>Ga0302320_10017103_pt1 | contig 14751 bp, 12 predicted proteins | sample Bog_T0_3_FD_202130 | JGI IMG/M metagenome (GOLD analysis project Ga0302320, IMG submission 202130) | Peat permafrost microbial communities from Stordalen Mire near Abisko, Sweden - Bog_T0_3 | ecosystem: Environmental > Terrestrial > Soil > Wetlands > Peat | place: Sweden: Abisko, Stordalen Mire...
GCTGTCGTCGTTGTCGCCTTCCTGCATCTTGGGCTTCATGACGCCGATTACGGTAAAGGCTTCGCCGTTGAGGCGGATGGTTTCGCCCAGAGCCCAGCCGCCGGAGAAGAGCTTGGTCTTGTTTTCAGACCCGATGACGCAGACGTGAGCCCGCTCCTGATCCTCGGCGCCATTGAAGAAACGGCCCTGGTCGAGGTTGAGCTTCCAAATCTCCTGATAGGCGGGGCGGACTCCGTTGACGCTCCAGGTATAGGTATGAAGGTCGTTCTGGACGGGAACCTGTTTGGCCGACATGGGAGAAATGTGCAGGATGCCGGGTACGCTATTGGATACGCGGTCGATGTCGTCGAGAGTGAATTGCACCTTGGCGCCGGCCTTGTCGCCGCCGGCCTGCTCACTGGTGCGGCCGCCCCAGAAGATGATGGTGTTGGTGCCAAATTTGGAGAAAATGGCCTCGATGGCAGCGCTGAAACCGGCGCCGTAGGCAACCAGCAGGACGACGGTCGCGATGCCCCAGGCCATGCCGACCATGGTGATGGCGGTGCGGCGGCGGTTGTAGACCATCGCTTCCCAGGCTTGACCGAGAATGTCTTTCAGCATAAGGCAGCTCTTTGCTTTCAGCTTTTAGCTCTCAGCTCGTTCATCGTGGCTGGAAGCTGTTGTTGGGAACTTAGTAGGCCGACTTTCTAGCCTTGTTAATTTCTGTGCGCCCTCTTCTTTCGGCGCGTTGTTGCGATGATGTTGGAACAGGCGTGCTCAAGCTGAAAGCTGATAGCTGGAAGCTGCACTCTTCACTCTCTCCGCAACGCTTCGATGGGATCCAATGCGGCGGCTTTGCTGGCTGGATAAAGGCCGGCTACTACTCCGCAAAGTACCAGGCATCCGAGGGCTAGCGCGGCTGACCAGGGGACAAGGCGAGGCGGATCGAATCCCGGCACTTTGCCTGTGAGCAGTTCTTGAAGAACCCACATGCCGCCGGCAGACACAACTATGCCGATGATGCCGCTGACAGCGGTCAACAGCAGGCCTTCCCAGAAGAACTGGGCAAGGATGCTGCTCTTTGTGGCCCCGATGGCCTTGAGCAATCCTATTTCGCGGGTACGTTCGGTGACCGAGACGAGCATGATGTTAATGATTCCCACCGCGCCAAGCGCCAGGGTAACGATGCCGACCCCGCCAAGGAAAATATCCATGGCATTGAAGATGGCGCCGATCATGTGCTCTTCCTGGATGGTATCCCACTCATCGAAGGCATCTTTGAGCGAGGGGTCGAAGCCGTGCCGCTCGGCGATGACGCGATGGACGGCGGGAACGGCTGCGGTGGTGTCGCCGTGGGTAGTGGGCTGGTACTGAATGGAACTCAGCGCGTCGCGGGCTACGTTTTCGCCCTTCATCGCGAATAATTCCTGCATGGTGCTTACAGGGATGTAGACCTTCTGATTGTCGCCGTCATTGTTTCCCCGGCTGATGGACTCAACACGTCCCACAACGACGAAGCTTACGTCGTTGATGGTAATGGTCTCGCCGAGCATGGGCCGGCCGGGGAAGAGGAGTGTAGCGCTCCTGGATCCCAGGACGACGACACGGCGGCGGTTGATGAGGTCGTCATTGTTTAGAAACCGGCCTTCAGCTATCGGCACAAACCGCAAAGCGGCATAATTCGGCTCGGCGCCTACAACCTGGCCGGAGGAATTGGCATACGCGCTAACTTCATACAGATCGTTGCGCTGCAGGAATCCCGTGACGGCTCGTACTTCGCGAAGGGTGCGAAGGGCCGCTTCGTCGCCTGGGGTGAACTGGTAAGGCCTCATGCCGGTATGCTGATTGGCGAGGGCGGGAATGGTGCCGTTCCACATACTGACAATGTCGTTGCCGAAGGTGGCTAGCTGCTTGTGCTGGCCGGAGCGGAAGCCCTCACCCAGGCCGACGAGGACCAGTAGTGAGCCCACCCCCCACGCGATTCCAAACATGGTAAGGAAAGTGCGCAACTTGTTGGCCAGCATAGCGCGGAAGACCTGGCCGATCGTGTCTGAAAAGTTCTGCATTGATTTTTAGACGCTAGTGGAACCCGTATGGAGAGTGATACGTACGAGCGCGTGTTAAGGTTCCCGGCGGATGTAGAGGGAACGGTTGGAACCATGGCGCGGAGAAATGCGTAAGGGAGTGACAGAGCTGAGCGGGCGCCGTCTTTAAAGATGGGGCTGGCTGCAATCGATTTATTTGTAACGAAATATTCAAAAAGATTGGTTTGCGCGGGAGAGGCTGGACTTTCTTAGCGTACCTGGAGGGTTTTGTGGCGGCGATGCGAAGGAGCAAGCGGTTCTGGATCTGGCTAAGCGCTGGGGTGCTGGTGATTGTGTTGCTGGGTGGATTTGGATTGGTCCGGCTGGCGAAGGGGTCGGGCATCGATCCGAACAGGCTGGCCAAGGTGACCAAGGGCGATGTGGCGCGGTCGGTGGTGGCAACGGGAAAGATCCAGCCCATCACCAAGGTTGAGGTGAAAAGCAAGGCGTCGGGAATTGTGGAAAAGCTCTATGTGGACATCAATAACCACGTGACCAAGGGCCAGCCACTGGCGCAACTGGATCAGCAGGAGATTGTGGCGCAGGTGGAAGCGCAGCGGGCGCAACTGGCCAGTGCCGAGGCAAACGTCGGCACCTATGATGCGAACATCGAGCAGGACAAGGTGAATGCGGCAGCGCCGGATCTCCCGATGTATAAACTGACGCTGGATCGCAACCAGGAGATGCAGAAAGAAGGCATCGTGAGCCGGCAGGTGCTGGACGATGCCAACAAGGAATATCTGGCTGCGTTGACGCGGCGCGATTCCTCGAAAGCTCAAATCGGCGTAGACACGGCGAAGCTGCGTCAGGCGAAGGCGCAGGTGCAGCAGTCCGAGGCGAGCCTGAAGCAACTTGAAGAGCAGCTTGGGTACACGACGATTGTTGCGCCGATGGATGGCGTGATTCTTTCGCGCGATGTGGAGATTGGCGATGCGGTGAGCTCGATCCTGGTGCTTGGTTCGACAGCCACGCTGGTGATGACCGAGGGCGACGTCAACGAGGTGTATGTGGACGGCAAGGTGGATGAGGCCGATATTGCGCACGTCTACATGGGACAGCCGGCGCGCATCAAGGTGGAGAGTTTTCGCGACCGCACATTTAACGGCAAGGTGACGAAGATTTCACCCATGGGTGTGGAGAAGGATAATGTGACGACGTTTGAGGTGCGCGTGTCGATCAACAATCCTGGTGGGGAACTGAAGGCATTGATGACGGCCAATGCGGAGATTCTGCTGGATGAGCACAAGGGCGTGCTGACAGTGCCGGAAAACGCCGTGACCTACGACAACATGAAGAACGCATCGGTGCAGGTTCCGGACAAGAGCAAGAAGGACGGGACGCGCAAGGTCGACGTTAAGGTTGGGCTGTCGAACGGGAGTGTCACGGAGATTGTCAGCGGGCTGAAAGAAGGGGATCAGGTGGTGCTGCAGCAGTAAAAAAGGGAATAGGGAACATGGAATAGGGTTTAGAAAAGCCCGGGGCTTCGTTTCTTTTTGGGAGAGCTGAGACACCGGGCTTTCTGTTTGTATCTACCAGACGCGGCAGGTAGGTGTGTGTACCATCGGTTGGCTGGCTTTGCAGCTGAAGGCTTGCTGAAACTCAGGCATGTTCGATACGACGCCGTTGATGCGCGCGAATCCGGGTGAGTGCGGATTGGTGATTGCGCTGACTCGCAGGTTTTCAGGCCGCTCGTTTTCACAGGCCCACTGCGCCATGCCTACGAAGAAACGCTGGTCGGGCGTGAAACCGTCTACAGGCGCCAGCCTCTGCGTCTCGGTCTGCTTTTTCCATGCGATGTAAGCCAGCAGCGTTCCGCCAATGTCGGCTACATCTTCGCCGCTGGTGAGCTTTGAGTTGATGTGAATGTCGTCGACAATCAAATAGCCCGCATACTGGTCGCGCACGCAGTCGATGCGGTCTTCAAAGCCCTTCGCATCTTCCGGGGTCCACCAGTCGCGCAGGTTTCCTTTGGCGTCAAACTGGCGTCCTTCATCGTCGAAGGCATGCGTCAGCTCGTGGCCGATGGTGGCGCCGGTGTTGCCGTAGTTGGGCGCATCGTCTTCCTTGGTGTCGTAGAGCGGCGGCTGGAGAACGCCGGCGGGGAAGTTGATGTCATTCATCTGCGGATTGAAGTAGGCGTTGACGGTGGGCGGCGTCATGCCCCATTCGTCGCGGTCGACAGGTTTGCCCAGCTTGTTCCAGCGGCGCGCGTTTTCAAATCGATAGGAGCGCATCGCATTGCCAATGTAATCGTCGGGTTTAACTTCGAGTACGGAGTAGTCGCGCCACTTTTCGGGGTACCCAATCTTGTTGCGGATGGCGTGGAGTTTGCGCAGCGCCTCGGCCTTCGTAGCGTCGCTCATCCAGGGGAGATTCTCGATCTCGTGTTGCATGGCGGTTTCGATTTGCTCGGTCATGAGCTGCGTCTTGGCCTTGGTGTCGGCGGAAAAGGTGCGGCGCACAAATTCCTGACCCAGCGCTTCACCCAGGCTGCGATCGACACCGCGCGTGCAGGTCTTCCAGCGTGGAGGCATGGAGGGAACGCCGCGCAGAGTCTTCGAGTAAAAGTCGAAGTTGGCCTGCTCGAAGGGGTGCGCGAGATAGGTCGCAGCCGCCGTCAACAAGTGGAAGCGGAGATAGCCGCGTAGTGCCGCAACGTCTTCTTTGGTCAGCTCGGATTCGACAGCTTTCATGAACTCCGGTTGCGACACGTTGAGCTTGGCGACCCCAGGCGCGCCTTGCACTTTGAAGTAGAGCGGCCAATCGATGGAGGGCGTGAACTTGGCTAACTCTTCGATGGTCTCCATGTGGTAGGTGTTATGCGGATCGCGGCGCTGGACGCGGGTAAGCGAGGCATTGGCCAGCGCGGTTTCGATTTTGAGGGTTGCGTCGGCGTCGGCCTTGGCCTGATCTGCCTTCTCGCCGGCGAGACTGAGCAACTGCTGAATGTACGCGACGTACTGCTCGCGAATCTTTACGCTTTCGGGGTCGGTCTTGGTGTAGTAGTCGCGGTCGGGAAGACCGAGGCCGCCGGCTTCAAGCTCAACGATCATGGTGTCGGAGTCGACGGCATCCTGGTCGGTGCCGGAGTTGAAAAAGAAGCTGCCGGCGTACTGGTGGTGGAGGCGGGTGAGGGCATGGAGAATGTCGGCGCGAGTCTTCATGGCGTCGATCTCGGCCAACGCGGGCTGGACCGGCTTGTCGCCCAGGGAATCGATGGCGGAGGTGTTCATGCAGGCAGCGAAATAGTCGCCGACCTTCTGCTGGATCGGCGTGCGATTTTGCGCTTTCGCATTGTCTTCGAGGATGCCCCATAGAAACTGCTGGTTTTCATTGCCGAGCTTGGCGTAGACGCTCCAACCGGCCTGGTCGGCGGGGATGGGATTGTTTTTCTCCCAACCGCCGCAACTGAATTTGTAGAAGTCGACGCACGGGTCGACGGCGCGGTCGAGGCTGGTGACGTCGAGAGAAGGCGAATAGGGCATGGCTTGCAGGGGCTGCGGCGTGGGTTGTTGGGCGGGGAGACACAGAGTACAAGCGGCGAATGTGGCCGCAAGGGCAAGCAGGGGCTTGGAATGCATGGGTTCTCCTGTGAGTGAATGGTACAACGGTGCAGGGAATCGGGAACAGGGATTAGGGGTTAGGGTACAGCCTTCTCCGCCTTCTTTGGCTTTTCTTTTCCCGGTCTCGCTGGAGGGATGTAATGAAAGCGGATCAGATAAACATTGTCGCCTTTGCCGTGCTTGGCAACTTTCAGCAGGTCGAGGACACCGAGGAACCCCGATTCGCGTGCCAGCGCGGGAGTGATATCGGGGAAGCCTATTGGAGTGACCGACTCGATTTCGATTTCGCCGTCGCCCATGCCGTAGCGGTTGCCGGCTTTTACGTGAGGGCTGGTCCAGATACGGATGCTGCAGGTGATTTCGCCTCGGATTACGCCCTCGCGGAGTCGCTTGGTGAAGACCATGGGAATGTGCCCCTTCAGTGGAGATTTCCATTCTATTTCAGCATTGGCCGTGACGAGCTGAGCGGTATAAACCGGGCACATGGCTCACAGATCGGACGGGGCAGATAGTGGACGATTCGCGTTGACCAAATTTAGGGCTAGGATCAGTCGGTAGGCCGGGGATTCATCCCCGCCACAAGGGCAGCCGTCACCAACGGGGATTTATCCCCTGAGGTACGCTCAGCTCAACTGACATGGAAACTTATGCGTTGACCACCGCGACGTTCCAAAGGCGCGCTATTTTCGTTCGAACGGCAAATGCCGAGTTGCTGGTCAAGAAGCTCTTCCATTATCGGGATCAAGGACGCTATCACCTGCATGGCTTCGTCGTCATGCCTGAGCATCTACATGTTCTGCTGACTCCGGCTCCAAACCAGACCATCGAGCGTTGCGCCCAATGCATCAAGGGCGGGTTCTCCCATGAATTGCGGGCGCAGTTTGGTGGTGAAGTGTGGCAGGTGGGATTCCATGAGCATCGGGTTCGCGATGGCGAGGATTTCCGGCGGCAGTTCGGCTACATTGCGGCGAATCCGGAAAAGCGGAGGCTCATCGATTGGGCATCCGTGCATACGCGATCTTTGGAGCGACTCGATCCTATGCCCGCGAGGTTTGAGCGGTAGGCGGGGAATGGGTGGGCGGGTCGGGCAGGGAAGCGGCAGGCCGGGGATTCCTCCCCGGCAGGAGATCGGCCCCAAGGGACGGGCCTTTAGGCCCTGAGGCATGCGTCTTTTTTGCGGCGCGCGCGGCTCAACCCGAAGCAGAAAACGCAAGCCTCAGGGGTTAAAACCCCGCTTCCTTTGTACCGCTTATTGCCGGGGATAAATCCCCGGCCTACCGCTCCCGGTCTCCCACCCTTGCCGCGATGGGGCTGCGGCTCGGACGGGACACCCTCGCGTTTTTGGCTGGTTTAAAGGTGGGCAACCCGCCCCCCTTTTCCAGCTTTCCTAGTTTTCCCTCTTTTTGCACCGAAACTTGTGCGTAAAGAGGGTGCTATTCTTTCTTCGTTGAAAGCCAAGAAAGGGGATATGTCATCATATGGCAAAGCCGTGGACGCCGCCGACCGGACGGATTTCTGCCAACCGTAGATCATTCGCGGAGGTGGTCCGAGACTTAAGGTACTGCGTGTTTTCCGTTATGCGGTTGCGTGCGGACCCGCCCGGACAGAATCAACGACACATGATTTGGGGATTGGGGTCGGGTTTTTTTTGTCGCACCAAACACATTCTTGACGTGTAACCACGTGATGAATGCGGCGCGGTTCCCACATCAGGAAGGCGATATCTATCAGCTAATTCGAAACGCCGGAACAGCCGTCCAATCAATTACCATTCCCGCAGTGGGGATTGGTCAGCAATTACACCCGTTCCCTGATTTTGACGCTGCGATTCTTCAGACGCCTGCCAATAATCCTCAACCATATTCCGCAGTAGGTTATGAGGATACCGCCGAGGGTCTTGAAATTGGCGTTGCGGGCTATCCGCTTTCGCAAATCACGCCAGGACCAAACGGCGAGCCACAATATAATGGAGTTGTCTATCGGGTGGCAAAGGGTGTCGTCACTTCAACGGTGCGCCAGCGTCTGAGCCCGATTCCAGACCCCCAAACAGCTGAGCTGGGAACGGTCGAAGTGAACTTCTTGTTCGTGCCGGGGAACAGCGGAGGCCCAATTTTTGATGCCGAGACGGGGCGCGTTCTGGCCTATGTGCATGGCTTTACTAGCCGCGAAATTATCCAACGAATAGCCGATACGAGTAACGAGAATATCGCTGCAGGCGCTGACCCAAAACATATTGAGTCTCTACAAGCGGTGTATTCGCTCGGGATTAAGCTCGATAACATCCGTGGAGAACTGGAAAAGTACGGAGTCACCTTATGACAGTGGGCGGGGCGGCATCGCCGAGTGGCAAGATAATGAGAACGCCGTCTCTCGCGCCAGACGAACTCTCGGTTCCGGTATTGATTGTGCTCACCGGCGACGCCACAATTTGCATTTTGGTCCAGTTTTTGTCCTGAGCCTGCCTCTCAGCTCCCGATTTCATCGTTTTCATAATCTCCTCGTCTTTCAAATGCAAAGTGCGTCACACGTTTATTTGATATTGAGCAAAGAACGGCAATATCGCCGCCCAAACAGTGTCCATCCATATGTCGTAACGTGTCAATCTTCACACGCCGCAAGGATTGACTCTTCCTCTGTCCCCCTCATTCGAGGTAGCCACAGCCATTTCATCGTCAGGTTGACGACCCGTCTTCACCCGGAACCTTTCCGAGCTAGTACCAAAGTAATGGCCCGCCTCGGAGACCACCTTCGAAGTTCGATGCAGCGTGTGTAGCAATCTGTTGGCCAAAGGCGAGACCTCGTTTCTAATCAGATTCTAAGGGAAGGACAGAAGTGACTGATGTGTTTGGGGCCTAAGCCGGTAAGCGTCTAGTCACGATTGGCCGAAATCCGCAGGGGCCAGCGATAGGCCGTTCGTTAGTTGTGTTTGCCTTTCCATTCGCTGTAGGGGCCTTGGAAGTCTTCTATGCCGTCGGACTTGAAATTCCATAGTCTGGTGGCTACTTCGTCGATTAGGTCGTGGTCGTGAGTTACTAACAACACTGTGCCTTCGTAACGCTGCAATGCTATGTTCAGGGCGTTGATGGCTTCCAGGTCTAGGTGGTTCGTTGGTTCGTCGAAGATTAAGAAGTTAGGCTTGGTCAGGATTAGCTTGCAGAAGACTAACCTGGCTTGCTCGCCGCCACTTAATGCTTTGGTTTGCTTGTCGCCTTCTTCGCCGCTGAATAACATCTGGCCTAAGATGCCGCGAATCTCTTCTACGTGGGCCTGGGGGTTCCAGCGATGGAGCCACTCGGCTACAGTTAGGCCGTGCTCGATGAGCGCGCCTACGTCCTGGGGGAAGTAACCGATCTGTGCTTCGTGGCCCCAGAAGACTGCGCCCGAGTCTAACTCGAATTCCTTGTCGGCGAGGCCGGGATAGTTATTGAGCAGGCTCTTGATGAGGGTGGTTTTGCCGGCGCCGTTGCGGCCCATGAGACAGATCTTTTCGCCGCGCAGGACGTTGGCGGTGAAGCCGTCGATGACCTTGTTGTCGTCGTAAAGCTTGGTGATGTGCTTGAATTCGAGAACATGCTTGCCGCTGGGGCGTACCTGGTCGAATTTGATATAGGGACGCTGGATGTTGGAGCGGGCCAGCTCGTTGGTCTGGAGGCGCTCGACTTCCTTGCGGCGGCTCGTGACCTGCGAGGACCGGGTTCCGGCGGCGAAGCGGGCGATGAAATCGTTGAGCTGGGCGATCTTCTTTTCGCGCTGGACGATTTGCGATTCGAGCGTGGAACGGATCTGGGTCTTGGCCATGACCATGTCGTCGTAGCCGCCGGTGTAAACGATGATGGTCTGGTAATCGATGTCGGCGGTGTGGGTGGTAACGGAGTTGAGGAAATGTCGGTCGTGGGAGATGCAGATGAGGGTGCCGTTGTACTTGTCGAGGAAGTCCTGGAGCCAATGAATTGAGTCGAGATCGAGGTAGTTGGTGGGCTCGTCGAGCAGCAGCGCTTCAGGCTTGCCGAAGAGGGCCTGGGCCAGCAGGACACGGACCTTTTGGCCGCCCTGGAGCTCGGACATCTTGCGCTCGTGAATCTCTTCGGGGATGTCGAGACCGTCGAGAAGGATGGCGGCGTCGGCTTCGGCCGTGTAGCCGTCTTCGTCGCCGATGACGCCTTCGAGCTCGCCGAGACGCATGCCGTCTTCGTCGGTCATTTCGGGCTTTTCGTAGATGCGGTCGCGTTCTTCGAGGGCGGCCCAGAGAGGCTTGTTGCCCATGATTACGGTGTCGATGACGCGATACTGGTCGAAGGCGAACTGGTCTTGACGCAAAACCCCAAACTTCCTGGGACGGACGACGGTGCCTTTTTGCGCGTCGAGCTCGCCGGTGAGGATCTTCATGAAGGTCGATTTGCCGGAGCCGTTGGGGCCAGTGAGCCCGTAGCGGCGGCCGGGGACAAAGCTGACGCTGACTTCTTCAAAGAGGACCTTGGAGCCGTAGCGCATGGTGACGTTGCTGGTGCTGAGCATGGTTTCTCTGGTTCCTAAAGTGGGCCGCAGCAGGGTATCGGCGCTGGCGTGCCGGAGATAAATTGGTTGGTTCTAGATTGGGGTTAGTGGCTACATTCCCATGTCTCAGAATCGAGACATGGGGCACCCAGCACCCGGAGGACTTCGGCTCTTCTAGTTTCTCATATGTACCAGATGCGGTGGGCGCTTGACCCGCCCGTGATTCACGAAGGAATGAGATAAGCGCCGGGGATACCTTTGTCCAAGGTTGCGAGCACGGCGTTGTTGGTTCTGGCGAGCTGGACGAGATGTCCGTCGGTCACTTGAAGGGGAGTCTTCACCCAGGGTGGAAGTGAGTTCAAGTCGTTGGCGTCCGCGACGAATTCGAATGGCAGGGCGCGGTTGGTCTTCAAGCTGAGCAACAGTGCTCTTGCATGTGCAACGTCCATGCCGTAGGTTCGGACATTCCCGAGGATGCGGACGAAACCAAGCTCGGTGATGGAACAGGTGAGGAAGTGGTCGCCTTTTCGAGACTGAATCCAAAGGCCCACTTGATTGTGAAAGTCGTGGCGGCGAAATCCGTAGGCTATTAGCGCATTGACGTCCAGCAGGAATCTCATGGGAAGTCGACGAGAAGCTCGCGGACCATCTCACTTGTAAGAACCGGTGCATCGGGGCCGACATCGATCACGGGAAAGCCGGTAATCGGGTCCTTGATGATGCGTGCTTTGTATTTCGGTTTTCGAGGTGCAGACAGCACGATCCGGTCGTCCTCAATGGCGATATCGAGCGGATCGCCGGCCTGGATTCCTAACCTGCGGCGAATCGGGGCCGGAAGCACGACTTGACCTTTGGTGGACACGCGCGTCTGCATGGTAAGACAATCTTACTTCCAATTGAGATTGGATTCAAGGCTAGGCCCTTCTCTTCCGGCGTTGAGGCTTGGGATGCTTCGTGGCTGGCCGCGCGTGGTGCATTTTCGGCGGGAGGGGTGGGACGCCGGCGAGAGCGGCTAGAAGGTTGTTGGCTTCCTCGAAGAAATGGATCTGCGAATCGCCCTTGCCGTCGGTGGCGGCTAGGAAGACGCCGGTTTTGGTTTGGGGGTTGAGGGCGATGTAGGTTTCGAAGCCGGCGCCGCCTCCGGTCTTTTCCATCACCATGGATTGTGTGGCTGGGTCGCCTAGTTGAATCCAGGCAAGGCCGATGCCGGTAGGGTCGCCGGCATGGTTGAGTCCGTAAATCGATCTGAGCTGCTTCGGCTGGACGTAGACGGTAAAGTCATCGTTCGGTGGGGCAGGAGAGCCGGGAACGCGAAGCAGGTATTGGAGGAGCTTGACCATGTCGGTCGGGGTGGAATAGATGCCGCCGCTGGGGCCTGAGGGTTGGGTGTCGGTGCAAGGGCCTTCGTCGCTGGAGCCTTGCATGAGGCGTGCGCATTGGTCGGCGGAGGGTACGAGGGTCGTGTCCCACATATTCAAGGGTTGGAGAAGCTGGTCGTGCAGGAGCTGCGCGTAGTTTTGGTGAGTGGCGGAGGCGAGGGCGTCCCCGAGGAGGTCGAAGCCTACATTCGAATAGGTGGCGGCGGTGCCGGGAGGCGCATTCAACGTTTGGGTTGGCAGCCAGGTCCAGCGAAAGGCGCGGTCGGGGAAGGTGAAGTGGGGTGTCCTTTTTGGATAAGAGCTGACTTCGCGCGTGAGGCCGGCGGTGTGGGTAGCCAGGTTGAGCAGGGAGATCCTGGTTCCGTCTGCGCCGTCGGGGACGATTATTCCTGGCGGGGCGTAGCGCTGGAGGGGATCGGTGATGGATACCTTGCCTTCCTGGGCCAGCCTCATGAGCAGATCTGCGGTGAAGACTTTGGAGATGGAGCAGAGACGGATGATGGAATGGGGATCGGGTGCGTGACCGCTGCCGGAGGACGTCTCGCCGTAGGTCTTGATGAGGACTTCGTGATTGCGGACGGCTACGAGGACCATGCCGGTGGTGGCGGATTGCTGAAACATGGCTGAGGCGCGTTGGTCGGCTTCTTGGAGGGAGATAGGTTGCTGGGAAAGGATGGGGGTGGCTGTGGCTAGGAATAGGGCGCAAAGGGCGAGGATTCTTGTCGCTGTGAAGAGATATTGGGAGCTTTGAGGTGCTTTGATTTTTGGGGTCATTATTAGGTACGGGATAGGGTCAATATATCCCAGCGGGGCGGGGGGCTGAATTTGATGACTGATGGCTGGAGCGGACATTGGGCAAGAATTGGGAACTTTTAGCGAGTCAGCCTCCGCTGCGCGGAGATAGCAAGTTAGCGAGTCAGCTTGGTTCGATGGCTTGATAAGTGCTGGGTGCCCCACCCTTTCCACGATGAGACTGCGGAAAGGGTGGGGCACCCAGCGGAGAGACCGGTACCGGCTAGTGGGAGGGGGCGACGGCGTTTTTGCCGGCTTTGGCGTAGAGATAGTCCGCGCCTGCGCCGATGTCGTTGGGGTCCTTCATTATGTAGTAGAGCATGGTGACGGGGGCAAAGCACTTGCGGTAGATGAGGGTGCTGGCGGTGCCGCGGTGGGGCTGCACGACGTTCAACGCCAGGTTGAAGTAGGCGGGCGGATTGTCGATGCGGAGCATGTCGTTGTGGATCTGGCGGGTGATTTCGTGAATGCCGCCGCCGGAAAAAGTGGAGGTCCCGTCGTCGCCCACTCCAAAAGTGTAGGCGGGCGGGTTGGCCTCGACGTAGGTGGTGTCAATCGCCGCCTGCCAACGGCGCGTGACGGGGGCCATGGTCTTGGCGGCGACCACGCGGACGATGATGGAACAAGAGTTTTTGGAGCCGGGGCCATAGGCGTTGACGTAGTTGGCGGCGTCGTCCCCGGTTTCGGCGGCGATGAGTTCGGCTGGGGTGGGGGGCGGTTTGACGCCGGCGCAGGCGGGAGGCATCGCGAAGACGGATGCCGGGGGCGGAGCAATCTTGACGATGCGAATATCGACCATGTAGGCCAGTGCCGCGCCGGGTGCTCCGTAGCCGTACTTGATGACCAGGCCGTCCTTCTCATCGAACCAGGCCTTGAGGTTCTGGCCCTGCTGGGAGCCGGTATAGACCTTGGTGGGAACCCCGCTCACGGTTTCAGCTCCCGCCGGCTTCAATTCGCCCTTGGCGATGGCGTCGGTGATGTCCTTGGTTACGGCGAAAGGGTCGCCCCAGTCTCCGGAGAAGGTGCCCGCGCTGCAATTGATGGGCGTCTCGCCGGGATTCCAGGCATGCGAGATGCCCGTTTTCAGGTCGTAGAAGCCGATTGATCGGTTGGCCGGAGTGCCGGGTTGGGCGGTTTGTTTTGTATCGATGACGACCTGCGTGCCGTTGCGATAGATGGTCTGCGTTCCGGCATTGGGGGCGCCCTGAAGCGCCTGAATGATGGTGTAGGCGGTGGGGGGCGTTTGCGCGGGGAGCAGCGAAGTTAGAGCAACGAGGGCAAGGCAGGGAAGGATTCTGGGAGTCCGCATCGTAAAACTCCTTTTGGGAATGGTGAGGACGACTACGTCTTCGGTGAAATGGGATGATAGCGGCGGGCGCGAGGGGAGTCAACCGTTTTGATTCTGCGGTATCCCAACTCTTCCGCAGACGGGGAAAAGAAGAAGCAGGTCCTTCGACTCCGCTGAAGTACGCTCCGCTCAGGATGACAGGAATAGTGGTGGGAAATGCGAAGTCGGAACGCTACCCGAAGATGGCCATGACTACATGATTGACTACGAAGGCTGCGCCCCAGGCCAAGACCAGCATGTAGAGGAATTGGACGGCCGGCCATTTCCAGCTATTGGTCTCGCGTCTTACCACGGCCATAGTGGACGTGCACTGCATGGCAAAGGCGAAGAAGATCATGAGAGCCAATGCGCCGCCGAGCGTCATGTCGTGATGGAGCGCGGTCTGGAGGTGCATGGCTTGGGTGGCGGGGTCTGCTCCGTAAAGGGTGCCCATGGTGGAGACCATGACTTCACGGGCGAGAACGCTGGAGAGCAGGCCTATGCCGATCTTCCAGTTGAAGCCTAGAGGTGCGATGGCGGGCTCAATGAAGTGTCCGAGGCGTCCGATCACGCTGTCGGCTAATTCAGGCGCAGTGTAGGCGCCGCCGGCTACATGAACGACCGGGAGATGGGCCAGGACCCAAAGAGCCAGCGTGACGCAAAGGATTACAGTACCGGCCTGGCGAAGGAAGACGTGGGCGCGGTCTATCAGGCGAAGACCCAGCGTGCGCACAGTGGGCATACGGTATTGGGGCAGCTCGAGAATGAACGGCGTCTCGCTGGATTTGAGGATGGAGCTCTTGAGCAGCCAAGCCGTGGTCATCGCGCCGACGAATCCGGCGAGATAAAGGCTGAGCATGACGATGGTGCGCAGGCCGAGGAATCCGTGGAGATAGGTGATGTTGGGAATGAAGGCGGCGATCAGCAGCATGTAGACCGGCAAGCGGGCGGAGCAGGTCATGAACGGCGTGACGAGGATGGTGGCGAAGCGGTCGCGCTTGTTCTCAATTGTCCGTGTGGCCATGATGGCGGGGACGGCGCAGGCATAGGCGGAGAGCAGGGGAATGAAGGCTTTGCCGTTCAATCCAATGGTGCGCATGACGCGGTCGGCGATCAAGGCGGCGCGGGCCAGG
>Ga0302320_10017105_pt1 | contig 14751 bp, 10 predicted proteins | sample Bog_T0_3_FD_202130 | JGI IMG/M metagenome (GOLD analysis project Ga0302320, IMG submission 202130) | Peat permafrost microbial communities from Stordalen Mire near Abisko, Sweden - Bog_T0_3 | ecosystem: Environmental > Terrestrial > Soil > Wetlands > Peat | place: Sweden: Abisko, Stordalen Mire...
ACAGAGAACTGCCGGTGATGGTCTCGGCGGCGGTGGGACGCGGCGGCGAGACGATGATCTCTGCGCAGACGATTGAGGCGTTCTGGAATGCCGTGGAACACATCAAGCCGATTTCGGTGGGCCTGAACTGCTCTCTGGGCCCGGATTTGATGTATCCGTTTCTTGAGGAGCTGGCGGAGAAGTCGGACACGGCTATCTCGTGCTATCCGAATGCGGGGTTGCCGAATCCGCTTTCGGCGACCGGATTCGATTTGGATCCTGCGGATATGGCGCGGTACCTGGGCGGCTTTGCCCAGGGCGGGCTGATCAATATCGCAGGCGGTTGCTGCGGCAATACTCCGGCGCATATCGCGGCCATTGCGCAGGCGCTGGAAGGGAAACCACCGCGGCGATTTTGGGCTGTGTCTGGGGAAGCGTTGCCCACCGGAGACAGCGGGGAAGCAAGCGACGCGGAGACGGCGGAGATACGGCCTTTGCGGCTCTCCGGTTCGCAGCCCTTCACTCAGCAGCAGGGAATCTTCATCCTGATCGGCGAACGGACCAACGTGGCCGGTTCGCCCAAGTTTGCCAAGCTGGTGAAGGAAGGCAAATACGAAGAAGCGGTGAGCGTTGCGCGCCAGCAGGTGGAGAATGGGGCCAACCTGATCGACATCTGCATGGACGAAGGCATGATCGACGGCGTGGCAGCGATGACGCGCTATCTGCACTTGCTGGCCAGCGAGCCTGAGGTGGCCAAGGTTCCGTTCATGGTGGACTCTTCGAATTGGGAGGTGATTGAGGCAGGGCTGAAGTGTCTGCAAGGCAAGGGTATCGTCAACTCCATCTCGCTGAAGGAAGGCGAAGAGAAATTCCGCGAGCGCGCTGCAGCGGTGCTCAAATACGGCGCGGCCGTGGTGGTGATGGCCTTTGACGAGCAGGGCCAGGCCTCAAGCTACGAAGAGAAGATCCGCATCTGCCAGCGGGCCTACAACATTCTCGTCGAGGTCGGATTTCCGCCCGAAGACATCATCTTCGACCCGAACATTCTCACCGTGGCCACCGGCATGGAGGAGCACAACAACTACGCGGTGGACTTTATCAACGCGACGCGCTGGATCAAGGCCAACCTGCCCCATGCCAAGGTTTCCGGAGGCGTTTCCAAAATTTCGTTCAGCTTCCGCGGCAACAACAAAGTGCGGGAGGCCATGCACGCGGCGTTTCTCTATCACGCGATTGCAGCGGGCATGGACATGGGCATCGTGAATGCCGGAATGCTTGAGGTCTACGAAGAGATTGAGCCGGAGCTGAAGGCGCTGGTGGAGGACGTGCTGCTCAATCGCCGTCCTGACGCGACGGAGCGGCTGGTGGAGTTTGGCGAGACGCTGAAGAGTGCCGGCGGCGCGGTGGTGAGCGAGAAGAAGGCCGAGGAGTGGCGCGCGGGCACGGTGGAAGAGCGGCTGGCTCATGCCTTGGTCAAGGGCATTGACGCCTACATCGACATCGACACCGAGGAAGCGCGCGTGAAGCTGGGCCGCCCTCTGCTGGTGATTGAAGGGCCGCTGATGGCGGGCATGAGCGTGGTGGGCGACCTGTTTGGCGCGGGCAAGATGTTTCTGCCGCAGGTGGTCAAGTCCGCGCGCGTGATGAAGAAAGCCGTGGCTCACCTGACGCCTTACATGGAGGCCGAAAAGCTGGCCATGGCCGCGGCGGGGCAGGTGGTGAAGGCGCAGGGTAAGATTCTGCTGGCCACGGTGAAGGGCGACGTTCACGACATCGGCAAGAACATTGTGGGCGTGGTGCTGGCGTGCAATAACTTCGAGGTCATCGACATGGGAGTGATGGTCTCCTGCGAGAAGATTCTGGAGCGCGCCAAGGCGGAGAAGGTGGACCTGATTGGGCTAAGCGGGCTGATTACGCCGTCGTTGGACGAGATGGTGCATGTGGCCAAAGAGATGGAGCGGCAGGGCTTCAAGCTGCCCCTGCTGGTGGGCGGAGCTACCACCAGCCGCGCGCATACCGCGGTAAAGATTGCGCCGCACTATAGCGAGCCGGTGGTGCACGTGCTGGATGCCAGCCGGGCTGTGCCGGTGACGACGAGCCTGTTGAGCGAGGACGGCAAAGAGGCTTTCGTGGCGCAGCATCGCGCGGACTACGAGGCGCTCCGCAAGGCTCATGCAGCGCCGCGGGCGAAGCTGGTCCCACTGGAGGCTGCCCGCGCGCGGCGCACACCCATCGAGTGGCGTGCGGAAGACTTACCTGCGCCGGAGTTCACCGGGGTGCGGGTACTGGACGATTTTCCGCTGGCCACCCTGCGCGAGTTTATTGACTGGACGCCGCTGTTTCACACGTGGGGCTTGAAGGGCGTTTATCCCCGCATCTTCGACCACCCGGAGCAAGGCGCGCAGGCGCGGCAGATCTTCGCGGAAGCGAACGTGCTGCTGGACCGCATTGTCGTGGAGAAGCTGATTACGGCGCGCGGGGTCTATGGGCTATTTGCGGCGGGCGGAGCGGGCGACGATGTGGAGCTTTACACCGATGAGTCGCGCAAGGCGGTGCTCGACCGGTTCCACTTTCTGCGGCAGCAGGCGCAGAAGGATGCGGCTGAGCCGTTGCGCTCGCTCGCGGACTTTGTTGCGCCTCGCGAGACCGGGTTGGCCGATCACATCGGGGCATTCGCGGTGACAACCGGCATTGGGCTCAAGGAACTGTGCGATGGGTTCCGGGCCGCGCACGACGACTACAACGCCATCATGGCGGAGGCGCTGGCCGACCGGCTGGCGGAGGCCTTTGCCGAGTGCCTGCATAAAAAAGTCAGAGACGAGTGGGGTTATGGGCGCGCCGAGGGCCTGAGCATCGACGAGCTGATTCACGAGAAGTATCGCGGCATCCGCCCGGCTGCGGGCTACCCGGCCTGCCCCGACCACACCGAGAAGGGAACGCTGTGGAGCCTGCTGAATGTGGAGGCGAACACGGGGATGAAGCTTACCGAGTCGTTTGCCATGTGGCCGGGGTCAAGCGTGAGCGGGCTCTACTTCGCGCATCCTGAGTCGAAGTACTTCTCGCTGGGCAAGATCGATCGCGACCAGGTGACGGACTATGCGGAGCGCAAGGGGATGACGGTGGCCGAGGTGGAGCGCTGGCTGGGGCCGAACCTGAACTACGATCCGGTGGAATAGCGAGCCGCGGCTTGCGGTATGCTTCTTGCGGAAGCGCACATGACTCCCAAACCCACCGCCAAGCCGCCGCAGCGCAACTTTGACAAAGAGCTTGCCGAGCTGGATGCTCTGAAGGGTGCACGGCTGGATGCAGCCGCCGTTGAGCATTTGCGCAAGACGCTCGGCCACCGCAACAACTTCCTGGTCGGGAAGGCGGCGCGGCTGGTGGCGGAGGCGGGGCTCGCCGATCTGCTCCCCGACCTTCTTGCGGCCTACGACCGGTTCTTCAACGACCCCGTGAAGACCGACCCGCAGTGCTGGGCAAAGAACGCACTGGCCAAGGCCCTGGTCACGCTGGAGCACCGCGAGCGCACCCCTTATCTGCGCGGGCTGCGGCATCATCAACTTGAACCTGTGTGGGGCGGCTCGTCGGACACGGCCGGAACCCTGCGCGCCACGTGCGCGCACGCGCTGGTCGATTGCCCCGGAATCTCCGACGCCGACCTGCTGACCCTGCTGCTGGATCCGCTGACCGACACGGACAAGGCGGTCCGCATGGAGGCAGCACGGGCCATCGGGCGGGTGGGCGGCGTGAGCGCGGCGCTGGTGCTGCGGTTGCGCGCCATGCTGGGCCCGGCGCTGCGGGACCAGGACGATCCGGAGGTGCTGGGGGCGGTCTACTCCGCGCTGCTGGGGGTCGAGGGCGCGCCTGCCATTCCGCTGGTGGCTCGTGCCATGAAGGAGGGCGACGGTCTGGCCGCGGAGGCTGCCTTTGCGCTGGCCGACACGCGTACCCTGGAGGCCCTTTCGGCTCTCGAAGACCGTCTCAGCGCGGGTGCGGACACGTGGTTCGCCTCGGTACTGCTGAGCGCCATGGCGCTGACCCGGCTGCCGGAGGCCTTCGACCGGCTGATCGACATCATCCGCCAAGACGGTCGCGAGGCTACCGCCGCAATCGAGGCCATTGGCCGCATTGCGCCCAACGAAGAACTTCGCGCCCGCGTCTGGCAGGCCGTGGAAGGGACCGGCGGCCGGCGGCTGCTGGATGCCTTCCGCGAGCACCTTCCCGAGCCGCACGAATAAAAAGTTGCCGCGCGTTTGCAGATAATTACCGCGGATTATGCAACAGTGGATTCAGGCAATCAGGAATCATGTGGGTCCTCCTTGAACGGCCGGGGCGCAGCCATGGGCATTGGCTGCGTTCCCGGCCGTTCGATTTTCCGCGTGATCCCGGCCGGGGCCCCCGTTTGACTCCCCGAATTGCACGGTGGTTAGATGAGTGCGGTGCATGGGACATAGCATGTCCCGCGCCAATCCAGGTTCAGGCAGGTGCGGGGATGCGGGCAGCAACTTTCACGTCGGCTTTATTGATCTTTGGACTCAGCATCCACGCCGCAACTCCCGCACCAACCATCTCGACCGCGCCGGCACAGCATCATGCGGTCATTGTGACCCTGGCTGCCCGGACGCCCGGCGCAAAAATCCACTACACCGTGGATGGCACGGCGCCCAGCGCGGCGTCGCAGGTCTACGAAGCGCCGTTCCTCGTTGCAGCCAACCTGACGGTGGAGGCCGCGGCTTTCGGCGCAGACGGCGTGGCCAGCCCAGCTGCCAGCAAGACTTTCGCGCCCAATATCCCCTCAGGGACGCTGGTGTGGTCGGATGAGTTCACCCGCCGTGGCAACGGAACCCCCCAGCCCGATCCCAAGGTCTGGACCTACGACACGGGCAACGATGGGTTTGGCAACAAAGAGCTGGAGACCTACTGCGCATGGGGCTCGACCGCCGCACCGTGCAACCCTGAAGCGCCGAACGTCTTTGTCGGACAGGATGGGTATCTGCACGTCGTGGCGCGGCAGCAGGCTTCCGGCGCGATCACCTCCGGAAGGCTGAAGACGGAGGGCCTGTTCAGCTTTCAGTACGGGCGGTTCGAGATCCGGGCCCGTGTGCCGGAGGGGCAGGGCCTGTGGCCGGCCGGGTGGCTGCTGGGCAACAATGCGGGGACCGTAGACTGGCCGGCCTGCGGCGAGATGGACGTGCTGGAGCGGATTAATGCAGCCAAGACGCCCGACTGGAACGAGGGGTCCATTCACGGCCCAGGGTACGTTGGCGCAGTGGGGCTGGGCACGAATTACAACTTCCCCGCTGGGCAGACCGCTTCCGAATGGCACACCTACGGGATGATCTGGTCCAAGGGCAGCGTGGCCTATTACGTGGACGACCCAGCCCATCCGTACGCGACCTTCACGACCGAGAGCATCAAGCAGTTTCCCAAGGCGGCGTGGCCCTTTGACGATGGCCAGAGCAGCTTTATTCTGCTGAATCTTGCGGTGGGTGGCGTTTGGCCGGGGCCGCCGGACTCAGCAACGCCCTTTCCGGCGGAGATGCTGGTGGATTACGTGCGGGTTTATACGAATTAGAGCGCGTTGGATGGGTGGGATTGGTTTGGGTTCGAGGCATCCCACCCACTTCCGCAAGGTACGTGAAGATGGAGGGGGCGCCAGCCCTGGGGCGGGCCAATCTCTTCGAGATTTGCGGGATTGCAGGTTCGAGAGTCCGGATCGGAGGAACCAGCAACGGGGTGGCTCACCTGTGGTGTGAGTTACCACAGTTACCCCGGTCACTCCAGGCTGGAGAGGTCCCCGGTTACTCCGGGGTTACAGATTGAAGAAAGTATTTGCACCGTATTTGCATCTGCTTCACAGTCCCTTTACAATTCCCGGCGGATACTACTCCAGTGAATTCGCTTGCGCGGCATTCTGTCCCGTTGAAGCTCGCTCTGGGTCCCAGCCCGGTGCTGGAGGTTTCTCTCCCTACCCACCCGCTGTTTCTTCCGCCGGCTCCGGCCGGGCCGCGCATCCACGCGGAGGTGGGCCGCTACCGGCTGCGGCTGGCGCAGACTCCGGAAGACCGCGACGCTGCCTGCCGTCTTCGGTTCAAGGTCTTCAACATCGAGTTAGGGGAGGGCCTCGAGAGTTCTTACCAGACCGGACTGGATCAGGATAAGTTCGATCCAATTTGCGAGCACCTGCTGATCGAAGACAAGACCGACAAGCGCATCGTCGGCACCTATCGCATGCAGTCGGGAACCACCGCCGGACGCAACCTTGGCTACTACTCCGAGCAGGAGTTCAGCTTTGCTCCCTATGAGCCGCTGCGGCCGGGCATCCTGGAGTTGGGCCGCGCCTCGATTGACCGCGAACACCGCACCCCGGAGGTGCTGACCTTGTTGTGGAGGGGTATCGCACAGTATGCTACGGACATGGGGCTGCGTTACTTGATCGGCTGCTCATCTCTGAACTCCAAAGATCCGGCAGAAGGCTGGCAGATGTATCGTCAGCTGGAGCATTACCGGGTTCCGCCCGAGTTTGAGACCGAGCCCACCGCCGCCTATGCCTGCCCCACCGAGCAAGCGGGCGCCGACGCACAGCCGTCGCCCAGCCTTCATAATCTTTCCGTGTCCGACTGCACCCCCACCCCGGTCAAAGTCCCCAAGTTGTTGAAGACTTACCTGGCTATCGGCGCCCGCATTGGCGGGCCGCCTGCCTGGGACCGTGAGTTCGGCACCATCGATTTCCTGACGCTGCTCGATCTTCAACTGGTTTCGGATTCGGCGCGCAACCGGTTCCTGGCGCCGCTCACCTCTTGAACCTGCGTGCCGTCCGGCGCGCTGTGGCGCTGGTTACCTCTCTGATCCTCTGTGTGATCCGCTATTGGAAGGACCGCATTCATGGCCCGCTGACCATGCGGCAGAAGGCTCAATGGTCGCAGGACAGTTCGCGGTTGATTCTTGGCGCTGTGGGCATTCACTACCAGGTGATCGGTGATCCGCCCAAGGACGGGCTGGTGGTCTGCAACCACCTCAGCTATCTGGATGTGCTCATTCTCTCGGCGGCCATGCCCAGCTTCTTTGTCGCCAAGATGGAGATCAGCGGATGGCCCTTCTTTGGCAAGTGCGCCCGGATCAACGGGACCATCTTCCTTGACCGCTCCAGCCTTTCGAGCGCCATGTCTGTTGCCGAGCAGATGACCGAACGGCTCAAGCTGCCTATCCCGGTCCTGCTGTTCCCTGAGGGCACCAGCACCGATGGCAGCTCGGTACTTCCGTTCCATCCGCGGCTGATTGATCCCGCCACCTCGACGGGCAAGCCTATTACCGCCGCGGCGGTCCGCTACATTATCGAGGGCGGAGTGGAGGAGCGGGAGCTTTGCTGGTTTGGCGATGTGGAGTTTGTCCCGCATCTTTTGAAGGCGCTGGCAACTCCAGGGTTTTCTGCAAAGGTCCGGTTCGGCAAGCCGCACATCTATCCCGACCGGCGCACGGCTGCGAATGCGACCCACGCGGAAGTGAACCAGATGCGGCGGGAATTGCCGCTTCCGTAGGGCCAGGCCGGGGCTGCGCACTGCGCAGAATCCATTGGCAGAGTCTTCTTGGACACGGTGCTGAATACCAGGCCTGTGGTTTCGGCATGTCTGGGGTCGTGTCCTGTTACAAAACCCTCTCCAGATTGGGTCTTTCGCAGCCTGTGAAGCCCGCACCATTCACCGGGAAGAGTCCTTCCACCTGGTGACTAGTTGTGTGTACCGGTGGCAGGCGCTCCGGTCGATCCTCTTAACACCAGGCTTGTGGAGACCAGGAACTCGCGCTGCATCTTTGGGTTCGACGGGTCTTCGGCCTGCTGGCGGAGCGCCTCGAACGCGGCTTTTGCCAAGTCTGCGCGCGACAGCCGGATGGTGGTCAGCGGCGGCAGAGTGAACTCGGCGAAGTCGATGTCGTCGAGGCCCACCACCGACAGATCGCGCGGCACCTGGAGCCCTTCCATGTAGGCCGCGCGCAGCACACCGATGGCCGTCATGTCGTTGGAGCAGAGAATGGCCGTGGGCCGGACCTCCAGCGCCTGGAGCCGCCCAAACCCGGCCACGCCGCCCTTGAGCGTGTGGTCGCACTCGATGACCCACTTGGGCTCGGTCTTGATGCCCACGGCCTCCATTGCGGAGCGGTAGTCGTTTTCGCGGGTAATGGCCGAGTGCAGCTTGCGGGGGCCGGCGAGGAAGGCGATCCGGGTGTGCCCCAGTTCCGCCAGGTGGTAGACGGCCGCATGGATGCCGGTGGTGTAGTCCAGCAGGATGGTGCTGACCTTGGGATCGTCCAGGCGAAACTCGGCCAGGACCATGGGAATGTCGTGGTGGACAAGCTGGTCCAGCACTGGCTCTTCTTCGCCGAAGGTGAGTACGGCAACCCCCTCCACCTTGCGCTCCAGCATGCGGCGCACGCAGGTGGTGAGCACGACAGGGTCGCTGTTCGACGAGCTGACCAGGATCTCGTAGCCATGGGCCACGGCGATCTCTTCAAAACTCTGAATCAGCTCCGGGAAGAATGGGTTGGTAATGTTTTCAACAATGATGCCAAGTATGCGGCTGCGGCCAGAGACCAGGCTCCGCGCATGGGTATTGGGAAAGTAATTGAGCTGCTGGATGGCCTGCCACACGCGCTTGGAGAGCTTGTCGCTGACGGCGGGAGACGCGTTGATGGTGCGGGAGACCGTGGCAATGGACACCTTGGCCAATGCGGCGACGGCGCGAATATCGGGCGTTTTCACAACGGTCTTACCGGCAACTTTTCGAGCCACGGACTGATCCTGGAAGTGCGGGACTTAGATGAGAGCAATGTTATAGCATTCGCCGGGAGAGGCGCATCCATTCCGCGGCGGCTTTGTGGGTTTGGCTATTCGTTATCGGCGATGAGCAAGCGCAGATCCCGCAGGTTGTGCCCGGTCGGCCCGGTAACCACCGCATCGCCCAGCGCCATGAACATGGGGCAGGCATCAAACGCCGCCAGGGATGACTTGAGGTGGAACCCGAACTGATGGGCGCGGGTCACGGTGGTCGGGTCGGCAATGGCGCCCGCTACCGCCGTGTTGCCGTCGATGCCGTCGGAGCCGGCGCTGAGGACGGTGAGGCGCTGGCCGGGATAGCTTTCCAACTCCAGCGCGCAGGCCATGACAAACTGCTGGTTGCGCCCGCCAGCGCCGGGAGTCCGGTCCATGGTGACCGTGACTTCGCCGCCGGAGATGAGGCACATCCTGGGGTGCGTGGCGCGGAGGGAGTGGAACCGCTGCAGCAGATAGCGCGCCGCATCGGCATAGTCCCAGTCGTCGCAACTGTTGTCTACCGCGACGTAGAAGCCGGCCTTCACGGCCAGTGCGCGGGCGTTTTCTACGAGGTCGTGGCCGGAGAGCAGAATCTCGAAGACCGAATCGCGAAAGGCACTGTCTTCGCCGCTCATGGTTGTGGCCGCCGTCATCCGCCGCAGCGGCATGGCGTCGATCAACGGGAGCTTGGGAAAGAACGGCGGAAGCCAACTCTTGTTTCCCGGCGACTCGGGCAGGTCCTCGCGCTCAAAAAAGGCCCGCACGGAATCCGGGAACTTGGCATGCAGGTCGTACTTCGCCATCAGCTCGCGCACATCGGCCACGGTGGAGTGATCGGGCGAGGTGGGTCCGCTGGAGAGCGCATCCAGCGAGCGCAGCGGCACGTCGGGGACCAGCAGGCTGATCTTTGCGGCCTCTGGAGCGGCCATCGCCAGCCGTCCGCCCTTGACCGCGGAAAAGTGTTTGCGCAGCGTGTTGATCTCGTTGATGGGAGCGCCGGAGGCTACCAGGGCCTGGTGAAATGCAATGGTGTCGTCGAGCGAAATCTGCGGGTCCAGCGGCAGATCGAACATGGCCGACCCACCCCCGGAGATGAGGAAGAAGATGACAGTGTCTTTCTTGGCCTTTTTGAGCAGCGCCAGCGTGGCCTTGGCCGCTTCAAAGGACTCGTCGTTGGGCAGGGGGTGGCCGCCCTCAAAGTAGCGGAAGCGCCAGTTGCGGCTCCTGGGCAACTGGTTGGAGCAGCAGATGCCCCGCATTCCCTGCCGCCGCTTGATGCGGCTGAGCAGCGTCTCCAGCATGGGCGCGGCGGCCTTGCCCAGGGCTACGACAAACACCCGCTTGTAGGCGGCCAGGTTGATGGTTTCCGGTCCGCTGCCGTCGGGCAGCAGGCGGTGCACCATGTTGCCCTCGATGCGGATGCGGCGGTCGAAGGCTGAATCGATGCTGCACGCCTCGATGGCGCCGGTAAAGATCTGGATTGCCGTTGCATGGAGGGCATCGAGGTCGAGTTCGGTGGCTGGGGTCATCTGATCTGCTCCTTCAACCAACCGGCGAGCGCCTGCTGCATCGCCGCCAATTGACCGCTAAAAAAGTGATCGGCGCCGGGGAGGAGCACCAGATGTTTTGGATCTGCCGCGGACGAGGCCACCTGCGCCAGTTGTGCGGCTGGCGCGTAGCGGTCGATGTCACCGCTCAGAAAGAGCTTGGGAAGGGTGGAGGTGCGGAGGAAGGGGTAGTGGTAGTGGTGGCCTTCGGCTTCAGTGGGCAGGCCCAATGCGCACAGGGCGCGGACGTCGTGTTTGTGCGGTCCGCAACAGGCCTTGAGCGCCATGGCCGCGCCAAAGCTGAAACCGGCCACCACCAGCGGGCGTTTGTATTCGTTTTCAAGCCAGGCCAGAGCGGCCAGCACATCTTCGCTTTCGGCGCGTCCGTCGTGGGCACCCTGGCTCCGCCCGGTTCCGCGGAAGTTGAACCGGAGGACCGGCCAGCCCAGCCCCCACTCGGGGTCGTTCATGGCCTTCATTGCGTGGTATACAACCTTGTTGTGCAGGTTGCCGCCGCCTTTGGGGTGCGGATGGCACATGAGCGCGGCGCAGGGGGCATCCGCCGCGCCTTCATTTACCAGCGCCTCCAGCCGCCCTGCCGGTCCGGCAAGATCTACATTGCGCAGCCCTGGCGGGCCTGGGTGCGCGTTCGTCTGGGGGGGTGTGTGCGTGGCGGTCATCCCACAGACCATTCTACGCGCAGAGGGCCGGGCGGATGATCCTTTGGATTGCTGGCCGGGCGAGTATGCAGCAGCGGGAGGGACGAGCCGGGTCAAAGGGGCATTTGGCGGGCATTTGGAACTGCGAAATGCGTTGTAGGATATTCTGGAAATATCATGTCCGATCCCATCCAATCCCTTCCGCTTGACCCCATCCGGCTGACCCGTGAGTTGTGCGAAATCGAGTCCACCACCTATAACGAAGGCGCCGTGGGCGATTTTCTTGCGGAATTGCTGGCCCGGCGGGGCTGGGACGTGGAAAAGACGGCCGTTCCCCAGTCGCCGGAAGGCCCGGCTGGAGCGGCCCGGTGGAACGTCTATGCCGGAACGGCGGGCGAGACGCCGGACCTGGTGTTTTCCACCCATATGGACACGGTTCCGCCCTACATCCCTTTCACGGAAGACGAGGAGTTTGTGTATGGGCGCGGCGTGTCGGACGCGAAGGGTATCCTCGCCGCCCAGGTTGCCGCCGCGGAGGTGCTGCGTGCGGATGGCCTCAAGATTGGCGTGCTGTTTGTGAGCGGCGAGGAGCGCGACTCCGCCGGCGCGAGAGCGGCAAACCTTGCCCCCAAAGGCAATCGCTACCTGATCAACGGCGAGCCTACGGATAACTGCCTGGGAATCGCCTCAAAGGGCGCATTGCGGGCATGGATCAAGTGCACCGGCAAGATGGCGCACTCTGCCTATCCCGAGCTGGGCGAGAGCGCGGTTCACAAGCTGGTGGAGGTGCTTGGCAGGCTGATGGCGCTCGAGCTGCCGGTGGACAAGGACGCAGGGCCCAGCACGCTGAACATCGGCCAGATTCAGGGTGGCCACGCGCCCAACGTCATCGCCGACAAGGCGGAGGCGCAGGTGCTGGTGCGGCTGGTTGGCCCTTCCGCGCCGGTGCGGGAGGCGATTCTGAAGGCTGCCGAGGGCCTGGCCGAGGTGCAGTTTACTCTCGACCTGGCCTTTGTCCGGCTGCGCGCCGTGGAAGGCCTGCCGACGATGGTGGCCAAGTTTGCCACCGATATTCCCATGCTGACCAACTGGGGCGAGCCGCTGCTGCTGGGGCCGGGTTCGATCCATGTGGCTCACACGCCGTTCGAGAAGCTGTCGAAGAAGGAACTGGTTGCGTCGGTGGATCTGTACGTCAAAGTGGCCAAGCAACTGCTGGGTTGAGCAACTCTTTAGAATCCAGGCACCGGCTGGACCAATCAAATGGTTGGGAGTTGATGCCAGGAACGCGGAGGTCCATCCTCGGGGTGGAGCCATTGGCAGACAGATTCCCCCCAAGGAGAAATCATGAGTGCATCCATCCAGGAAATCCCTGTCAAGAAGATTACCGGCGAACCGACCTCTCTGGCCGCGTTCAAAGGTTTCGTAGTGTTGGTTGTGAACGTAGCGTCAAAGTGCGGGCTGACGCCGCAATACGAGGGACTGGAGAAGCTCTACCAGACCTACCAGGGCAAGGGTCTTGTGGTTGCGGGCTTCCCCTCCAACGACTTCAAAGGCCAGGAGCCTGGCACCAACGACGAGATTCAGCAGTTCTGCTCGCTGACCTACGGCGTCGATTTCCCCTTGTTCGACAAGATCGCCGTGGTGGGTCCGGAGAAGCATCCGCTCTATGCCGCTCTCATCGCTGCCCAGCCCAAGGCGATCAGCGTCTCCGCTGTCTCCTGGCGCGAGAAGCTGAAGGGCTACGGCATCGAGGGCAATCCGGAGCCGGAGATTCTGTGGAACTTCGAGAAGTTCCTGATTAGCCGGTCGGGCGAAGTGGTGGCGCGGTTTGCGCCGGATACGCAGCCGGATGCGCCGGAACTGGTGAAGGCGATCGAGGCGGAGCTGGCGAAGAGCTAGCTTTCGGCGTTCCGGACGAGTGGAATCCCGGGTTTCAGTAGCGAGACCAGGGGCACGCGGCAATAGCGAGCTTCCCTCACGCCATTTTCTGTGTTGCAAGAACGGCTTCTCTTCCACGTCGACTGCATTCTGGAAGAGGTCGAATCACCGCTCGACTTTGTGGAGATGATGGAAATGACAAGAAAGATCGCAATGTTTTCCGCGCTGCTATCGCTTTGTGCCCTCTTCGCAACACTTGGATGCAGCAAGAACTCGGCCACCGATACCAATTTTCAGAATGCCCTGAACCACTATTTCCAAGGAAATCAAGAGTGCTTTGACATTTATGCACAACTCAAACCCCTCAGAGGCTGGACAAGTTTCCCGTTCTTGGTTACTCCTGAGTATAAGTCGCCTGAGCTTGACGCCTTGGTTGAGGTCGGCCTTCTGTCGAAAAAGCCGAGCAACTTTGGCACAGCGCGTCGTTACGACTTTACGGCCCTCGGGTCAGCGCCGTGCTATGGCAACAAGAAGGTCGAAAGAATATTCAACTACACTGAGCCAGGCGGCGCGCCTGCGGTAGGAGGGAAGAAATCAACTGTAACGTACATATGGAGTCTTACAAACGTTCCGGCTTGGGCTCGCAACCTTGCCGCGCATAAGAGTTGGGCGCAAACTGAATTCGCGAACGCGCTGAATAGCGATGCGCCTGAGGACAAACACAAGGGAGAGGCAGAAATGGTCTTGACTCACCTTGGGTGGCGTGTAGCGGCTGTAGATGGGTCCCCGGTGAGGGACGACAAATAAGAAGATGAACGGGGCGGGCAACTGGCCTCTAAAGGGCTTTGCCATGTATCCTCAGCCCATGCTCGAGGCCTCTTCTCCAACGTCCGCTGACTCGAACCAGCTGCAGAATTCAGCGTCCTCTTACCTGCGCTCGGCGCGGCACCAGCCCGTGAAGTGGCATCCGTGGGGCGCGGAGGCCTTTGCCCGCGCACAGGAGGAAGACAAGCCCATTCTGCTGGACATTGGCGCTGTGTGGTGCCACTGGTGCCACGTCATGGACCGCGAGTCTTACGAAGACCCGGAGATGGCCCGGCTGATCAACCAACTGTTTGTGGCCGTGAAGGTGGACCGCGACGAGCGTCCCGACGTGGATGCCCGCTACCAGGCCGCAGTGTCGGCTATCAGCGGGCAGGGCGGCTGGCCGCTGACCGCTTTCCTCACGCCGGACGGCAGGCCCTTCTTCGGCGGCACCTATTTTCCGCGCGACGACCGATTCTCCCGGCCCGGCTTTGGACGCGTGCTGGAGACCATGGCCCAGGTGTGGCGCGAGCGGCGCGACGAGGCGCTGGAGTCGGCGGCCAGCGTGATGGCTGCCATTGAGCACAACGAGTCCTTCTCAGGCCGCGGTGCAGATCTGACGTTGGCCCTGGTGGACAAGATTGCCGGGTCGGCGCTGTCGCAGTTCGATCCGCGCAACGGCGGCTTCGGGTCGCAACCCAAGTTTCCTCATCCGGCGGCGCTGGACCTGCTGCTCCAGGTGGCCATGCATCGCGACAACGAGCAGGCCCGCGTGGCCTTTATTACGACGCTCGAAAAGATGGCGCGCGGCGGCGTCTACGACCAGCTTGCGGGCGGCTTCCATCGCTACTCGGTCGATGAGCGCTGGGTGGTGCCGCACTTCGAGAAGATGCTCTACGACAATACGGAGTTGTTGCGCAATTACCTGCACGGCTTTCAGAGCTACGTGCACGAGGGATTTCTTTCAACGGCCGCAGAGATTGTGCACTGGCTGGACACGACCATGACCGACCGCGAACGCGGCGGCTTCTACGCCTCGCAGGACGCGGACATTAACCTGGACGACGACGGCGACTAC
>Ga0302320_10017106_pt1 | contig 14750 bp, 9 predicted proteins | sample Bog_T0_3_FD_202130 | JGI IMG/M metagenome (GOLD analysis project Ga0302320, IMG submission 202130) | Peat permafrost microbial communities from Stordalen Mire near Abisko, Sweden - Bog_T0_3 | ecosystem: Environmental > Terrestrial > Soil > Wetlands > Peat | place: Sweden: Abisko, Stordalen Mire...
TACTTTACATCCCAAACCGAGTGTGAATTCTCCCTGTACTCGACCATCTAACCATTATCCAGCACAGATGCTGGAAGCTCTCCGCCTGAAAGGCGGAGGGCTTAGACCCGGTGGCAGAAGCTAAACAAGCGATTGAGCCAATCCAGAAATGGACGGCAAGCCGGATCCAAATTATTGAAATGGGCACCAATAGCCTCTCCAATGTTTTTCTTGTTCGGATCCTGCCATGCAATGTGGGTCTTGACAATGGCCTTTGACCTCTCAACGGCCCGGAAGCCGGTCATTCCATCGTTGGTCGCCTTGTCCACCACAGTGGAAATGTATTTTTCCGACTCGGGAGCCATTGATCCTTTAAGCAAGTCTTCAAAGATTCCATCGCGTACGTTGTCCGGCATCAGCCATACACCAAGAATAGGCAAGCGGTCTCTGTCCAACTCCTCTGTCGGGAGAAGAATCATTCCTCCCTCCGGAAGAGCATCAGGGACTTCATAGTACTTGCCTATCCGTCCTTTTAGGGAACGAATGCGTGCCTGTACTCCACTATCTGTATCTGTCTCTTTATTGCCTTGATCCGCATCAAGGATCGCCCCGACTAGAGTTTGCGTTTGACGACTCGCCTGAGTCAGTCCCGAGAGAAGATCGAGAACTCCATCGTCATTTCCACAATATCCCAGTTCGTAATCCGGAAAGGCCCCAGTCATCGTATGTATCAAGTGAGACAAGGCATGCCAGTCGTCAGGTCCTTCAACCAAAAGTACCTTTTTCCCCATAGTTCTTAGGTCTGCCTTCACTGACTTTACGTTCGCACTTACTGTCATGCTTTACCGAACCTCAATGCCCTGCCGAATGGCAGCTTCCAGGCCCTGAGCAGAGAATTCGTGAGCACGAATATCTTCGCCCCTCCGTTCAAGCCTGTATACGTAGCTCTCGCTCGGAATTAGACGATCCTTTTGCGCGCCAACGAAAGCCTGAATGCAATCGTTGCTGTGGGTCGTAGCAAAGACCTGAACGCCAAAATGGTTTGACGCGTTGAATAGCGCCTTCCATAACTGCTCTTGCACTTCCCAATGCAAGCCATTCTCAAACTCGTCAATCAGTAGAATTCCGCCGGAGGCGTTGGCCATGGCAAGACCAATATGAAAGAGGCGGGTTAGGCCGTCGCCCAGAGAATCAAGCGGCGTCCTGCCACGATCTCCGTTGATCTTGAGATAAGGCAGATCGACACCCGACTCCGGATCGCTTATATATCTGAGATCGCGAACTTCCGGTTCGACGAATCTGAGCCATTCAAGAAGCAATTCATCCTTATCGGCTAGTGAAGCCTTGTCCCATAGACGCTTCGCTTCATTCGTGGTGAAGCCTCGAGCTGGCAAAAAAGCGACGGGAGATGCATTCGGATGAAGCCAACCCTCTTCTTCAAACAAAGTGTTCCTCTCAGGAGATAGTGTCATTCGTCCTGGAGTCATTTGTCGATTGATAGCAATTTCAAAAAAGAGCGGTAATGGCCCTTTCTTTCCTCGAGACAACACCATTCCATCCTGTAGAAGGTGCCGCATTTGCTTCCGCCTCGATTGTGGTTCAAGTTTTCCACTTTCTGATGAAGAAGTCTCCGCCTCAAGTATTTCATGCAAAAATGGAGCACATTCCAATCTGAAATCCGCTGCCGGATCAGCCGACACCAACTGAATCACTGAAGGAGATTCTTCGCGTTCGCGATGAAAAAGGCTTAAAAGCGGTTGTAGCGGAGCGCTCAATTCAAACGGATCAAAACGATCAATTCTATGCCGATGATTTCCATTTGGTTCCCTACGAGCCGCAACACGCAAAATATCCCACGGTGAACTGCTGGCGTAGAGCTCAACCGCCTCGAGTAAGCACGTCTTCCCGGTGTTGTTCTTCCCAACGAAAAGATTCAAACCGCCAAGCTTAGGGAGTTCGAGATCGCGGAAGAGCTTAAATCCGGTGATATGAAGGGACGGAATCATGGTTAGGGGCAGTCTACCGCGTTCGAGCACGAATTCCAAGCTGGCAAAGACAAATGCCCCTGTTCTGCATAAGAACAGGGGCGTTCAGTCCAACTATGCCTTGGCTGGCACGGCGGCGGCGAGCTTCTCCTTGACTAACTCCACGCCACGGGCGAAGAGCTCCTCCAGGGGCAATTTCCCCGCATCCACATCAGCCAGAATCGCTTTCTGGGCGATGTATTCACGGTTCACGATGCCGGCCTTCGACTGCAACATGCGCCATGCCTTGCGGCGCTCGACGCAGAACATGACCAGTTGGCGGCTGAGTGCGTAGAAGGTCGTCTTGCCACCCTCTTCGGCCACCTTGATGTACACCCCGAAATCCGGGATGAAGGCGCGGTGAGCGGGGTTCAGATAGTGGCGATAGATCGAATCCTGCTGCGTGACGCGCACCAGCATGTTCTCCAGGGAGATGAGCTTCCCTACCGCCTCGGGCTTGACCTTCTTCAAGTGATTGCGGAAGCGGGCTTCAGTGGTGCACCAATGAGCCACGGTGTAGCGCGAGAGTTCGCCGGTCACCTTGTCCTTGGTCTCATACCAATCGAGATCGATACTGGGATTGCCCTTGAGATCCAGAGCTTCCTGATAGGTCTCACCCAACCGGGGGTTGAAGACAAACTCCGGAACGCCTCTGGAATCGCGGACACGCTGGGCCTGTGTGAGCGCCATGTCGTCGGCAACGCCGTGCTCCGGCTGGCAAGTGGTAAATGCCTGCAGGTACATGGTGCCGCGATACTCAAGGCCGTCTAGAATGGCGCGATAAAGTTTGGGCGCGTTGGCCATGGAAACCTGCGCCACGAAGGGCGATCCGTGCCCACCGAGGAAGGTTTCAGCGACCGTCTTCTTTTCCGTGTTCTTGCCCTGCGTCGCCGCGCCGAAGACGTTCATGTCGTTGCCGCCCAGCATGGGAGTCGAGTCGGAGTTCTGTCCGCCGGTGTTGGAATACACCTGCGTGTCGAGCATCAGCACCTTGATGTTGGGGCGGTTCTGCAAGATCACCTTGGACATGTTTTGGTAGCCGATGTCGCCCATGCCGCCGTCTCCGCCAACTACCCAAACCTTGGGCAGTTCAACGATCTCCTGGTCGGTCATCAGCGCATCGGTGAAGTGTGTGAAGTGGTAGTACTGCTCGGCGTCCATCACGTTGCTGTCGCGCGCGAGAAGCGCGTCGGCGAGGCGTTCGGGAATGACCGAGCGACGGCCATGGTCCACGATGAAACTCTCGCCCATCAGCCAGCCAATGGTGACGCCGTCCTGGAAGAGCGAGTTCATCCACGGATAGGGATGCGGGTTGTTGGGAGCCGAAGATCCGTACACCGTATTGCAGCCGGTGTGCGCAGCCATGGCCATGACGCTCATGCCGTTGGCGTGGCGTCCGTCGACGGCTTGCAGGTTCTTGTGGTTGAAGGCATCGGTCAACAGCACAGCGGCGATGGCTTCCACCAGTTCCGCATCGCTGACCGGGCCATTCTTCTTTTCGTACGCGGCGATGCGGTCCTTGGTGTCGGCTTCGTCCTCACCGCCCAATCCCATGATCGAGTGCAGAACAGTCTGGCGATAGAGATCATACTCAGCCATGCTGCGGGCCTTGAGAACCGCCAAACGGGAGACGCCGTTCTTCTCCAGTTCGCCAGCCTTGACCAGCAGGCGATCGCTCTTGGCGTGGAAGACGGGGCGCATGTAAGCTTCGGTGACCGCTGCGATGGAGCGCAGTACGCTCTTCTCGCCACAGCCCGCGCAAGCTCCGTCGCCGGATACCAGCGCGTCGTAGTTGGAGCGAACCATGAGCATGTTGCGCAGGGTTGCGGTCTTCGAGTCCGCCGGGTTGGCGGCATTGAACAATCCCAGATATTTCTGCGAGGTGTCGGGCAGCATATCGAGGAAGGCCGTGCCGGTTTCGTGTTCGGCATTCACCGTCAAGGACTCGGGCACCATCTTCAACGCGTTGTGATCACCGCAAGCCGTTACGCATGCTGCACATCCTTTGCACAGATCCGAGACGAATATGGAAAAGATACCGCCCGATCCGGGAGTCTTGCGCTCCGGCGAACTGAAGATGGCGTTCACCTTCTGATAAGCCATCGGCACCTTGGCGATGATGTCGAAGAATTGCTGCTTCGACTTCGCCGAGAAGCCGTCGACCGACTCGGTAACTTCGCGCAGAATCGTGGGCAGCGGCGTGCCGATTTTGAGATCGGCTACCATGCGCACGCGCGCTTGCTTCTCGATTTCCGGCAACGCCGTGAGCAGCTTGACGCGATCACCGGCATCGGACACGTAATACTTCACGGCCGTCGAAAGCAAGGTGCTCAGGTCTTGCGAAGTGTTGGGCAGAGCCGTGTCGGGGCAGACGGAGATGCACTCCATGCACTGGGTGCAATTCTCGGGGATGTAGAGCGGGGTTTCGCGGCGGGCCACATACTTGGAGGCCGTGTCGCCGGTTGCCGCGGCGATGATGCCCATTGCAGCCAGCGGTGTAGCGGGTTGGAAATAGCCATAGCTTGAGCGGAACTCCGCATCGAAGTTGGTCACGCTGGCAATGGGAGTGCGCGCTGTCTGACCGGCAGGCATGGGCGTTGAACGGCAACCCGTGCTGCAGGAACCACCAGAGGCGGCGACCTCTTCCAGAATCGGCAGCAGGGGCGCGCCACGCAGGCTGGAGCGATCCGCCGCACTGAGTACGCCGATCTCAATCTCCTTCACCTGATCGAAGCCCTGCAACATAACTTCCATGTTCGACTGCACGACGGCATCGCCAAACTTGCCGAACTTCTTCACATACTGCTTGTGCACAACCTCGCGATACTGTTCCTGCGTAATGCCGAATTCCTGCAACAGTGTGCTGCAGCGGAAGAACGCACCCAGGAAGGCGTTGCCCTGCATGCGCAATTGCAAATCGCCACGGTCTGTCGCTTTGCGGGCGATGGCAAAACCGGGCAGGGTGAAGACGCGAATGTTCTTCTCGATGATCTGCTTGCGCGCCCAGATGGGAAGCTGTTCCCAGGCCGCTGCGCCTTCTTCATCGGACTCCCACACCAGGCTGCCGCCTTCGGCCATGCCGTCGAGCGGATTGCAGTGCGTAAAGGCCTTGGGATCGCAACAGAGAACGGTAGTCACGTGGCGCAGGTCGCAGTTAACGCGAATGCGTTCTTTGGCAGCGACCATGAAGTAGCTGGTCGGCGAGCCCTTTTTCTCCGATCCGTACTTTGGATTCGCTGAAACGTGGATCACTTCCTTGGGGTTGCCCAGTTCGTCGACTTCACCATCGCGCTCAAAGATCAGGTCGTTCAGATCGCCGAGAATTGCGCCCAGGTTTTTACCGGTGGTAATCGCGCCCCAACCGCCGATGGAGTGAAAGCGCACGGCAACCGCACCTTCGGGCAACAGCGAGGGAGTTTCAACGCCGCACACCGCGTATGGATGATCAATGCCCAGGACGAAGAAGTTGACGCCATCGGCAGCGGTCTTGCCGTCTGTGCGCGCACGGCCAGCCGTTGCGTATTCGAAGGCGCCCAGAATATGCTCGGGGCGGAAGTCGCGCGATCCCAGTCCGTAGGTACCGGCAAAAATGTGCGGCACTTCCGCAAGGGTCAGAGCGGGCAGGCCCTCGGCAGCCGGGCGGTCATTGGTCACAATGGCCTTCGACAATGCTGTGCGGATGTCGCGGCCCAATGGATTGTCGCCGGACAGTGCTTCGTCGGTTCGCTCAAGGATGATGACGTTCTTCTTGCCCTTCAGCGCTGCCACAATGGCCGCATCGGGGAAGGGACGAATCACGTTGACGTGAATGGAACCGACCTTGGCGCCACGCGTCGCGCGCAGATAATCCACTGCGGCATCGATGTTTTCAGCGGCCGAGCCGAGAGAGACAAACACCGTCTCCGCATCGTCGCACTTGTGCTGCGAAAGCAGGCCATAGCTGCGGCCGGTCAGCTCCGCGAAATCCTTATAGGCGTCTTCGAGGAACTGCAGAATCGGCTCGGCGAAGTTATTACGCCGGGCAACGATGCCGTTCATGTAGTGTTCCTGATTCTGCACCGGTCCCAGCAGAACGGGGTTGGTCAGGTCCATCATCTTGGGCACGCGGCGGCGGGTCGGTCCAAACAGGACGCGCTGCGCCTCCGTGGGGCAGTCGATGAAGTCTTCGGGTGCGCCGAGGTATTCGCGGATCAGCTCGGACTCATGCTTGTAGAAGGTCCGCTCCAGGTGGCTGGTGAGGAAGCCGTCCATGATGTTCATGCCCGGAGTCAGGCTCAACTCGGTCACGCGGCGAAGAATGAGCGACTGGTCGGCCGTCTGCTGGGCATCCTTGCCCATGAGCATGATCCAGCCCGTGTCGAGCGCGGCGTAGATGTCGTCGTGGCCGCAATGCACATTGAGGGCGTGTTTGGTGAGGGCGCGCGCGCCCACCTCGATCACCATCGTCGAGCCCTTGCCCGGGGCGTGGTAATACTGCTCCAACCCGTACACAATGCCCTGCCCGGAGGTGAAGTTCACCACGCGCTTGCCACACACGGAGTGGGCCACGGCGCCACCCTGGGCTGCGTGTTCGCCTTCCGTCTCAATAGCGATGGTGTTGTTCCCAAAGACGTTCAGGTGCCCTTCGGCAAAGGCCTGCTGGAAGAGTTCGCCGCCCTCGGTGGAAGGTGTAATGGGGTAGAAAACGCCGGCGTCCGCGATCCGTGTCTCGGTATGGTAAGAGACCAGTTGGTTTCCATTTGCAGTGACCCGAATACCGGGATAACGAGCAGCAACCGTCATAAATGAGCTCCTCCGAGCGGTTTGTTCTGGTAATCTTTCGATGCTTTCGAAACGGGGTAGAGACTCATTCTATTCCCCGTATACGGGACTGTCTCCGAGTGCGCCGATAGACCTGCTGGGCGGCTTCGCAGCGGCTTGCAGGGCCAGCAGGGATCTTGCGCAGATTCAATACTCTGCATGCATCGCGGTGGGGAAGTCCGAGGCCCGGCTCAGCGCCCTGCCTGGGGGAATTTCTGAGCGGCAGAGACACAGGTCGAGGCATTCGGAAGCAGCGTTCAGCAACCAGAACTTTCCGTGATTCGACCAGCATCGAGAACTGGGCACCCAAGGGGAGGGTTTCCCAAGTGAAGATGGTCCTGCATACAGTATGCACCCGATCCGGTGAAACCCTGTCCCGCATTATGGACCCGAACGAAACTGCCCCCGTTTTCACACACATGGCCTCCAACCCCTATAGTTTCAAAAGGAGTCTCTTTAATGCGCTATTGCCGTTTCTTGCTCAATGACCAGATCCACTATGGAGCCCTGGAAGACCGGGACGGAGAGGTGTGGATTGACCGCCTGGCTACCTCCATGGAAGAAGACTTGTGTTTTCGGCTGGAATACGGCCGCGCCACGTCCTGGAGTTTCGACTTTGAGCCCATGCCTTTGACTGCGGCGCATCTTCGTCCACCCGTCACCCCATCCAAGATTGTCTGCATCGGCCGCAACTATCGCGATCACGTGAAGGAACTCGGACACGAGATGCCGAGTGAACCGCTTCTTTTCCTGAAGCCGACCTCTTCCCTGCTGCGGCCCGGCGGGACGGTGCGCATGCCCTCCATCTCTACCCGCGTGGACTTTGAAGGCGAATTGGCGGTGGTGATCGGCAAGCACGTCCGCCACCTCAAAGCGGAGGACTGGCGCTCGGCAGTCCGTGGCTACGCCTTGGCCAACGACGTCACCGCCCGCGATTTGCAGGTGAAGGACGGCCAGTGGAACCGCGCCAAGGGCTTTGACACCTTTTGCCCAGTAGGTCCCATGGTTAGCGACGAGATCGACATCGAGGCCGGTGTCACGATTGAAACGCGCGTCAACGGCGAACTCCGCCAGCAGGGATCGACGAACGATTTTATCTTCCCGATTCCGCGCTTGTTGGAGCACATCACGGCGGTGATGACGCTCTTCCCCGGCGACATTGTCCTCACCGGCACTCCCGCCGGCGTTGGGCCTCTGAACCCTGGCGACTGTGTGGAAGTCTCGATCCCGGGACTTGGCACCCTCAGCAACGTCTTCCAGCCCGAATAGGCGGCGAATCGGACGGACGAGAAATCGGCCCGAAAATACAGGGGCTCCTTGCCCCATCCTTCCCGCGCTTTTTGCGGAATGGATGGGAGGCCGACCTCTATTGAAGGGCCAGATCAGTAAGGCGCATTATGCGGCGCCCGTGTGGTTTAGCAGACGCTCTGCGTCGCCGCAAGGGTAGGCCGTGGCAGGTGGTAGGATTCATCAAGGGCAAACGCACAACCCATGATTGGTCCAGCCCTTAAAAATTGTGATGGGCTTCCCACCCATTCCGCAAAGAACGCGGAAGGTATGGGGCACGGAGCGTTTGTATTTACAGGCATGATCCATAGGCGGGGAAGTGCGGAGAGCGAAAGCGGCTCGCGCCGGGGAGTGATTTCAAGTCCCAACGTGGACGCAAACTGTCCTGGGTTCCGGCTTGCTTCAGTGCAGTCCGTTCAATGATCGGAGACAGGACGAATGACCACAGGGTCGCCAGATAGAGTGCAAGCCGAATCCATAAACCCTGCAATGCCCTGTGTCGTCGTGATTCCCTGTTACGACGAAGCGCGACGACTGAACGTGAAGGCCTTCGAGGACTATCTTTCCGACAGCGACCACGCGGAGATTCGTTTTCTGTTTGTGAATGATGGCAGCAAGGATCAGACATTGACGATCCTGGAGAGACTTCATTCCAAGTTCCCCGATCGCGTCGAGGTCCTGGATTTGCAGCCGAACCGGGGAAAAGCGGAAGCGGTTCGTCAGGGGATGCAGAAAGCTATCCTGAATGGCAATCTGACCTTCACCGGCTTCTGGGATGCCGACCTCGCGACACCGTTGGAGGAGATCAAGCTGATCCAGAAGCGCCTGCTGGAGAACCAGTCGGTCGATATGGTTTTCGGCGCCCGGGTAAGACTGTTGGGGCATGACATCCATCGTCGCCTCCTTCGCCACTATCTTGGACGATGCTTCGCGACGGCAGCATCGATGGTGTTGCGACTGCACATTTATGACACGCAATGCGGAGCCAAACTTTTCCGGGTGAATCCTGCTCTTGTGGAGGCTCTCTCCGAGCCGTTTCAATCGCGGTGGATTTTCGATGTGGAGTTGATCGCACGCTTTGTGAAGATCCACCATGGCGACCGTGAAGTTCTGCGCCACAAGATTTTCGAGTGCCCGGTGATGAAGTGGGCCGATGTCGCGGGATCGAAGGTCACTCCATTCGATTTTTTCAAAGCCTTTGGTGAACTGGTTGCGATCTACTTGCGTTATTGAGGATCGGACCACAAGTGTCGATCTGCTCGTCTGCGGACTGGTTGGCGCGCTCGTTTGATCCTCCTCCTGCATTTGTTCTCTGAACATTGCGCGTTTGAGTTTCTGCGGCCGAATCGTCCAGGATATTCCCGGGATTTTCGCGAGGTCTCATGAACCGAAGAACCTTTCTCACTTCTGCCGGTGCCTTGTTGGCCGAACCGATGGTGTATTCGGCACTTTCCGCTCCCTTGCAGGCTTCTGCTGTCGTTCCCAATCATGTTCGGCATCCTGCCGACCATCTTCTGAAGATCGAGCCGTGCACTCTTGAAATCTCCCCTGGAGTTTTGATCAAAACCGTCGGCTATAACGGCCAGGTTCCCGGCCCGCTTCTGCGTTTGCGCGCGGGCCAACAGGTAACGATCGATGTTTTGAACGCAACAGGCAACGAAGAGATCGTGCATTGGCATGGCCTGCTTACCGACCCGCTGAACGATGGCGCCATGGAGGAAGGCTCACCGATGATTCCGCCGGGTGGGAAGCTGCGCTACAGTCTCACGCCGCGCCCCGTGGGAAGCCGCTGGTATCACACACACACGACGGCAGGCGCCAATCTCTCTCTCGGTACCTATACGGGGCAGTTCGGTTTTCTGATGGTGGACGGCAAACAGGACCCCGGGCAATTTGATCAGGAGATCTTTCTTGCCATCCATCACTGGGAGCCCTCGTTCGTGCCCATGGCAGAGACGATGCAAGCCGAGTCGGCCAACATGCCTGCGAGCTCCGGCTCCGATGTCGGCTACAAATATGCCACCATCAACCAGCACCGGCTCGGCGCCGGAGAACCACTGCGCGTGAAGGCTGGGCAGAGGGTGCTGATGCACTTTCTGAACGCCAGCGCCACCGAGAATGTCGTGCTCGCGCTGCCTGGGCACAGCTTCCAGGTGATCGCAATGGATGGCAATCCTGTCCCGAAACCTTGCGCAGTCGAGATTCTGTCGTTGGCGGTCGGCGAGCGAATCGATGCAATCGTGGAAATGAACACGCCGGGCGTCTGGGTTCTCGGATCCACGCTGGAGAAGAGCCGGATCAAAGGGCTTGGCGTGGTGGTCGAGTACGCAGGCAAGACCGGCGCTCCCGTCTGGAAAGACCCGAAGGCGGCCGACTGGGACTACTCCCAATTCGCAAGCACCGCCCCTTCTCAAGCTCCGGATGAAATCATTCAACTGGCATTCGCGGACGAAGGGACCAAGGGCGATTCGAAATTCGACACCTGGTCCATCAACGGGAAGTCCTGGCCGAACATCGACCCCATCCGCGTGAAGCAAGGCAAGCGCTACCGGTTGGTGATGGCCAACGGCAGCGGCGACCAGCACCCGATGCACCTGCATCGACATAGCTTCGAAGTGGTCCAGATCGGCGACAAGAAAATGAGCGGACTCATCAAGGACGTCGTCAACGTGATGCCGCTCGACACGGTCATGGTCGATTTTGTCGCCGACAATCCGGGCGATTCCCTCTTCCATTGCCACATGCAACTGCACATGGACTTCGGCTTCATGCAGTTGTTCAAGTACGACCGCTAAGTTTCGGATCAGATGGTTTTGAACCCGCTCTGCGCTCCATCCTTTCGCTTTTTGGCGAAAAGGTGGGAAGCCGCGAATCTCAAGGAAACGAGTTGGACGGAACGGCTTCGCCGGGCGGGAGAAGAGGCAAAAAATGCTTGATTCTCGTCTATTTCTGGGCGAAAACTAGGGTGTTTGTTTACTTTTTAGTTATCCAGGCAAGTAACACAAGATGCACATAAAGAATGACTTGCGCTCTATTCTTGGGCTCAAAAAAATGCAGTTTTTCGGGATAGGGGGTGGGTAGCGAACTTTTTCAAACTTCGTCCCCTCCGTTCGGGGCTGTTCGAGAGCGTCGCCTGCCGGTTTGCAGATTTTCCCCGACACCATTGTGAGCCGGAATCGGTTAATTCTGCGCAATCCCCAATGACGGGGGCGAGCGCGTACGTCTCACAGATGGCGCAATGCGCCTGAATTCGTGCATCGGGGAAGTCCCGGGGGCCGGGACAGGCTGCGGAAAAAGGCTGTATTTCGCCAAAAATCCTGAAAATGCGTCCCTCGGTGGCTAAAGCCAACGCTGATTTGATTGACCTTATCGGCACGGCTAAAGCCATGCCCTTTCAAAACGAGTGGCAAAGTGGAGTGTTTCCGCAGCCGCTAAATCCATGCTCTTTCAAAACTAATGGCAAAATAGAGTGTTTCCGCAGACAGTAAAGCCATGGCACTTCAAAACCAATGGCAAAATAGAGTGTTTCCGTAGCCTGTAAAGCCATGCCCTTTCAAAACTAGTACCGTGACCGTGTGATTCTGTAATTTGACTTCGAACTATGGGTGCCCCAGGTCTCGATTTTGAGACCTGGGATGACCACCACTTCACATGGTCACGGCGCTAGCACCAGCAACAAGCTTTCGCAAGTGCCGTGACCTAATAGTTTGTACTTTCCCAGGTCTCAAAATCGAGACCTGGGGCACCCAAAGCTCGGGGCCTTGAATTCGGAATCATCCGGTCAAGGTACTAGTGGCAAAATAGAGTGTTTCCGCAGCCTGAGTGGGCCCCCAAGGCAACGGGCCGGGAGGCCGGCGCTACGGTTTTGGTTGTGCCTGAGAAATGCGGGACAGGATAGGGCTGGAACGGCGGCAGGGAGGGTTGGGAACCGCAGGTAGACTGCGCGAGCGACCCCGGCCAAGAGTACCGATCCCTGGGAATCGCGGCCAAAGGCCGGAACCGAAATGCTACAGTGGTTTTGCGCTTCCATCCTCGCTAGGAGATCCTAATGAAATCGACCTTCCTCCCACTCGCTGCACTTTGTTTTGCCGTCCTGCTGGCGCCTGTGGCGCACGCGCAAGACGCCGGCGCCGACATCTACAAGGCGAAATGCATGATGTGCCATGGGCCGGACGGTCTCGGCAATACCCCAGCCGGAAAGCTTGCGAAGATTCTCTCCTATAAGGATCCCAGCATCGTCCAAAAACCGGATGCCGACCTCGCGGCGATCATCAAGACCGGGAAGAACAAGATGCCTGCATTCGCCACCAAACTTAGCGACGACCAGATCAATGCGGTGGTCGCCTATATCCGGACCCTTCAGAAATAGCGAACCCCGCCAGGATGACTGGCGATTCGTTCCAACCCGGTAATCGCGTTGATTGCGAGGTCGCGCAGGATGGACCCGGCTCTCTTCCCGAGCGTCACCAAAGATGAGCAATCTGCACCAACCGGCCTTTCCGAACCGCGCTAAACTGGAGGCGTGCGCGTCGAGTGCGGCAGCGCGCCTTTCCCAGGAGGAATTATGCCCAATCTTTTAGAACAATTGCGTTCCTACACCGTAGTTGTCGCCGACACCGGCGACATGGAAGCGATGAGCAAGTTTCGCCCCCAGGACGCCACCACCAACCCTTCGCTCATCACCGCCGCTGCGCAAATGGAGCAGTATCAACCGATTGTCGATGGTGTGTTGTTGGAAGCCCGCAAGGAACTTGGCGCACAGGCCGATGACAAGACGGTTGCCAATCTGGCATTTCAGCGGCTGGCGATTGCTTTTGGCAGGAAGATCCTCGCCATTGTGCCCGGCCGGGTCTCTACCGAAGTGGATGCACGTCTCTCCTACGACACCGACGCCACCATCGCCCAGGCCCACGCCATCATTGCTCAATATGATGAAGCGGGAATCGGCCGGGATCGCGTGCTGATCAAGATTGCCTCAACCTGGGAAGGGATTTGCGCCGCCCGCGTGCTGGAGAAGGAAGGCATCCACTGCAACCTGACCCTGCTTTTCGGCCTGCACCAAGCCATTGCCTGTGCAGAAGCCGGTGTCACCCTGGTATCCCCTTTCGTGGGCCGCATCCTCGATTGGTACAAGAAAGATACCGGGAAGGACTACGCAGGTGCGGAAGACCCAGGCGTCCAATCCGTGACCACGGTCTACAACTATTACAAGAAATTCGGCTACAAGACGCAGGTGATGGGCGCCAGCTTCCGCAATATTGGCGAGATCAAGGAGTTGGCTGGCTGCGATCTGCTCACCATCTCTCCCAATCTGCTCGCCGAGTTGGAGGCCGCGCAAGGCGACCTTCCCCGCAAACTGGACCCGAAGGCCGCGCAAACGCTACACATCGACAAGATCACGGTGGATAAGGCCGCCTTTGACCGTATGCACGCGGCAGATCGCATGGCGACCGACAAGCTCAAGGAAGGCATTGAAGGCTTTTCAGCAGCGCTGGTGAAACTGGAAGCGCTTTTAGCCGACCGTCTTGCCAAAATGGAACAGCGCACTGCCGCAACCGTTTAGGCTTGCCGCGACCCTCAAGTGCAACAATTCGCAGAACCGATGTAGGAGTTTCGGTAAACAAAGGCAGCCGACCTGGCTGCCTTTGTCGTTGATCGCGCCAACCCTTCGCCCACTTTTGGGACAGTCCCCTCTCGATTTCTGCATTCCCCCCGCAGGTCTTGCGGCAACCCACCGATAAGGTCAGTGACCCAGTAGAAGCGCCAGACAGTCTGGTTTCGATGCTGAGTCGTACGAAGCTGAACCGAAGGTGAATGCTTCGAAGAGCAGGTCGGGCGGACCTAAGCAAGTGGGCCAGGCTGAGAATCTTCCAACAAATCATCGACTCCGGTTCTTCTCAACTTGCATACAGTCTCAGCATCCCGGCAGAGACCGCATTCGCTTAGCCTTGGGAGGTTCCTATGCAGACGCAGATTCATCCACTCGAATCCTATTTTCGGCAAGCCATACGCAACAGCTATGAAACCAAACTCGGACTGTTCGATCCCGAGGTTACCGCTTATGTTGCGCGGGTGCTGTGCGAGTTCAGCGAGCCGGACAGTCTTTATCAGGTACACGATTCGTTAGGACAACCCATTCAAGATCTCGACGAAATGATCAAGGCGTCTGATCCGGTGCACGGCAACGCGCGCTCCTTCGACGTGGAACGCGCCGTACGCAAGCAAATCGGCAATTATGCGCTCTTCGTGGCGGGGATGTATCCCGAGGCGATCGATGCGGGCCGATATCCGCGCCGCCTTCACCTTGGTGACCTGATCCGCGCCGGCAAAGAGAGTTTCTTCATCGTAAGCCAGTTCAACCTCTTCGAGTATGAAGAGGAGGCGCCCATGTTTTCGCGGCTTTCTGAATGCTTCGAGCGCTGGATCCTGGGCCTGACCCTGGCCCGCGAAGACATGGGTCCCAATCGGCCGGCCTTGCCGGCACCCCCTCGCGATTAAGCCTTGGAGTGGGGCAAACGCTATCGGTCAGACTGCGCTCAACAACCACCACCTTAAAGGTGGTGGGTTGACGTTGCGACTGAAAGTCGCCTGTTTGCGGCTGAAGCCGCTTGAAAGCTTTCCGGCTGAGAGCCGTCTTAAGGCTCGCTCGGCGCTGTGATC
>Ga0302320_10017108_pt1 | contig 14749 bp, 6 predicted proteins | sample Bog_T0_3_FD_202130 | JGI IMG/M metagenome (GOLD analysis project Ga0302320, IMG submission 202130) | Peat permafrost microbial communities from Stordalen Mire near Abisko, Sweden - Bog_T0_3 | ecosystem: Environmental > Terrestrial > Soil > Wetlands > Peat | place: Sweden: Abisko, Stordalen Mire...
GCTCTTCAAGCCGCGCGTTCTCGCCGACATAAGTAAAAAATGACCGGTCCACACTGCTGGAAACGCTAACCGTTATGCCTGTGGATCCATTGCGGCTGCGCAATTCCGCGCTGGGTACTCCAAAACTCGACAACCGTTGCACAATCCATGGCATCTCATTCTTGCCAATTACACCAATCAGGCTCACGGAGCGACCCAGCCGTGCAAGCGCGCATGCTGTTATTGCCGCTCCGCCTCCAACTTCCTGGACATATTGATCAGTAAATACCTCCTCGCCGGGCTGCGGCCATTTCACAAAGCCGGTAAGCACATGGTCAACGTAGATTTCTCCGACTACCGCAATATCGTATTTTGTCATAAGGCTGCGAATGGCCACTCCCGCTCATATTTCGCCTTGACTAGATAAATGCCGGTTCCGGCTGCCACCATTCCCAGGGCGATGAGGATATAGCGCAGACCGCTGCTTGCCGCGATGTAGATCCACCCAAGCAGCGCGATTGCTGCCGGAAGGGGATAGAGCGGCATACGGTAGTTGTCCTCCGGTCGAAGGATTCGGCGACGCATCAGCACGACCGCGATGCACTGCGCGGCGAACTGAAAGATCGCCTGGACGACAATCAGCACCTTGATCAACTCGTCCAGTGAAAACAGGCACGCGACCCCGGAAAACAGCCCCATGAATAAAAGCGACCAGGTGGGAAACCCTCCGGTCTTATGGAGCCGGGCAAATACCTTAAAGAAGTGCCCGTCTGCCGCCGCGGCATACGGGATGCGCGAATACCCGAGCATATTTGCAAATACCGCACCAAAGCTCACAACCAGCACAAGGACAGATACCAGCAGAGCGGCCCACCGGCCGTAAATGGACTGCATGAAATCGGCCGCAATCGCTTGCGAGCGCTGCGCAACCCGCCAGTCCATCGAGCCGATGATCGACAGGTTCATAAGAAGATACAATGCCGCCACCAGGAAGATGGATAGCATCACAGCGCGCGGAATGTTCTTCTGTGGCTGCTTGATCTCCCCTCCAAGCAGGCAGGCGTTGTTGTAGCCGCCGTAATCGTATACCGCGATTAGGGTCGTGGCGCCGAGCCCGGTCCAGAACGCGCGCGACATTCGAAATGCACCAGGAGTGAAGTCAAGCGCCATGGACGCATGAAAGTGCAATGCGCCGCTTACGATAATCCAACAACAGGTTGCAATAACTACGGAGGTGATCACAACCGATATCCTGTCAATTGACCGGATATTTCTATACAGCAAAAACGCATTGACCAGACATACCGCTATCCCCACAACCACTAACTCGGAATGTGACAATCTGGGATAGATAAAGCTCATGTATTGTGAGAATCCAACAGCGCCCGCGGCAATGGAAAGTGGCCCAATCAGCAGCGTTTGCCAGAGAAATAGAAAGCTCATGAGTTGGCCCAGGCTGCGTTTGCCATAAGCTTCTTGCAGGTAATAGTAAGAGCCGCCGGAACTCGGCATTGCCGATCCGAGTTCCGACCATACCATTCCGTCACAGAGGCACAGCAGCGCTCCCAGGACCCACCCAACCATAGCCTGCGGGCCGCCCATGGCAGAGAGCGCCAATGGTATGGTAAGGAACGGTCCCACACCAACCATGTTCAGCACGTTCGCCGATATCGCACCAAATGGCCCCAGGCCGCGTTCGAGTTGCTGCCGTTTTGGGTTGTTCGTATAGCCCATGCCTTACCAGCCAAGAAATCACTATGAACACCGTGGCAGCCGCGATCGCGCTCCAGTGCGCCTACTTGGTCCCCTTGTCTTTCAACTGAGGGTTCTTTGCAAGGCTCAGAAGATTCGCGAACACCCGGTATGCTCCCGGCACACCCAATGGCAACTCGCGATAGAAAGCATAGGCTGTGTACACATAGACCCCTGACCCATAATGTGCAAGGACCATTCCGCCCTTTTGCGGGTCCTGGCCTGGATCGTGCGTTTCAAGCAGCGCTTCGTATTGGGGATCCCACGTCTTTAAGAACTTGGATCCCCGTTCCTCGATCCATCCGTCAAAGTCTTTTGCAGTGATGACATTCGGCCAATTCATGGCAGGGTTGTTGGGATCCAGTATCGTTACAACCGAGTGTTCGTCGGTAACCTCTTCCGGGTTCGAGGTCATACTGTAGGGATATGGACCGAAATTATGGTCGAATTCGGGCGTCTGGTATTGAACGACCACGACTCCGCCCATCTTTACATAGTTGAGCAGGCGTCCATTAAATGTCCGCAGGTCATCGCGCACAGCATAGGCGCGCACACCGACGAGAATTTCATCGTATTTTTGAAGATCGCCGGTTGCGAGATCATCCTGAGTCAAGAAGTGAACATGTATCCCCAGGTTTTCGAGGGATGCAGGGATATCATCGCCGCTTCCTTCGATGTAGCCAATCTCCTGGTTTGGACTCACCTTCACATTCGCTCCCGTAACCTGATAGTTCGCCTGGCTATATTCGAAGTAGGGTCTCAAGCCGGGATAGCCTATCTGGACAAACCCCTCTTTGTATTCGTGGTTGGCATAATCTGCCACGGCCTCGATGTGATAGGTCTGCTCTTTGACTGCGGAAGGAGTCACCTTGAAGCTGACAATCTGCTCCTGTCCATTCTGGGCAAAGGAGAATGCCTCGCTGACTGGAAGCGACTTCCATCCCTGCGGCAAAGCAAGATGCACGCTTCCCTGCGCGGGGCCGTTCACATCGTTATGGATCCTAACGCTCAACGGAATCGAAGTCCTGTCCAAGGGAAGGACTCCCGCGCTTTCCACCATGGTGACGGAGATCGCAGGCCCAATCGGCATCGGTTCGTTCACGGTCCCCGCTCCAACCTCGCGCTGGACCGTCTGCACCGCTTCTGTCATTTGGAAATGAGCCCCATGATAGGACAGGTTCACCTTTGCCTGCAGCGGGTACGGCGCAAGCGGCATGTTTCTATACTCGAGCTTGCGCACATCGTAGTACGCCTGGTCGAGGCCTGGACGGTCAAAGTATGGCTTTGTATAGCCGCTGTCGTCCGGGATCTGAACGCTGAACAAAGTGTTCAATATCCCCCCTCCGTCGATCTGGCCCGATGTTTTTCCGGCGGTGCTGTCCGCCTGGATCGCATTTCCATCCAATTCCAGGGTTGCGTTGTCAAGATCAATGGGCGCGCTGCCATTGTCGGCCACATGCACAAGCACGCGAAACTTCTGACCGGGGATGGCCATCGGAAAATTCGGCTGGTCCATGCGTCCGAAGCCGCGGACTGGTTCCGGGATTGCTTTGGTCTGGTCGGATGTTACGTTCGCATCGAGCGACACTCCCAGGGCGAGCGCCAGCGCATCATTGAACTGCGTGTGCTTCACGTTTAGCTCGTGGAGCACGTCGTACTTTGCCTGACCGGAGAGCGCGCTGCCGTTCACCTGCTCGATGAGCTGGTCCGTTGCCGTTAGCCCGTCGGCCAGCACGGGAGCAATCGCGCCAGGATCATTGACGGAGTAGTTATGAATTGCCTTCTCTACAAGCCCATTGATCTTGTCAAGTCCATCGGTGAGAAAGCCGTGCTGCTGATCACCCGCAAGGCTGGCAATTCCTTGCAAGGTGATATCGATTCCATCAAAGAACGTGCTTTCCTGTCCGGCTGCCGGAATTCGCGAACCGAATCTGTGATACGGGGAATCGGCGGATCCTGCGGATGGCACTTCTCCGCCCCCGTTCTGCGATTTCTGGAAGCCAAGGCCCGTACGCGATATCTGCTGGTCGCTGAGTCCGTTGACTGTACTGTAGGTTCCGGTCGGTATTTTCACCATCACGCTTAAAGGCGCCGGCTCAAGCTGTCCGGAGATATAATTCTGGACTCCGGCCGATGCCCGCCGGAAGAATGGCGTGCGCGCATATTCCTTGTATGGGTTCCATGGTAGTAGGCCTTCCTTAATCTGCTCGGGGAAGACCGTCGGATCTCCGGCTGCGAGAAAAACCTTCTGGGCCCAGCGGCCGGCGGATTGGTGATTACCGTGCCCGTCCGTTGGTCCACCGACAAATACAGAGGTGATGACGAGTGGCCGCGTAAGTCGCACCACACGCACCACGTCATAGAAGACGCGGTCGTCCCCACCCCATTTCTGCAGAGCTTCATCCAGGGTTTTCGAGAAGCCGTAATCCGCCGCAGTGGTAAAGAATTGTGTGGCGCAGTAGTAGCGGTCCGCCTGCAGCAGCTCTTCGGTACGGACCAAGCCTAGTGCGTCCCAGAAATCCGACGACATTTCATTTGCGCCGCCTTCGCCACGATTCAGTGTCAACAGACCCACTCGCGCGCCCACAGTGCGGGACTCGAATGCCAGCGTGGCGCCGTCTTCATCGTCCGGATGCGCCACGATCATTAACATGCTTGCCCTGGTGTGAAGTTGCTGCAATGCGAGGGTAAGCGCCGCAGCCCCACGATTCTCAGGAATCGCCTGAGCATCTTCTCGCTCACTTCCCTGGGTCCTGCATGGCGCCTCAGCCTTCATACTCGGCGCAAGTGTGATCACCAGCAGAGCGGCAACCGCGCACATAAGAGTCAGCTTCTTCTTGTCAACCGTCGTCATTGCATTTACCTCATCTCCCGTAACCTGACAGGCTCGATTGGTGTCTGGCTGTGACGGAATCGAGTGTCAGCCCCCTGATTCCGGTTGGCGCAAGCTGGCATACCGCAGCCCTGCGCCGCAGACAACTCCGCTTAATACCCTTGTCGATCTTGATCGTATTCCGCGCCGTCAGGCTCTATCATGCCCGACGGCGCGGAAGTTGTGGCCGGTCAGAAGTAGAACTTCGCCGCAATCTGCAGAACGCGGGGCCCGGCCGTAGTGGAGGTAACTTTTCCGAAGTTCGCGCCAGAGGTTGAGATGTTTGCCGCCGGATTGCCGAAGCTAGGATGATTGAACGCATCGAAAGCTTCGAAGCGCAGCTCAATCCTTTCAGTCTCCCTTATCGGAAATTGTTTGAACAGGCTGAGGTCTTCGTCCTGCAGTCCGGGCCCGTGATACATTCTCGGCCGACAGGAACCAAAGTTTCCAAGAGTGGGCGCAGAGAAGGCCGCTGGATTGATGAAGAATCCCGTGGCGTGCGTTCCGACATAGCTGCCCGGACTCTTGGATGCTCCCGTCCATGGATCGCCGATGCAGTTCGCATAGAATGCTGAATTACCGCCCGTGTCGCTCACATTGGTTGCCGTAACATTGAATGGCTCACCGCCTTGAAAGATGACAATTGCGTTGGCTTGCCAGTTGCCCACCAAACGCGAGGCCACGCTGTCGTTATTCATTACAAGACCGCCCTGGCCAATCGGCAACTGATAGGTGCCGTTGGCAGCAAACCGATGGCGGACGTCCTGCTCGGAATTGCTCATTTCGTGGGCGTAATTATGCGCATCTTGCGGCGTATCGCCACCTGTCAGATTGTCCACAAAGTCCCCCATGTTATGGGACCAGGTGTAGCTGAAGTTGTACATCAGCCGGTGGCTCATCTGCCGCTGCAGGTTCAGTTCCAACGCGTTGTAATCGGTATTGCCGTCATTGGTGGCCAACTCGACAAAAGCGTGCTGGCCGGCGCCATTCGCCGTGTCGTTGGCATCGATCGTGTTGCCGGAATTGAAGCTGGTCAGCGGGAAGTAAATATTTGCCGTACTTGTGACAGTGGCGCAGGTCGGGCAGCTCTTGATAAATCCCTGGTTTGCATTTTGTACCCGGTTCATCTTGCGGCCCCAGTTGCCGATGTAGTTCGCACTAAGGATCGTGTTACCGCTCAGCTGGTATTGCAGCCCGAAGCTGGCTTGCTGAATATAGCTGGTGCGGTTATTCACTCCCTGTGCGCGCACATGTTGTGTCGGCAGTCCTCCCGCGACACCTCCCACGCAGACTCCATTCGTTAGAGTGCCTGTGACGCAAGTTACATTCGGGCCCGGGGAAAGCAAGTCATTGATGCTTGTGGAACTGAGATAGGCCGCTGAGTTCATGCCGCTTGCGGAGTCCATTTGGAATACGGGCGTCGTGCTCCCATTCTGCTGGGCAATCTGCCATGATCCCAAGTACGGTGGATTCTGCTGCAGCATGGATTCGGACCCGATCCTGTTGATGAACTGGTGGAAGACGCCATACCCGGCGCGGACAACGAGCGGGTTGCTGAGGTGATATGAAATTCCGATGCGGGGCGCAAAACCCGTATGGTCGGTTTGCATCTGCGTATCGCCTGACCAGCCGCGGCCGGAGGCAGCCTGCACAATCGTGCCGCCATTCGCCGGAGGCCCCGATGCGAGGCAGGCGGGATAGGCCTGGGTTCCGCAGGAGAAGTTAGCGGTGCGCCCTTCGCGATTAAGCCAGAAAGGCGGATACAGTTCATAGCGAAGACCATAGTTGACCGTCAGTTTGTTCGTCGCGCGCCACGTATCCTGGGCGTAGAGCGAGTTGCCGCGAATGTAGTTGTTGATTTCAATGGGCTCGCTCAGAATCAGCTGGGAAGAATCTCCAAGAAGAATGTCGGCTCCGCTGAATCCATTAGCGCTGCTATAAATGCCCGAGTTGTAGATAATTCCCTGTGGGGATTGAATGTCGAAGAAATTCAAAGCATCCTGATGGTACTCATAGCCGAACTGCAGGCTGTGCTTGCCCTTCATCCAATACAGCGATTCCAGTATCTGATAGGTCTGCGCAACCTGGTACTGCGGGCGATAATAGGAACCGCCTATACTGGTAAGCCCACTTTCCTGGAAGGGCGGGATACCGAAGGCCCACGGGTTTTGAGGAACCCCCTGCAGCCCGAGTAAAGAAGCGGCCTGAGATTGCCCTACCGTGACGCCGATCGGATTGCTATGGGAAAACGTACGCAAATATCCGAAATGCGCGGTATTCACGGTATTGTGGTTGATCGTATCCGTCCATCCAAGCGCGACCGATTGATCGTGGAGAATGTAGGAGGTGGGAAAACCCGCGCCATTGCCTGCGACGGGATTGGATGTCCATGTCGGCGGGGTCTGATAATTCGCCCAGTCGAAGGCGTAACGGCCAAAGATCTGGTTTGCCTTGTTCAGTGTGTGGTCAATGCGCACATCCAAGGTTTTCGTATTGTTCGGAACCGATCCGACATACGCATAATTGTTCGCGCCGGTGAACGTAGTAACAGGCGCAATGTTGGGCGCCGGGTAAAGGGCCATCAATTTCGCTCCGACCGGATCCCAACAGCCCTTGCTGACCACGTTTCCGGTAATACAGCCTGACTGGCTCGGTACCACTGCGGCCATGTTGAACTTGCTCATGTAACTGCCGTTGGTGGCGGCGCTGAAATCGCCATTCTGGACCATTGCAGTCGTGGGCACAATTGCCGTTTCTGTCAAGTCCGTCGTGCTCCGCAGATTCTCGTAGGAGGCGAAGAAGAAGGTCTTGTCGCGCTTGATCCGCCCACCAGCAGTTCCGCCAAACTGGTTCTGGTTGTATTGGCCCCTTGGAATTCCGTTGTAATTGTTGAAATACGTGTTTGCGTTCATCGCCCCGTTCTGGATGTAGTCCCATGCATCCCCATGAAACTGGTTGGTGCCAGACCTGGTAGATACATTCACCACGGCGCCGGCGGCGGTGCCAAACTCCACGGAGTAGGTTCTGGTCTGAAGGACGAATTCCTGCAATGCGTCAGGCGGTGGAATGACCGACTGTGTTGACTGTTCTTGCAGGTTCTCCGATTTCGAGTTGTTATCAATCCCATCCAACTGGAAGTAGTTCTGGAGTTGCAAGTTTCCATTCGCGCTGAACAATCCCTCAGCCGGGTTTGACACTGAGTTGTCGCGGAAGACGCCCGGTTGAGTCAGCACCAGGCTGTCGTAATCTCGCCCGTTGAGCGGCAGATCATTCAGTTCCTGCGCCGGCATGATTCCGTTCACTTCTGCCGACTGAGTCTGGAGTTCCACGCTGGTTTCGTTTACCACGACCTGCTGCTGATCCGCGGACACTCCAATTGAAAAGTCCACCTGGATACGGTCCTGCACGTTCACCGTGATGTTTTTCCGCACCGCGGTTTGGAATCCGGCATGTTTCACGGTGACGCTGTACAGGCCTGGGATTAGCTGCAACGCCTCATATTCCCCATCTCCGTTGGTTAGATAGGAGCGTGTTACCCCGGTCGCCGTGTTGGCGACGTCCACAGTTACTGCGGGAACCCGGGCATTGCTCTTGTCCTGGACAAAACCCACAATCGCGCCTGTGTCTGTTTGCGCGCGGGCTGAGATCGTTGCTAGCGTCAGGAGCACTGCGAATGCAATGCAAACTTGCACAATGCGAGTGATCCCCATTTTCTGCAGGGAAAGATCAGTAGCATGCATGGAACTAACCTCCTTAGTGTCGAGCCAAGATTAGAAACAACTGCGCTGTCCCAACGGTACTGTCCCGTGAGCACATGCTGCCGGGCAGTGTCTTATAAATCGCGGAAACGCAGAGCAAACCGGGAGAACACGCCGCAGGGGGAAAAGAGGCTGCGGTAAGGGCCACATTTGTGCCCAATCTAAAAGCGAAGACCCAAAGGGGCTAGAACCCCCGTCACTGTATTTGCATACGGGCCAAGACCCGTACCCTTTAACAAAGAGGTCCGCTGCCACGGCCTGTAAAGCCACGGCACTTTGGACCCCACAGAATGTCAGGGTCGAAGCCCTGACCTGACAAACAGCTCGCATTGGCGATTCGGCAGACACCCCCTGGATCGCGGGCGTTACCGGTAAAGCAATGATCCGAACTCTACACAGCACCGCATATGTTGTCAACAAAAAAATACCGTCTCGATGGGCAACAGATTTTCCATTTGGAAAGACACAAATCCAAAGCTCGAGCCCCGGCCTCAGCCCTTCCGCATTTTCATCAGGCGCCGCTTGTACTCCTGTAGCCCCGGCAGCCCCTGCGAGCCGCCTGGCCGCGTTCCGGCCATGCTGCCGCAGATATTTCCCGCACGCAGGCAATCATCCCATCCCATGCCATGCAGAAACGCATGTAGAAATCCGCCGTTAAAAGCGTCCCCTACTCCTGTCGCATCGACCAGCGGAACCGGCAATGCAGGCTGCCGATAAACCTTGCCCTCTGTCATCAGCAGCGATCCTTTTGCTCCCAGTTTCACAACCGGCACTCTTACCCAGTCCTGTAACTTCTCCAATGCGCTTCTGGGAGTCGTTGCTCCAGTAATAGCCCGCGCCTCATGTTCGTTGGGAAATATGAAATCACAGTAGCGGATGATCGACATTAACTGGTTGACAGAGATTTCAGGATTCCATCCGAAGTCCGCGGAAATTGTCACGCCGCGATCCCTCAGGCTGCGCAACACAGGCTGCCATTTCGCAGGCCGCCTCAATGCGCACGCCAGATGCACATGCCGAGTCTGGCCCAGCTTGCATTGCACCGCTTCATTGTCAAGCAGATCTTCAAGCCGTCGATTTATCGGCTCGTTGGTCACCATCATTCGATCGGTCTTGAAGGCTATGCAGACCGTCAGCGCCGTGGGCAGGTCTTTGCGGTATTCACATGCCGTGATGTCCAGTTTTTCCTGCTTTATCTGGTTCCATGTAGGCAGATGATGCGCATCGGCGCCAACTCTGGTGATAATTCCCGTTACCGTGCCTAACCGGCTTGCAGCAATCGCTGTCGTGGACAGGCCACCTCCCGGCGCTACCAGAAATGAGTCGGTCTTAGACTCCTCTCCAAAGCGGGGACGCCGTGGCAAATGGTAGAAGATCATGTCGGAAAAGAATTCTCCGAATACCACCAGATCAAACTTCGTTTCCCTGTACTCTCGCCTCTTGGCCATGGTTTTGTCCCTTCAGATTGCTATCGTGCCTCTCCCTTGCCGATCAACGTAATCCTTCCGATGACTTTCTCCTTACCAGTTTCGGCTTCACCAGTGCTCTGTGCGTGCCGCTGCCATTTCCACTGGCGATGGCACGCAGCGCAAGCCGCCCGGCCTTCTGGCCAACTTCGCGTCCCCCCATGTCGATGCTTGTGAGCTGAAACCTCATCCCGCACAGCAGCAAATCCTCTCCGCAGCCCACAAACCGCACCTCTTCCGGGATCTTGATTCCGTGACTGCTGGCCGCATCCATGGCGCCCACTGCCATCATGTCGGTGTATGTCATCACGCCATCTGGGCGGCCGCGCCTGCCCAGCAACCGCAACATGGCATCGTATCCGCGCTTGTACTCGCTCTCTTCAGGCCTCATGCTCTCCACCACCAGGTCGGGCTGAACGGAGAGCCCGTGTTCACTCAGCGCCTGGCGATAGCCATTGGATCGCATGTCGCCTACGGCCGTGCGGGGGCCGCGAATGTACGCGATTCGCTTGCAACCGCGCCGAATCAGATGATCGCACGCAATCCGGCCCACCTCCTCCTCGTGAACGCTCGCAAAGCTCTTCGCGGTTCGATACGGCCTGTCCCCTACAAAAATCACCGGCATTCTTCTTGAGTTTTGCATCTGCTCAAAAAACTCTGCCGTTTCCTGCAACGACACAATCACCAGCGCGTCCACCTGAAGAGAGAAAAAGGCCTCAATCTGCCGCTGTTCGCAATCTACATCCTCTTGCGATGAGGAAAGGATCAGACTATAGCCCGCCACGCTGACCGTCTGTTCGATGCCGTTTGCGACGTCCGCCAGATGCGGGCTGCCGATCGACGGAAGGATCAGTCCCATGGTTTTGGTCTGGCCGGTGCGCAAGCTGCTTGCGCTGATGTTGGGAATGTACTTTAATTCCTTGACCCGTTTCATAACGCGGGCCTTGGTTGCGTCGCTGATGTCCGTTTGCCCGCGCAGCACCTTCGAAATAGTCATCTTCGATAGGTTGAGGTCTTTGGCAATGTCCTTAAGGCGCACTCGCATCGGTCAGACTCCACGCGGCGGATCGCACTACCCCTCGATTCTAGACGAAGGGCTGCGCGGATCTACTTCCGCTTGCACATTCCATGCTTTGCCGATTGTCACAGCGTTTCTCGAAGTTACAGTTTCACGGCCGGTGTTTTGCCCTTCCTCTTCAAGCTTCGTCTTTTGTCGGCCTCAGGAACCCAAAAACATATCTCAGTGGACTACCGAGGATTGAATGTTGCCGGAGATAAGGTCTGCCAACGTATATAGCCGTCCGTTCGCGATGACTAGCTTCACCTTGTGTGCGTTGGCAATGTTATCGAGCGGGTTCCCGTCAACGATGACTATGTCGGCCAGCTTTCCTGCTTCAATGCTGCCGGCATCGAGATTCAGCTCTTCGGACGGCGTCACGGTCGCCGCCCGCAGTGCTTCATATGGCGTCATTCCCGCCATAACATAAGCCTCCAGTTCTCCGTGCAGCGCGAAGGCGTTCGGCGTGTCCGTCCCAGCCACTATGTTTGCACCGGCGTGCATCGCATCTATCACCAGCTTGGCGCTTTCAATGCGAACGGCGCTGAGCGATCCCGCGGCGCCGGACCTCTCGCGGCTCTGTCCCGTTGCATTCAGCCGCAGCCAGTCAGAATAGATTCCAAAGCGCGGATCCGCCTTCATCTCCGGTTCCATTGCAAACAGCTTTGCCAGTCCAGGAGCCGAGATGGTGGGCGTCAAATAACGCTGGGACTGCCCGAAGAGCTGAACTACGTCTTCATAGCTGCGCTGGAGCGTAGCCTGCTTCGGAGAATAGACGCGCCGGCTGGTCGCGGCCACGTGCTCGGTCGCGTCCACGCCCACAAATGCGGCTGGGTAAATCTCATGGGTGGCCACAGGGATCCCGATGCCATGCGCAAACTCGACCATGCGCTTCTGCTGCAGGTCAGGCAACCGGACATAGCTCTTGATAAGGTCATGCTGCAGAACCTTGCTCAACTCGAGTTCCATCTCCAAATGCGCCGGGCTGGAGATTGCGACGCCCATTTTGTAATAGGTCCTTCGCCACTCGAATAAGTATCCTGTGCTGAACAGCCGCGGGCCGGGCCGCACGCCGGACTCGTTCGCCTCGACGTCTTCCACGCCTTCATACGGTGTGTTACCCGGACTTCGCACGGTCGTTATTCCAAAGGCCAGCCAGGCGCGGTGCGCCGCCTCTCCATAGTCTTTTTGCAGATGGGAGTGCGACTCAATCAATCCGGGCATCGCCGTGTACCTGGTGGCATCTACCAGTTTCGCCCCAGCCGGCACATTGGCCGAGTGCGGCCTTACACTCGCGATTCGATTTTTTTCGATCACGATATCCATGTCGGTGCGCGCCGTCTGACTCTTCCCGTCCACGAGCTGGCCTACATGCACCACCATGGACCCTCCGGGTATCGACGGCCTGTAAGTCAAATCCAGCGGGACCTCGCGTTTCTCGCCGCTAAGGATGTCGATCTCCTCGAGTTTGTCAAGCGACTGATACAGGATGTGTTCCGAGTCGCCTGCCCAGCTCGGCGCATATGCGATCTCACTGGTCATATGGCGCGGAGGCCCCAGCGGCTCTCCAGTTGTCGACACTGGCCACACTGCCAGAACGCCCTCGTAAATGGCGGCCATCTTCTTTCCATCGGGCGACCAGACCGGACCGCAGTAGCCTCGGGAATCAATCGACATGTTGGGCTCCGGCATGTACAACTTGTCGTCCGGATCGGCCGCTCCATTCTCCGACGACATGGTCAGGATCTGGTTTGTGCCCTCTCGCACAGTAGCCGAATATGGTGCCAGGTACGCGATTGCGATGAGCTTTCCGTCCGGGGACCACGTCGGCATCCCCGGCGCATTCAGCGTGTCGTGCAGTTTTGTCACCTTGCCGCTGGCCACATCCACCACAGACACCTGCGCCGCGCGCCAAATCCCGTTCACGTCGAAGAACGCAAGCCGTTTCCCGTCCGGCGACCACGATGCCCCTTGCGGTTGGGTTGCAAGCCTGGTCAGTTCGCGGTCCTTGCCGGTGCGCATATCGTGGACCCACAATTGAAGATGGTCTCTGCCTTTGTCAGACGAATACACCAACTGGTTTCCGTCCGGCGACCACGCCGGGTCCGTGTCTAGATACCGATCCCTGGTAATGTTTTCAGGCTTGCCGCCAATGGTCATCACGTAGATGTCACCAAGCGCTGCAAATGCGACCCTGGCGCCGTCCGGCGAGAGGACGGGCCGCACGATCCCCAGCGCCTTGCGCGGCGCGGTGGAATCGAAATCGCGCTTGCGCCTCGCGTACGTCCCGTTGACGCGCGTCACCTGCAGCGTGGCCTGAAATGGCACCGTCTCCGCATGTTCTCCATTGACGGACCGCTTGCGGATCTCCCCGTCAGACACGTAGTAATAATCGCCGTCCGATGCCCATGAAACCCGAAAAGCAAACGCGTTCTCGTCCCCGGTTAGCGGCTTGCCGGCGCTCTCAAGCCGGCTTACGTTAGTCTCGGCTTCGTGGTAGATAAGCTCTCCGTCAGCGCCCCAGGATGGCGCACTCGCTACGCCCGCTGCGGTTACCACCTTACGCTCCGAGCCATCTGCAAGGTTCACTGCCCAGATGGACTTGCCTCCTTCGCGCGTGGATGAGAACGCGATTTCTTTATCGTCCGGCGACCATGTAGGCATGTGGTTCTCAGACGGGTCCCTGGTAATTCGCTTCAACGCCCCGCTTTGCAGGTCCAATGTCCAGATGTTGTAGCTGCTTCCCTGCGGGATGTCACGGTCCGACGCAAACGCCAGGTACCTTCCGTCATGCAAGTAAGCAGGCTCGCGATCGTCGTAGGTCCCCCAAGTGAGTTTGTGCTGGTTGCTTCCATCCGCCGAAACCGTCCAGATGTTGTATCCTCCGTCAAGATATCCGAAGAACGTGATCCATTCTCCGTCGGGCGACCACACCGGCTGCCGCGCATCGTTGAACAGGCCGGTGATTTGTTTCGCCGTTCCTCCTGTTGCCGGCAGCGTCCAGATGCTTCCCTGCAGGTCAATTGCCAGCGTCTTGCCATCGGGCGATACCGCAACCGCCATTGACGTCCCCTGGCTCACAGTTACATCGATCAAGGCTCCTGGTTCCAGCGGCGCATCTGCCTTCGGCGCCGTCTGAGCAGCTCCCATGCATACCAGAGATGCTGTCCCCACTAGCAATACTGCAGCACGCAGCACTGCCGCTTTCGCTCCCCTTGCTGTCTTCATCTGGCTATCCCCCAATTCTTTATCATCCGGACGATGGACCACCCCGGCCCATCAGACCGATGGAATGCCAGTCTAACTTAGTCATTTCTCGCGCTGTCAAGGGTGCTTCAGGGGGATCGCTGAGAAAAGCGCGCTCGCGGCGTGACCTCCGCGCGCGTCCGGCGCTCATATTCAATCGGGAGACGCTTCTTCAGCGAAGATTTCGACGACCGATCGCAAGGAATGCAAATTGAATGGCCGAGAACGATGGGGATGATGCAGTGGCAGAGGAATGGACGAAGATGGCTCTCGATTAGGGGGCGAGTCCTAAACGGCATGGAAGCTCCCTGTTTTTCAACCGAAAATGCCACGTATGATCTATCCACCACACCAGGAAGGGTACAATTCGTGGGAATCGGTCCTGAAAAAGTGGATTCCAGATCAACCATGATTCATTGGCTTGTCATCGGTATTGGAGATATAACACGGCGCCGGGTTATTCCTGCCATTCTCAAGGAGCCGCGGAGCCGGTTGCAGGCAGTTCTCACCCGCGATCCTGAAAAGGCCGCGGCTTACCCCGGGGTTCAGGTCTTCACCACCATCGAAGATGCGTTGAAGCACTCCCCGATTGACGCCGTCTACGTTGCCTCGCCGGTAT
>Ga0302320_10017110_pt1 | contig 14748 bp, 12 predicted proteins | sample Bog_T0_3_FD_202130 | JGI IMG/M metagenome (GOLD analysis project Ga0302320, IMG submission 202130) | Peat permafrost microbial communities from Stordalen Mire near Abisko, Sweden - Bog_T0_3 | ecosystem: Environmental > Terrestrial > Soil > Wetlands > Peat | place: Sweden: Abisko, Stordalen Mire...
ATTTTGAAACGCTTTATGCAACATGCACTGGCCGGCTTGAATCGCTCACGAGTGGCCGGTTTTGATCCGCTCGGTGACACCGGCGCGGCGACACCTCCGTCAAGCTGGGGGGTGGACCAACCAAAGAAATGAACATGAAAGACCCCGTATATAAGCTCATCGAACTGACCGGCACCTCCGAAACCTCCATTGAGGAGGCCGTGGAGAACGCCATTAAACGCGCGCACAAAACCATCAAAAACCTTTGCTGGTTTCAAGTGGTGGAAACACGCGGCAACATCGAAAAAGGCCGGGTGCACCACTGGCAGGTGACCCTCAAACTCGGCTTTAGCGTGGACGACTGAACGCCGGCCGGTTGCTTTTAAACCCCTTATGACCAAAGCAAAAACGACGGAGGGTTTGAGCCTCACGCGCGAACAAATGGTCGGGCGGTTGAAATTGGTTTAAACCAGGGAGGAAAAGCCATGCCTCAAGGCGATAAATCTAGCTACACCGACAAGCAGAAACGTCAGGCGGCCCATATTGAAGCGGGCTACGAAAGAAAAGGAGTCAGCACAAAAAATGCGGAGGCCCGCGCCTGGGCCACCGTCAACAAGCTCTCTGGCGGAGGCAAAAAAAGCGGCTCCGGGCGAACCGCCCATTGATCGGCAGAGAACCTGCCTGCCCGTCGCCAAAGAGATTAACTTGCATCGACAAGCAAGCCCAGACCGGACCAAACCTGCGCAAACCATCATGAACATAAAAAACGCGGTGCCAGACCATCCCATCCAACCCGCCTTGTCCGAGCGGTGGAGCCCTTATGGCTTCACGGATCGTCCGGTGGCAGTGGCGGACCTTTGTTCCTTGTTTGAGGCGGCCCGCTGGGCGGCCTCTTCCTACAATGAACAGCCTTGGAGTTATCTGGTGGCGACCAAAGAAGACCCCAAAGAGTTTGGCCGGCTCCTTTCCTGCCTCGTGGAGGCAAACCAGGCATGGGCCAAGGCCGCCCCGGTGCTGGCGCTGGGGGTGGTCAGCCTGCGATTTGCAAAAAACAATCAGGACAACCGGGCCGCCGTTCACGACCTGGGGCTGGCCTCCGGGAATCTGCTGGCGGAAGCCACAATCCGCGGCCTGTCGGTGCATCAGATGATCGGCATTCTGCCCGACCAAGCCCGGGAAATTTACCAGATACCGGAACACTTCGAGGCGTGGACGGCCATGGCCATCGGCTACCACGCCGACCCCGCCACCCTGCCTCACGACCTGAAGGAGCGCGACTTGACGCCCCGCCAGCGAAGGCCCTTGAATGAATTTGTGTTTGCCGGCCGGTGGAAGGCCGCCGCACCGCTCGTCAGCAGGCGTCCTTCCTGATTTCCCGGGGTGCAGCCATGAACCTCAATTCAACACCGTCAAATTCAGCACTCTTGGCCCCTCTGGCCGTCCGGACGTCCATTTTGTGAAGGAAAAACTTATCTGGCCGTTACTGGGCGGGCTGCTATTGGCCGCCTGCGTTCTGACGGGTTGTCAATCCTCGCCAGCCCGGGCACCGATCGCCGGTGACGTTTCGCCGCGCAACAACGCCTACAGCCTGCTTTACCAATTGCTGGACGAGCAAAAGGACGTGAGCCTGTTACGATTCATCAAAACCGAACCCAGCGATGTGAAAGACCTGGTGAAGCGGATTGCCACCACTTCCGCCACCGGCGCCAAACTCTTGGAGGAGTTTGCCAAAGACGATCCTTCAATCCGTTTGGACGACACGCGGTTGCCGCCGGGCGAACTGGCCACGCGGGCCGCGATCTCGTCTACCAAGGAAACTGAATTGTTGCATCAGACCGGCGAGGAATTTGATCTGACGTTGCTGTTGACCCAGACCGAAGCATTAAGCTATGCCGGGCACCTCGCCCAAGTCGCCAGCGCCAGCGAGCCGCAACCTGAACGCGCCCGCGCGCTGTCCGGCATGAGCGAGGATATGCGGAATCTCTATCACCAAGTGTTCCTGCTGTTATTGGGGAAAACAAGATCGCCGGCGACCAACTCACCTGGAATCAGCCACCCGATCTAAGCCGTAACCACGCAATAGAAGCGCAGTGTTTGTTTGGTCTTTTTGCGTAAGGATGTCGTCGTGAGGTGCTTCCAGATCCATGATTACCGGGCGCCCGCCGTGTCCCCGGGCCGCCTCCGCCCCGGTTCTTCGCCCTGGGCGCAGGCATCAAACATGCGTTTTGGCCTCCGTGCGGGCGACAATTTCCCTCCGCTTCGGGTGGCAACAGATTAAATTCAAAGCGACGCGCGTCGCATAGCCACAGATGTGGGCGTTGGGCCCCACACAATAGACCAGGCCATTTTTGATTTTTCGCCGGGCCTGACAAAGAACCATATCCACTCGGAGCGCGGAAGGTCTTCGCGGAGACTGGGTTGATGCCTTAATTGCATCCGGGTTGAAAGCAGGGCTGCGGGAGGCCGGAAGTAGCCGGCTCAGTTGAAGAATGGCCCCGGGCGATCCGGTGGCGAAACCGCAAAAATTCAGCCGCCCGACCCGCCCCCGGCGGGCGCTGTTATTTTTTCCTGGAGTGCGTTCGTTCATAAAATCGCGCCCACAGCGTCTCAAGGAGGCACCCCAAAGCATATGGGGTAAACACCCCAGGACCCAAGTGCGGGTTGACCATTGGCGGCAGTCGCAAAGGCCTGGTTTGTGAGGCAGGATGACCCCATGCGGACGGAAGAGCCAACCACCCCCGAACAGGTCACCGCCTTGCGTGCCCTGATCGGCGCCCAATGGCTGCGGCTGGCCGGGAGGCTTTACTGCCCGGCCCGGAAAATGGAGGCGGCCGGCCTGTGCCAGCAGCATCCCGGGTGGCCGGATCATCGGCTGGACGCCGGGGTGCACCGGATCTTCACCCCTGCCTGAACCTGAACGGTCATGCTCGCGGCACCGGAATAGGTCATCGTCCGGAAATTGGAATATTATCACGAGTAATCCGCCTGCAAATCCGCTACTGCCCGCCCGCCGTCAGGCTCACGTTGTCAAACAACGTCGAATTCTCCGTGGCGTTGTTGTGGGAACACAGGGCCAGCCCGGCCTGGACCATCCTGGCCATCGGCAGGGTCACGGCACCCACCGGCGTCCAGGTTTTGCCGTCGGCGGAAAGGTAGCCCCGGAAGACATCGCCCGTCCGGACGAGCTTGAGCCAATCGGGTACGGGGGCGGCGGGACCCTCGGTGCTGGCCGGGCCGTTGTCGGTCACCGCGCGCGATTGCAGCACCGAGCCGCCCTGGCCGGTGAAGCCCACGAAGGCGTACTTCGCGCCGGCGGCGTCGCTCTCCCGGAACATGAGGCCCGCCTTGGCCCACGGGTCCGTATATTGCAGTTCCACCAGCCGCGCGATCATCTGGCCGTCGCCCGTCCACGGCTTGCTGGTGAAATGGAACGAGTCGGCCGCCGCCCAGATGTCGCTGCCGGTGGCGATCAAATTATACTGGCCGCGCAGGTAGCTGGCCTGGCCGGGCAGGCCCACCTCCCCGATGTCCGCGTCCGCCCAGCCTTTGGGCAGCGTGGCGGTCACCGGATGCATGGCGCTGATCCATTTGGCGATCACCGCCACGGCCCGGTCATCCACCACGTTCTTGGCGATCGGCGGCATCTGGTGGTCTCCCACGAGGCCGACGCGGTGGAACAAAATGGATTTGTTGGTGTCGCCCGGCACCACCACTTTGGCCCCGGCGAGCCCCAAGGGGTTTTGCACCGGGCCGTTGATGAGGTTCTGCCGGGCCAGCGGCGTTTCGAACCGGGCGTCAAAAAACGCGCCCGCCCCGCCAGGCTGGTGACAGTGGGAGCAATTCGCGTCCAGATACGAACGCACCCGCGTGTTGAGCGGGGCCGCGGTGTTGGTGACGGCCACCAGCCGGGGAATGAGCGCCAGCCCTTTTTCATCCAACGGCTTGTCGAACAAACCCAGGTGGCTCCAGACGCGCAACTGGTTGTCGGTCCCCCCGGTTTCCGGATAGGTCAAATCTCCGTTGAGCTGGCGCGCGTTCACCCCCAGCACCCCGCCGGAAATGGGGGTGTGACAGGTCAGGCAATCCTGGCGGCCGGGATAGAACCATTTCTGCACCCGGGCGCCCGCGGCGGTTTTGATGGCCACCTCTTCGGTGAACCCCGCGTTGACCAGGTCGGCCTCGCTGTTGTCGGCCCGCCATTTGTAGCTCGCCCCGTACACGGCGCCGCTGGAGTCCCGCACCAGCAGCCGCGTCTCCAGCCGGCGCAACACCCGGGGATTGGTGTCGTCCACCGGCAGGCTGAAATGTTTGACGAACACCGTCCCGGCCGGAAACGACCAGCGACCCGCCGGCGAAAAACCGACGACCGCGTCGGCGGCCAACGCCACCCACCGCGATTTGCCCCCCCCGTCCGACCACAGCGGCGAGTTGACCGTATAGGGAATGAGGCCGGGTGCCGGTTGGAAGGCCGGCAGGTCCGCAAACACCCCCGTCTGGGAGAGCAGCTTGGGCAGCGTCTGGCGCGGCGGGGGCGGGCCGCCGCGCGCCAGCCGGTAAATGCGCCCGCCGATGCTGCTCATCTGGCAGAAATACAACTCACCCGCCGCATCGGTGCCAAACGAGGACAGCCCCGTGTAATCCGTCCCCGCATTCGGGCCTTCGCCTTTGGGCATGACGCACAAGACGATCTTCGTCTTGGGCGTGGTCGTTTCGTCCAGCGCCCAGACGGTCCGCATCACGTTGTCCCCGAAAATGTATTTGCCCCCCAGGTCGGCCGCAAACTCCCGGCCGCGATAGACATGGCCGCCGATGATCGCCCGTCCATCCGTGTGCGGATAATCCAGCACCGGCCCCCGGCTGATCCCGATATACGGCTCCTCCATTTTCCCCAGCGTGCCCTCGCAGCGGTTCCATTGAAAATTCAGGCCGGACTCCCCCGGCTCGATCACATCAATCTCCTCCCGCGAACTCTCGCCCACATCCCCGATGAAAATCCGGTCCGTCACGGCGTCATAGGTCATCCGGTGCGGGCTGCGCAAGCCCAGGCAAAAAAACTCCTCCAGCACGTTGGATTGCCCCACAAACGGATTGTCATTGGGAATGTAATAGTGCGCCGTCACCCCGTTGACCGGCTGGCGCGGCGGCGCGTGGCTGAGGGCGCCGCCCCGGCAATCCACATCCACCCGGAACACCCCGGAATACAGGCTCTTGTCAATGATCTGGTCATTGTCCCCTACCGAATTGTCCCCGTCCGTCCAGTACAGAAAACCGTTGACCGGATGGAAAAACATCCCGCCGCCGTGGTGCCAGACCGTCTGGTCCGTCAGATCGACAAACACGGTTTCCGATCCTGCAATGGCGGCCCCCTGGTCGTCCAGCGTGAAGCGAGAGAGCCGGTCATGGTACGTGTCCGGCAACACGGGGTTTGGCCGTGTGGTGGGGCTGCCCACCACCGTCCCCGGTTTCACCCAGGTGTACCAGACAAAGACAAAATGGTTGGTGGCATACCCCGGGTGAAACGCCAGCCCCAGGAGGCCGGAATCATCCCAGCCCTGGCATTGGTCGCTGAGGTCCAGCATCAGCTTTTTCTCCGTGGTCTCGGGCCGGTTGACAAACGACCAGACCCGGCCCTCGCGCTCCCAGACGCAGACTTGGTCCGTGCCGGGCACGGCGGTCAGGCCCACGGAGTTGGTGAACAGCAGATGCGGAAACGCATCCACCGCCGACCAGTTGCCGGAGATGGCCGGCGCGATTTCCGGGAGGGTGCCGTTGAGGAACGGGGGGACCGCCGGCCGCGCCGTGAGGCCGTACGGCCGGGCCGGCCCCTCCTCTTTGGCCGGGACGAACCAGGCCGGCAGCAGGGACAACGCCAGCAACCCAGGCAACCACCGCCGCGCCCGGCCCGATGATGATGAAATCAAACTCAAACCGCCCCTAAGTTTGCCCCTGCACCCCGTCCCGTCAAATGCTTTGTTGGGCTGACCCGGCCCCGGAGTGCGCCCGTCCTCGGGCGCAGCCTCATCCGCCGTGACTGCCAACGTATGAAGGTAACGCTGACCGGCCGGTGGCCAACGCCTTATCCCGGTGCAGCCGTTCTAAGCCGTAACCATGCGGTCCAACCGCGGATAAACGCCGATGGACGCAGATAAAAACCGGGGGGGGTGGGCATGCGCAAAGCGCCAGAGGACTCTCCTTCGCTGAAGCTACGGCGGGCAGGCTCTGCGCCTTATACGCATCTATCGGTTTCAATTGCTACCGCGGGGACGGACCGGCTTTTTTGTGGCGGCGGGCCTGTCCGCCATAGCCTTGGCGACGGCGGACGTCCCGCCTGCCGTAGCTGGCGGCATCTTGCCGCCTGGTCCAACGCCCGGGTTTCAACCGGGCTCACAAATAATTCAACCTTCCCGGGTCGAGGTGCGTTTTTCCGCCGGGCGGGACGCCCGGCTCTAAGGCAGGCAGGATGCCCGCCGCTACCACAAGACGCGTCTAAGGTGCAGGGCAGCCTGGCGCACCCCAGGACGCTTCGCGAGTTGCCGCAGGCCAATGCACCTGTAGCGTTGCTATAACGGGTTGCGGTGCCAGGATTTCCTCGCTCATGGCCGGAAACCGGAAACCGTGTCGCCAGGCTTTCAAACCGAGGTGGGGTTCGTGACGCCAGAAGACGCCGGCGACAAAAACCCGGTGTCAATGATGGCGGTCATTACTTCGGTCACGCTCATATTTAGACCATGCTCCCGTTCTAAATCCGCCGCCAGCTCACGCGGGCTTCGGGGTCAAGCCGCCCGCGCTGCGCACCGGTTCGGGGCCGGCTTCGCTGCCGGTTTGAAAATGCTCCAGCTCCTCGCCTTTGCGCACCAGCCGCGCGCTGTTGAAGATGACAATCAGCGACCCGACGTTGTGGAGGATCGCCGCCTCGATGGCGTTGATGTAGCCGAAAGAGGTCACTGACAACCCCACGACGATGAAGACCAGGCCGAACAGGAAGTTCTGGTTGATCACCGTCCGGGTGCTGCGCGACAGCGTCACCAGGAACGGCAGCCGGCGCAGATCATTGTTCATCAGCGCGATGGTCGCGCTGTGGATGGCCACCTCGCTCCCGGCCGCGCCCATGGCGATGCCCAGGTCGCCGGCGGCCAGCGCCGGGGCGTCGTTCACGCCGTCGCCCACCACGGCCACCTTGTAGCCCTTCGCCTTCATGGCCCGCACAAAATCCACCTTGTTCTGCGGCAGGCAGTCGCCCCGCGCCTCTTCGCATGCAATCTCCCCCGCCACCCGCGTCACCACCGCCTGCCGGTCGCCGGACACCATCGCCACGCGCCGCACCCCCGCGGCTTTCAACTCCACCAGCGCGTCCTTCGCCTCGGACCGCGTCTGGTCCTGCATCCCCACCCAGCCGATGCACGTGCCGTCGCGCGCCACAAACACCAGGCTCCAGCCCTCCGTCTCGTTCAAATCCACCGACTTCAGGAAATCCCCCGCCACGCCGTTGTCCTGCAGCCACTGCGCCCGGCCCACCAGCACCGTCCCGCCGTTGATCTGCGCCTTCACCCCGCGCCCGGCCGTCTCGGCAAAATCCTTCGGTTCCGCCAGCGGCACGCCCGCCTCGCCCGCCAGTTGCGCCAGCGCCCGCGCGGTCGGATGGTTGCTGTATTTCTCCGCCGACGCCGCCAGGAGCAGCAGTTCCGCCGGCTTGGTTTCGCCCAGCGGCATCAACCGGCTGACCGCCAGTTGCCCCGTCGTCAGCGTGCCGGTTTTGTCAAAAATAAACGCGTTGATCTTCGCCGCCAGTTCAATGTCCGCCACGTTCTTGATCAAAATCCCCAGCCGCGCGGCGGCCGACAACGCGGCCACCATCGCCGTGGGCGTGGCCAGGATGAACGCGCACGGGCAGGACACCACAAACACCGCGATCACCCGGCCCAGGTCATGCGTGAAGGCCCACACCAGCGCCCCGATGACCAGCACCAAGGGCGTGTAAAAGCCCATGTACTGGTCCACGATCTTCATGATGGGCAGCTTGGTCTTTTCCGCCGCCAAAATCAGTTCCCGCACCCGTCCCAGCGTGGTGTCCGTCCCGGCCCGGCTGACCTTGATCTCCAAAACGCCGGTGAGATTCTGCGTGCCGGCAAACACTTCGTCGCCCGCCTTTTTGTCCACCGGCAGCGATTCGCCGGTGATCGTCGCCTGGTTGAAGGAGCCCTGCCCGGACCGGATCAGGCCGTCCGCCGCCACATTATCCCCGGGCCGGATGCGGATGACATCGCCCACGGCCAGTTCGCTGGCGGCGACCTCCTCCTCGGTCTGGTCCGCCTTGATCCGCCGCGCCTTCGTGGGCGTGAGTTTGATGAGCGATTCGATGGAATTCCGCGCGCCCTCGGCCGTGCGGGTTTCGATCAATTCGCCGATCAGCATGAAAAACGCGATGATGCCCGCCGTTTTGTAGTCGCCGACGCCGAAGGCGGCGGAGGCGAAGGCCGCCAGCACGGCGATGGCCACGAGCTCATTGATGGTCAGCCGGCCGTGCCGCAGATCTTTGACCGCCGTCACCACGATGGGATACCCCAGAATGATTGCGCCGATGCATCCGCTCACGCTGGCCACCTGCTGGCCCGATTCAAAAAACCAGTCCACGATGAACGAGTTCAGGACAAACACCGCCCCCAGGATGGCCTGCCAGAGGTGAACCGTGGAATGTTCATGGTCATGCCCGCACCCGCATTCCGGCCCATGCTCATGACCAGGATGGTGGTGATGGTGATGATGGCCGTGCTCGTGCTGGCTTAAAAGCGAAGTGACTTGCATGGGAGGTCAGGGATTGGCGGCGGGTTTCTGCTCCGGCGGTTCACGGTTCAACATTAGCCGGAGTTCGCGCGGCTTGCCATCCTCGCGTTCCGGCAAATAAATTTTATCCTGCACATTCGTCAGAATCCCGCTCATGGCCTCCGCCAGCTTCAGTTGGGCGAACAGGTTGGGATACTTCTGGTATTGCGGCAGCAGCTCCGTGAACCGCCTGGCCTCGGCTTTCAGGGACTTCACGTAATTGTCCCGCTCGGCGACGGCCAGGTTGGTGATGGTCACGGCCGAGGCGCCCGCCCGGCTCAGCACCTGGTTCTCATAGCTCTTGGCCTCCTCCAGCAGTTGGTTGCGTTTTTCCCGGGCCGCCTCCACCCGGTCAAAATCCGCCTTTAGTCGCTGGGGCGCGGTGTGATCCACCTCGCAATTGTCAATCGTGATGCCCATCCGTTGCCGGTCGGTCAGGTCGGCGGCCCGTTGCCGCACGGCGTCCTTGAACCCCGGCTGATCCAGCAGCAGAATGTCGTCCACATTGAACCGGGCGGCGCTGTAAAGCAACGCGTTGTCCAGCGCGTTCTGCACCGTGTTGGACGCGCTGGTGAAGTCGAACACGTAGCGCAATGGATCGTCAATGTGATAATACAGCGTCGCCTTCACATGGATGATGTTCTGATCGGCGGTGATCACATAGCCGTCCCGTCCCGGCTCCAGCGACTGCCCCGCCGGGACATCCTCCCCGGCCGCCTGCTGTTCCGCCGTCTGGTAATACCAGCCGACCGTGGAGGACACTTTCTGCACCTCCGTGATCGGGATGATCACCCGTTCATCAATCGGATACGGAAAGGCCCAGTGCAGGCCGGCGCCCAGCAGCGCCTGCTGCCCCGCCCCCACCGGCTTGCCAAACCGCAGGATGACCGCCTGCTGTTGCGGCCCCACCGTGAAAAAGCCCGAGCCGAAAAACAGGAACACCATCGCCACCATCGCCACTTTGACGATGACGAAACTGCTGCGCAACGCCGCCTCGAGGGCCAGGGAGCCGGCATCCTCCCCCGGCGCCGGGGCGTGACCGGGCTCGGGGCCGTGCGGATGGGGGTGATCGTGATCGTGGTTCATGTTACTTCCCGGACGGATTGGCCGGCAGATTGCGGAACAAATCGAACGGCGGCGTGCGTTCGTCAAAGATCAGCGTGGTCTTCTGGTTCAACGACAGCTTCAGCGTGTCCAATTGGTACAAAAACACCGCCAGCTCCGGGTTTTGCTGGAACACCGGCAGCGTCTGCGCCGCCTCCGCCTCGCCCTCGGCCCGGATGCGCGTGGCCACCGCCACCGCGTTGTTGACCGTTTCCGCCGCCGACAGGTCGGCGGACGATTTGATCTCGGCCGCCTTGGCCTCGCCGTCGAATTGATATTTGCTGACATACTTCTGGCGTTCGGCCTGCATCCGCTGGAACACGGTCTGCACCACGGCATCGGGCAGCCCCAGCTTTTTGAAGCCCAAAAACTCAATTTCGATGCCGTAATTGTTGGTGCTCAACTGGTTCTTCACCGCCGCTTCAATCTCCTGTTCAATCGCCTCGAACTTCACCTCCTGCGGATCGGTGTTCACAAACTCGGACAAGGCATGTTTGCCAATCCGCTCATTCTTGGCGTTGCGCACGATGTTCTCCAGCAGTTGCTGCGCGGCGGGCAGCGAGGCGCCCGGGATTTGACGGAAGAACGCCGAGGCGTCGTTGATTTTCCAGCCCACATACACGCTGGTCAGGATGGTGAAGTTGTCCTTCGTGTAGGTCTGGCTGAACTTGTCCTCGAAATTCTGGACCCGCTGGTCAAATTTATAGACGTTTTGCACCGGCCAGGGCCATTTAAAATACGCCCCCGGGTCGGTCAGGTTGGCGACCGGCCGGCCGAAGGTGGTGACCACCGCCACCTCCGACTTGCGCACTTGAAAGACAAACAGCAGCAGCGCAAAGATCACCAGCAGCACGGCGCCGATTATCAGGGTCAGGACATTTCGTTTCATGGCGGAGGAATAGTATTGTTATTGGGGAGGGTCACCTCATTCAAGAGGTCACCGCGAATCTTGTCTTCCAGATCAAAGATGATCACGTCCTGGGTGTTCGTGACCAACAGGACATATTTCCGCGCGTTGGCCGTGGCGCTGGCGAAGGTCTGCAACTTGGCCCGCTCCCGGTAAACCGACGGCGCGGCGGCAAACGCCGGAATCTGGTTGGTGAACAACGCCGCCCGGGCGTAGGCCTCCACCTCAAACTTCTGGCGCGCCGCTTCCGCCACATTGGTGGTCGTGAACGCCGTCGCCCCCGCGAGGGCGTTGGTGCGGATGGCCTCGGCCTCCGCCTTCAGGATGGTCGCCAGCATGGTTTCATGCGCCCCCACCACTTTCTCATAATCCGACGCCACCTTCGTGGGCGGATGAATGTCCTGCAAGCCCACGAAAATGATGCGGACCCCCAGCCGCTGTTGGTCGGCGGCGGCCTGGATGCGGCCCCGCAAAATTCCCGCCGCTTCCTGCCGCGTCTGCGACATGATGTCGTTCATGTCCACCGAGGCAAGATAGCGCACGGTCTCGCGGGCGGCCAGGTCCGCCAGCAGGTTGGTCGGGTCGTTGTTGTTGTACGCCCAGTCCAGCACGCTGGCGATCTGGTATTGCACCGGGATGCTCGCGGTGATCAGGCTCAAGGGGGGCGCCTTGAGGATGTTGGTGTCGCCGGTGTCGGTTTGAATGATGGGCGTCTCGCGGTTGGCCACCACGAAGTTTTCCTCCTGGTTGTGCGGCCGCGTCCACAGCAGCACCGTCTCCGGCACGCCGGCGAGGTCGGGCGTGAAGCCGATGGCGAAGGACTGGATTTGATCCGTGCGGTAACGATAGATTTTTTCGACCGGCCATGGCAGTTTCAGGTGCGCGCCCGGCGGCAGCACGCCCCCCGCCACCAGCCGGCCGCAGCGTTCCAGGACGCCCTGCTCCCCGGCATTGATGAAGACCACGCAGGTGGACAACAACAGCACCACCAGTTGCGCCAGGAGCAGGCCGGGCAGGCTTTGCTGCGCCAGTTTGAAAAACCAGGTTTCCGAAACCTTGAAGCCAAATTGATAATCCAGCGCCTGGGCGGCGGTGGTGAACAAGCCCTCTGGCTGGCCGAGCAGCCCCACCAGGCGGCTGTCATACAGCGGCCGGGACACCCGCCCCTTCAACCGCGGCCGGTAAATTTCCAGCAGCAGCGTCACCAGCAGTTCCAGCGCCATCAACGCCAGCAGCACGCACAGGGCCCGCGCCAGGAAGAAATCCGCCCGGAGAAACCCGGCCTCGAAACCCGCAATCCCCAGCCCCGCCAGAAAACACACATACGCCCCCGCCAGCAGAAAATTGCCGCTGGGACGCAGCAGCCGCTCATTTTCCAGCCGGGCGATGGTCACCGAAAAGCGGCCCAGCGTGAACAGAACGAGGGCGACAAAGGCGAAGCCGGCCAGGGCGGGCAGCGCCCGTTCCGGCACCAGGCCGCCGGCGGTTTTGCCGGTCCACCGCCACAGCACCCAGGCCCCGCCAACCTCCAGCAGGCACAGGAGCACGCAAAAACCCGGCACCAGAAATTTCTCAAACTGCTCGCGCGCCCGCCGCGCCGGAAACACCTCGGAATCGCGCGTTTCAAACAGCGAGGAGCCGCCCTTGGCCCGGACCAGTTCGTCGAGCTCCAATTTCTCCAGCCGCTCGTTTTCCGCCAGCCGCATCTGGAACCAACTGATGAAGGCCACCAGCGCGGCCAGCCCCAGAAACACCGCGGCCGGCCGCCCCGCCAGGGAGTTGACATAGCTCGTGGCCACCAGCGCGGCGATGAACAAAATCGCCGCCGCCAGCAGGTTGACCAGCCCGTTTCGTTGGACATTGCGTTCCATTTTAACTCAGTTCCCGTTCTTCAAACAAGGCGGCGCCCACCGCCAGCGCCGCCCCGGCGTAACCCGCCAGATACCCAAACGCTTTCCCGACATACGCCCAGTGAAACGTGCTCTTGCCCGATTCCAGCGCGTCGGCGAGCCAGAAAAGCTGCCAGTTTGGCGTGACCGTGTAAAGCGCGGAGGCCCACCAACTGCCCGCCTCCGCCCGTTTGCCGAAAAAATAATCCGACATCAAGCCCGCCAGAAAGAACGCCGAACAGATCGCCAGCGTCGGGATGATGTCCAGCCGCGTGGAACAAGCGGTCGCCAGCGCCGCCAGGATCCACAGGGCGAACAGGATCAATATCCCCGCCGGCAGCAGCCGCCAGTCCACCTGCGCCATCACGCCGACGCTTTCCTTCTGCTCGGTGAATTCACAGATCACCAGGGCCCCGAGCGTGACCATGAACACCTGCGCCCACACCGCGTCGCTCACAAAATTCCGCCGCAGGAAAAAGTTGCTGAACGCCCCCAGCAGATAGGCCAGCGCCACCGCCCCGCCGATGATCGCCAACGCCAGCACATCTGTTTTGCCGTAGGCGTCAAAGGACATCCAATCCGCCAGGAACACCCCCACCAGATTCACATACGTCAGCAACGTCAGCGCCAGGGCCAGCCCCGCGTACTTGGCCAGCAAAAACCGCGTCCGGCCCACGGGCTTGGACAGCACCGCCAGCGCCGTGCCCGTGCGGATCTCCCGCGCCAGCGACGAGGAGGCGCACAGCACCGCCCCGAACAGCCCCGCCAGGAACATCACCGCCAGCGCGCTGTTTTCCACCAACTTGGTCTCGTCGCCAAAAGCGAAGTAATACGGCACCGCCAGGAAGATTTCAAACAGCAGCGACCCCGTCATCAGCAGCAGGAACACCGGCTGCCGCACCAGCTCCATGAAGGCGTTGCCCGCAATGGTTGAAAATTGTCGCATGTCGTTTGTAAACCCCGGAGCTTACCGGATGCGACCCCGAAATCAAACCGATAATTCCCCTAACCGATTGGGAATCAGGCAATCTGAAACAATGGTCACATCCATATTGATTGAAAAATCCGGCTTTTGTTCAATCCCAGCCGTCGGATTCATTCACCTTAATCGTCCGAGTCCAAGTCTGGGGGGGGTGTCGGGCAATCATTATGATGGTTACACCCAGGTGAACCTGATGACGGACGAGGGTGCTTGCCGTATATGGAGTGCGCCCGCAGATCCCGCTTTGCGGGACGGTTGATTATCCGCTCCAAAGCGGTGTCGCGCTGCATTTGCCCTGCACCTTATACGCATTTATCGGTTTCAATTGCTGCCGCGGGGACGGGCCGGCTTTTTTGTAGCGGCGGGCCTGTCCGCCATGGCCTTGGCGACGGCGGACGTCCCGCCTGCCGTGGCTGGCGGCATCTTGCCGCCGGGTCCAACGCCCGGGTTTCAACCGGGCTCGCAAATAATTCAACCTTCCCGGGTCGAGGTGCGCTTTTCCGCCAGGCGGGACGCCCGGCTCTACGGCAGGCAGGATGCCCGCCGCTGCCACAAGATGCGTATAAGGTGCAGGCGTTTGCCCCCGCACTCCATAAGGTCTTCCGAGAACTGCCGGCTTATCAGCCCCCCAATTCGGTTAATTTTATCAATTCTGTCCCAACCGATTCCCCAAAAGAGAAAGCCCGGACACAACTCCGGGCTTTTCACACACACGCACCTGAGAACAAAGTGCGTTAACACACTGATACCCTAACCGAATCCGCGTCCCCCGCCAGTCACCAGTACTGGGGACACGGAGAGGCCGTGCATCCCGATGTTGTCGGTAGGGACGGCGCGCTGCGCCGTCCCCGCCCGCGCGATGGCGGGCGGAACGAGCGACGCAAATCGCACGATCGGGGGAGCATTCCCTTGGTTGAGGCTGTGCTGACCGGCCCAACTTCTCCAAAAAAGGGGTCAACCCATAGGATGGTGCATTTTGCTTGCGGTTGGTCAGCCGGGATGGCATCTTTGGTTCCATGCCGCGCAAAATGCGAGTGGAGTATCCGGGTGCCATCTATCATGTGATG
>Ga0302320_10017111_pt1 | contig 14748 bp, 11 predicted proteins | sample Bog_T0_3_FD_202130 | JGI IMG/M metagenome (GOLD analysis project Ga0302320, IMG submission 202130) | Peat permafrost microbial communities from Stordalen Mire near Abisko, Sweden - Bog_T0_3 | ecosystem: Environmental > Terrestrial > Soil > Wetlands > Peat | place: Sweden: Abisko, Stordalen Mire...
CAATCGTCTTCGACAGGGGTGGGAACATCTATGGCACGACCGAGAATGGCGGGTACATGGAAGGTGAGTGTGCTGGCGTATACGGTTGCGGAGTGGTTTTCGAGTTGATGCCCAAGGACAGCGCTTGGACCGAGAATGTCTTGTATTCCTTCGGAGACAATGCCGTCGGGGAAAATCCAACAGCCGGAGTCATTTTCGATCCCCAGGGAAATCTCTACGGTACGACCACCGCCTCGAACGTTTATCAGCTCGTACCGTCCGCCTCGGGCTGGACCTACAATATTATTCTCGAAACTCCGGACACGATTACCGCAGGAGTCATTCGCGACCAGGGAGGCAATCTTTTTGGTGGCAGCTCAAATGGCGGCTCATCCGAGGGCGGAACCGTATTTGAAATAAGCCCGCAAGGTTCGGGCTGGAGCAATGGTGCTTTTTACACGTTTCTGAATACCAGCGCGGACTCGTACTATCCCGGGCCGGCAACGACCTTTCTGATGGATCGTTCAGGCAATCTTTATGGCACGACAGTGTCTGACGGGATTTATGGATTCGGGTCTGTTTTTGAGTTGTCGCCGAGCGCCGAAGTGCCCGGCGCCTATAGCTACACGGATCTCCACGATTTCAGTGGTCCCGACGGCCAGAATCCGGTCGCGCCTCTCGTCATCGACGGCAATGGGAATATTTTTGGAACGACAGAGTTTGGAGGGCCGACGGGCTGGGGAATTGTGTTCGAGATAACGCCCGCGATGTGATCTCTCGGGTGTGAACTTGAAAATTACACCGCAGCCACTCGGAGGCATGGCCTTAGCAGCAAAGCCGTCCCTCCGCACCGAAGTACACGGCCCCTCGCCCCATAAATGCGCGAAAATCGCGTCTAAAGCGTAATCCTCACTGCTGCAACGCTCTTCGGGCGTCTCCTCGGTAGCGATAGCACCAGGCCGGCTCGGCCAATTTGCGTCAACGTACGACCGCCGCACGTCGACGAAATGCATCAGATGTGTGTCGCCCTAACAAACCTTGATCAGGCTGGGGTCTTTATGATTTGCGATCGTTCATTGCACCGCCAAGGCTTGCCCGGCGTTTTCTCGGCGGGCCTCCTTTTATCTGCTTATTTCGCCCTGCTAACCTCTGCCCCGCGCGCGCCCGCCCAAACGTTCAAAATTATTCATGAGTTTCCCTGGCCGGATGGATCAGCCCAACCTGCTGGCGGAACCGTGCCAGGCGGCCTAACACTTGGACCTCGCGGCGAGCTTTACGGTGTCGCTCAAAATGGAGGTGAGGTTCCCATTACTGGTAAGGCGTATTGTCCTCAAGGGTGCGGCATAGTCTATGAGTTGTCACCAGTTGGAACGGAATGGCAGTTCGCCGTCTTGCACAGCTTTAAGAATGCGCCCGACGGTGCCTTTCCCTACGCACCAATGATTCTAGGCACCGACGGCAGCCTGTATGGGACGACGATAGGAGGTGGCTTCCACAGCGACAAGTGCCCTAGCTCTTATTGCGGTGGAACCGTATTTAAGCTCCAGCCCTGCTCATTCCATCCGTGCCGTTCGGCAGAAACGGTGCTGTACCGCTTCCCCGGCGGTAGCGCCGGGGAGGGACCTGGATTCGAAGCCCCGGTGACCTTCGACGACGAAGGAAACATTTATGGGACCACGGAGGGCGGAGGCTTCTTCGGAGGAAGCTGCAGCTCAAACACCTACGGATGCGGGGTGGTCTTTGAACTCGCGCCAAGCGCAGGAGATTGGAGGGAGAGCGTCCTGTATGCATTCGGGGATAACGCTATCGGGATAAATCCCACCGCTGGCGTTGTCTTCGACAAACAAGGCAATCTCTATGGCACGACGATGGCATCGGATGTCTACCAACTATCCCCGTCCGCCTCGGGCTGGAATTATAACGTTCTCCTGACGACCCCAGATGAGATCCAAGCCGGGGTTATACTGGACAACGCGGGTGATATTTTCGGCGTGGCGGAAACAGGCGGCCAATTCGATGGCGGATCGGCTTTCGAAATTAGCGCCGGAGGCCAGATCAGCGACATCTGTAACTTCCCCGACTACGGCGATTCGTATTTGCCAGGGCCAGCCGCCAGCCTAGTCATGGACGCCGCAGGCAATCTCTATGGCACGACGAACCAAGACGGAGCCTACGGCCTAGGGACCGTTTTCAGGCTATCGCCGAACGGCGATTCGGGGACATACACTTATACAGATCTTCATGACTTCAGCGGGCCTGACGGCTACAGTCCGCTCGCCCCGCTCGTGCTCGACAAGCACGGCAACATTTTCGGAACAACCTATGGCGGGGGACCTATGCTGGACGCCACAACTTACAGCTTCGGAGTAGTCTTCGAGATCACTGCGAATTAGTATTGTCCGCACCGAAGTACACGGCCCCTCGCCTCGTAAATGCGCGAAAATCGCGTCTAAAGCGTAATCCTCACTGCTGCAACGCTCTTCGGGCGTCTCCTCGCGCGGTACAAGTACCAAAGTTACTGGTGCGGTAACGCGTTTGCCATGACAATTTGTGTCAACGCAGGACCACCGCATGTCCCCTGACAAAATGCGGCAGTCGGCGGACGGGCGATTTGTCGGCGCCATAACTCTGTCTTAATAGCGAACGGAGAGCAAGCGGATGTCTCAACGGCTGGGTGATCTTCTCGTCAAAGAAAAGGTCATCACCCCAGAGCAGTTACAGCAGGCGACCAAGGTGCAGAAGGAAACTAGCTGCCGCCTGGGCGCTGCGCTCGTCAAGCTAGGCTTTCTCACTGACGAAGACGTAACTAATTTCTTGTCGCGACAATATGGCGTGCCTGCCATCAACCTCTCGTATTTCGAGATTGATCCGGGCGTGGTCAAGCTGATTCCGTACGAAACTGCGAAGCGCTATCAAATACTTCCGCTGAGCCGCGTGGGCGCGTCGCTAACGATTGCGATGGTCGATCCGACCAACGTGTTCGCCATGGACGATATCAAGTTCATGACCGGCTTCAACATCGAGCCGGTGGTGGCGTCCGAGAGTTCGATTCTTGAGGGGATCGAGAAAGCTTACGGGACGACAAAAGAAGAAGATCTCGAGACGGTTATGCAGTCCATGTCGGACATGGACGAGGCTGACGTCGAATTGCAGGCCGAGCAAGCGGAGATGGAGCAGGCGGATCTTGAGCGGGCCGCGGAAGACGCTCCGATTGTGAAGCTCGTGAATCTTGTGCTGACCGACGCGGTGAAGCGGGGAGCCAGTGATATTCACATGGAACCGTACGAAAAAGAATTTCGCGTGCGCTTCCGTATTGACGGAGTGTTGCAGAACATCATGTCGCCGCCGCTGAAGTTGAAAGATGCGATCACATCGCGCCTGAAGATTATGTCGAAGTTGGACATCAGCGAGAAGCGGTTGCCGCAGGACGGACGCATCATGCTGAAGATGGCGCTGAACGGCAAGAAGAAGCAACTCGATTTCCGTGTCAGCACGCTCCCGACGCTGTGGGGCGAAAAGATCGTCATGCGTTTGTTGGACAAGGAAAACCTTCGTCTAGACATGACCAAGCTGGGTTTCGAGCCGGAATCGCTGGTGAAATTCGAGAAAGCGATTCTGAAGCCTTACGGCATGGTGCTGGTGACGGGGCCGACCGGATCGGGAAAGACGAATACGCTGTATTCCGCGATCTCGCGACTCAATCAGCCTGATACGAACATTATGACCGCGGAAGATCCGGTGGAATTTCAGTTGGCGGGCGTCAACCAGGTGCAGATGAAAGAGCAGATTGGTTTGAATTTTGCGGCCGCGCTGCGTGCGTTCTTGCGGCAGGATCCCAATACGATTCTAGTCGGCGAAATCCGCGACTTTGAAACCGCAGAAATTGCCATCAAAGCCGCGCTGACGGGTCACTTGGTGTTGTCCACGCTGCATACCAACGGAGCGCCGGAAACGATTACTCGTTTGATGAACATGGGCATCGAGCCATTTCTGGTTGCGACTTCGGTGCACTTGATCGTCGCCCAGCGCCTCATTCGGCGTATTTGCAAAGACTGTACCGAGCCGGTGGAAGTTCCTATCCAGGCGTTGATCGATGAAGGCTTTTCGCCTGAGGAAGCCAAAACAGTGAAGGTGCAAAAGGGCAAGGGATGCGCCGTTTGCGGCAACAGCGGTTACAAAGGCCGTTGCGGACTTTATGAAGTGATGGAAGTGGACGATGAGATTAAAGAATTGGTGCTGGTCGGCGCATCGGCTTTGGAACTGAAGAAGAAAGCGATCGAACGAGGCATGATTACGTTGCGGCGCAGTGGGCTTATCAAAGTTGCCGCGGGCATGACGACGCTCGAGGAAGTGGCACGCGAAACGATTCACTAAGACTTTAGAAGATCAAGAAGGGAAGAGGAGCTATGGGATTATCACTGAGTGATTTGTTGAAACGGATGTTGGAGATGAGTGGAAGCGATCTCCATCTGACGACCAATTCGCCGCCGCAGATTCGCGTCCACGGGCATTTGGTGCCGCTTGATTTGCCGCAGATGACGCCAGCTGAAACCAAGCAGTTGGCCTACAGCGTCATGACGGATTCGCAGAAGCACCGCTTCGAAGAGAACCTCGAGATGGACTTTTCCTTCGGCCTGAAGGGTCTGGCTCGTTTCCGTGCCAACGTCTTCAATCAGCGCGGCGCGACTTCGGCCGTGTTCCGCGTCATTCCATTTGAGATTAAGTCGTTTAACCAACTCGGATTGCCCAACGTTGTAGCGAAGATGTGCGACAAGCCACGCGGACTGGTGCTGGTGACCGGCCCGACGGGGTCAGGAAAGTCCACGACGTTGGCCGCGATGATCGACAAGATCAATACCGAACGGCACGATCATATTTTGACCATCGAAGATCCGATCGAATTTGTGCACATGAACAAGAATTGCGTGGTTAACCAGCGCGAATTGCACTCCGATACCAAGAGTTTTACGGACGCATTGCGGGCGGCACTGCGCGAAGACCCGGACGTAGTGCTGATCGGCGAAATGCGCGATCTGGAAACTATCGAATCGGCACTGCGAATTGCGGAAACCGGCCACTTGACCTTTGGCACCTTGCACACCAATTCGGCGTCATCGACCATCAACCGTGTGATTGACGTATTTCCATCCCACCAGCAAGCGCAGATTCGGGCCCAACTGTCGCTGGTGCTGGAAGGCATTATGTGCCAAAGCTTGTTGCCAAAGGCGGATGGCAAAGGCCGCGCGATGTGCATGGAGATTCTGGTTCCCAACGCCGCTGTACGCAACCTGATTCGCGAGGATAAGATTCACCAGATTTATTCGTCCATGCAATCGGGTCAAGAGAAGTATGGGATGCAGACATTCAATCAGGGCCTGGCCACTCTTTATTTGCAGAAACAGATCACGCTGGAAGTGGCTCTGGCGCGATCCAGTAATGCGGACGAGTTGCAGGAAATGATCAACCGCGGAACGGGTTTGCTGGCGAAAAACCAGTCGACTCCGATGGCGAAGGCGGCGACGCCGGCCAAGCACTGACCAAATCATGAAGCTCGCTGGACACAGAACGAGAATGGCAAAGCAGAAATCGAGGAGAGCCTAACATGCCGGTATTTACATTTTCAGGCAAGACCGCGGCAGGAGAAAAAGTCAGCGGGGAACGGAATGCGCCCAACAAGCAGGCGGTCATCAGCCAGCTTCGGCGCGAACAGATCACACCGGGTCCAGTGCGCGAAAAGGGCAAGGAATTTTCCATGCCGACTTTCGGTTCCGGCAAGGTGGCGGTCAAGGAAATCGCCATTTTCTTCCGGCAATTTTCCGTCATGATCGACGCCGGCTTGCCGCTGGTGCAGTGTCTGGAGATTCTTGCGGCGAACCAGGAAAACGTGGCCTTCCAGAAAGTGCTAACGGGTGTCCGGACGACAGTGGAAGGCGGTTCGACTCTGGCCAATGCGATGCGCCAATATCCCAAAGTGTTCGATGACTTGACGACGAACATGATGGAAGCGGGAGAAACTGGCGGTATTTTGGACATCATCCTGCAACGTCTGGCGATTTATGTTGAGAAGGCAGTCAAGCTGAAGGCTGCCGTGAAGTCGGCGCTGATTTACCCGGTGTCGGTTATCAGTTTGGCGGTGCTGATCGTGGGCGCGCTGCTGAAATGGGTCGTGCCGATTTTTGCCAATCTGTTCGCGGGCTTGGGAGTTACGCTGCCGCTGCCGACTCGTATCGTCGTCGGCTTAAGCGCGTTCATCGGTCAATTCTGGTGGTTCGGTATCCTGGGCATCGTTGGCCTGGTGTTCGGATTGAAGCAGATTCGGGCCAACCCCAAGGGGCGCTATTACTTCGATTACACAATGTTGAAGCTTCCCGTGCTTGGACAGTTGTTGCGCAAGATCGCTGTGGCAAGATTTACACGAACTCTTGGCACGTTGATCACTTCTGGCGTACCGATTCTCGAGGGTCTCAGCATCACCGCGCGTACGTCGGGCAACGCCGTGCTGGAAGAGGCTCTGATGAAGGTGCGTAAGGCAATCGAAGAAGGTCGCACCATCGTCGATCCGCTGCGCGAATCGGGCGTATTCCCCAACATGGTGTCGCAGATGATCGGAGTCGGCGAGGCTACCGGCGCCATGGACTCCATGTTGCAGAAGATCGCGGACTTCTACGAGGACGAAGTCGACGCGGCCACCAAGGACATGCTGGCCATGCTGGAGCCGATGATTATCGGTCTGCTGGGCGTTAGCGTCGGAGGCATCGTCATTTCGCTCTACATGCCACTGTTCGCGATGATCGCCAAATTGGCGGGCTAGGGCCGGAAATCTCAAGCGGGCGGGCAAGGGAACTTGCCCGCCTGAGCTTAAAGAATCTCTCATGCAATCCATGTTCGATGAGCGGCAGTGGCTGGTATGGCTGGTCAAGGTACGTATTCTCATCTTGATCTGTCTGCTGGGCATTGAACTGGCAATTTCGCGTCTCACTCCCAGCACGCTTCCTCTTCGATTTTTTATTGGCAGCATCTTGCTGTGGTTCGCTTTGGCAATTTTCTACGCTCTACTACTTCCTTTGTGGACCGACTACCGCCTCCAGTCGCTTCTCCAGGTGACGACCGATCTTGGGTTGGTAACCCTCGTGGTATACGCCACGGGCGGCGTCGATAGTTCCTTCAATTTCCTTTATCCGCTGGTCATCATCGTCGGTTGCATCCTGCTGCCGCGACGCTGGACTTATGCGCTTGCGGGATTAGCTTTCGTGTTGTTCGCCGCGGTACTTGAACTTACCTATTTTGGGGTGATTCGATCGTACTCGCCGACTCATCCGGAAATGACTTCGCTACAGGCAATCATTTTCGTCAACCTTTGCGCCTATCTGGCGGTGGCGTACCTCGCGGGGCTATTGGCGGCGAAGCTTCGTCAAGTGGGAGTCAAGCTCAAGCACACCAGCGGCGCGCTCGAAAGCCTGCAGGCTCTGCACTTCAGTATTATCGATTCGGTAAGCAGCGGGCTCATCACCACAGGACTGGATGGCCGCATCACTTTGGCGAATCCGGCCGCGCAAAAGCAGTTGGGGCGCACCGAATCAGAGCTGCACAGTCTGTTGATCAGCGAATTGTTTCAGGACGTCATGCCGCGCCTCGAGCCGGGCAACACTCATTCCGAAGTGCGTTTCGTCACCAAGGAGGGCTATCGCAAGACCTTTCGGATTGCGGGTTCGGCGCTCTCGGTGGAGCAGGGAATTATCGGCTTCGTCTACACGCTGGACGATCTGACAGAAATTCGCCGGCTGGAGCGCGAGGTTCGGTTGCAGGATCGCCTGGCTGCGGTCGGACGCTTAGCCGCCGCGATCGCCCATGAAATCAGGAATCCCTTGACCTCGATTGCAGGTTCCGTCAGCATGCTTGCCGAAGTTCCCGACCTCAGTGAGGAGCATCGTCAGCTTCTACAAATCGTCACGCGCGAATCGGATCGCTTGAACGATATCATTACCGACTTTCTTTCCTACTCTCGCGAAAAGCATTATGCCTTTGCGAATGGTGATTTGCTGGCGTTGTTGGAAGATACGCTCACTCTGCTCGAGCACCGGTTGACAGTGGAAAAATCCGGCATCGAAGTGCAGCGAAACTACGCGGTGCCGGAAGCGTACGCGCTGATCGACGGCGACAAGCTTAAGCAAGTGTTTTGGAATATCTGTGAAAACGCGGTTCGAGCCATGGCGCGAGGTGGCGTTTTGCGGGTCTCGATTGAGGCCGTGGATGAGGATTGGCAGATCAATTTCGCCGACACCGGTCCGGGTATTGAGCCCAAGCTCATCGAGAAAGTGTTCGAACCATTTCAATCGCAGTTCGAGGGCGGCACCGGCCTGGGACTGGCCATCGTTTACCAGATCATGCAAGCGCATGAGGGCAAGGTGTGGGCACGTTCGAAGCCCGGCCAAGGTACGGTGTTTGTTCTACGGATACGCCGGGCAAGTACAGCGCGGCCGCAGGCAGGCGCACGCAAGATAGCGGTGAGTCATCAGCAACGAGCGGCGGTCGCGGCGCAGGGGGCCCATGGGTAACATCCTGGTTTGCGACGACGAGCGCTCCATCTGCGAAATGTTGGATATTGCGCTGCGGCGCGATGGCCACAAGGTGGAGACGGTAAACTCAGGCGAAGTCGCGAAGCGCAAGCTCGATGGCGCACTCTACGACGTCGTCGTCACGGACATCAAAATGCCCAAAGTCACGGGCATCGAGGTCTTGCGTCACGCCCACGAGGTTTCGCCCGACACAGCGGTTATCTTGATCACTGCAGTGGACGACTATGAGGCAGCGGTGCAGGCGGTCAAGGCCGGTGGAGCGACCGACTATATCCGTAAGACGCCGGCCCTCGTCGATGAAATCAAACTCGCCATTAACCGCGCCTTGGATAAAGTGGCGCTCAGCCGCCAGAACTTTGCCTTTAAGCGCGATGCGGCCTCGCGTAATTCGTTGGACAATATTGTGGGCGTCAGTCCCGCGATGGAGAAACTGAAACAGACGATCCGCACAGTCGCCTCCACGCAGAGCACGGTCCTGATTTATGGGGAAAGCGGCACCGGCAAAGAGTTAGTGGCCCGTGCGGTGCATGTCTGTTCCCCTCGGGTGGCCGAACCGTTTGTCTCTATTAACTGCGGAGCCTTCCCGGAAACATTGCTCGAGAGCGAACTCTTTGGGTACGTGAAAGGCGCGTTCACCGGCGCTACACAGAATAAGCGTGGTCTGTTCGAAGTTGCGAGCCAAGGTACGATTTTTCTCGACGAGATCAGCGAGATGACGCTGACTATGCAGGTTAAGTTGCTGCGGGTTCTACAGGAGCGGTCGGTGCGTCCAGTGGGAGGAACGGACGAAATCGCGATTGATGTGCGTGTCATCGCAGCCACTAACCGCGATCTGGACCATCAGGTGAGCGAAGGCGTATTCCGCGAGGATCTTTACTATCGGTTGAGCGTAATACCTATCTCCGTTCCGCCTCTGCGCGAACGGCGCGAGGATATTCCTCTACTGGCAAATCATTTCCTCAAGAAGTATTGCCCAGGAGCAGGCAAGAGTATCGTGCGGGTCAGCGAGGCTTCGATGATTGGCTTGTGCGACTACTCGTGGCCCGGCAATGTGCGGCAGTTGGAAAACACAATTGAACGTGCGGTGGCTCTAGAGTCGAAGGAAGAGTTGCAGGTGGAACTGCCGTCCGAGCGACCGAAAGCGCGGGCCGCGGCCGCAGGCGCCCTAGGTGGGAGCGTCATCGCCAACGCGGCGGTACTGCCGGAAGGTGTGAACATGGAAAAATACGTTGCCGACGTCGAGGTCTCGCTGCTGAAGTCGGCGCTCGCGCAGTGCAACGGAGTACAGACCCGCGCCGCCGATCTGCTTAAGATTTCCTACCGGTCGTTTCGCCACCTCATGAAAAAGTACGAACTCTAACCGACGACAGCCAACCAGGCGCAAGTTCCGGAAGAATTAGGTGGGATTTGGTTGCGGGGGTAGGATTTGAAACTACGACCTTTGGGTTATGAGCCGAAACGAATAATAGTCCGTCTTTGCCTCTCAACGATTTAGCTGATCGTTAGTTCATGTTGTTGTACCTTGTTTTGGCGTGTTCTGTTCGCGAACTGTTCCTCAATCTGTTCCACGAAAATGACAGCCGTTCTTGTCCAGAATTTGGGCCAGAAACCTAAGTCCGACCCGAGTCCTCGGCGATTCCTCGGTTGAAGAACTTCACATTAATCGTCCGTCGGCAATCTCTTCTTGTTTGCGACATTCACGGACACTAGTTGCCACTCGTGCTCCTGTGATATCCGCATTTTTCTTTGATTCTGCGAGCGTGATGCAGGTTAGAACCAGGACGGATTGGAGACAAGGTAATTTTGTTGAGCGCAGTTTCGACGAACTCCGATCCCAGCTATCTTCGGCATGGTCTCACGGTGTCAGCTGCGCAATTGTCTGCGCTCGCACGGCTGGGCGACGATGCCTTCCGAGAACCAATGGGAGAAGCTCAACCGGTTCCTGGAATATCCCGAACTGGAGTTGAGCAATAATCTGGCAGAGAACTCCATGCGGACGGTCGCAATCGGACGAAAGAATTGGATACACGTGGGAAGCCCACAGGCGGGACCGAAGATCGCAGCGATTCTTTCGGTGGTGGAGAGCTGCCGCAGATTGGAACTCTCAGTGCGCGACTATCTGGCTGCGGTTCTTGCCGGACTCGCTGATCGCCCGATCCAGCGCTTACCAGACCTTACTCCCGCTGCCAGGGTCGCCCAGCGTTCGAGGACTTGAACGACCGAGTTGTTGGCGTGAACGCGATGTTACGCCAATTGACAACTACGACGCCTTCAATGGGGTGGCCTTCACGTCCCACTGGAATACCTCTCCCAGGGGGACGTTGAAGACCTGGGCGATACGGAACGCAGCCTCTAATGACGGCGAGTATTTCCCCGCCTCGATGGCGGCAATCGTCTGCCGGGTGAGGCCGATGTGCTGACCAAGCTCGGCCTGCGACATTTCGCCATTCATGAAACGCAGGGTGCGAATGCGATTAGAAATCGATCCTTGCATCATGATGATGCCTGTAGGCGATAGCTCGCGACGACTACGCTATAGTGAACGACTTCCGCGGCAACGATCCAGAAAATCGCAGCATTGACGATGGTCCATCCGGTGGAGCTGAAGGGCATGAAGCAGCCCACCAGGATCATGCCGGCGATAAGCACATAATAAGCGGCACTGAGCGAGCGGTGCTCGATTGCGCGATCCCGTTCGTCCAGTGGCGGGCGCTCCTCTCGGGGGGAGCCGAGACGGAGATACAGATAGCCGGCGCCCAGGATGAGCATACGCACAATCGATACCAGGGCAAACAGGCCAAGCGGGTGTAGGTGAGGCAATGGCTCCCAGGGGCTGGGACCCCTCGCAACAAACATAAAGTACGGACCATAGGCGACAGCCATCGCGATCAACGAAAGCCAGGCGATTTTTTCTCGGTACGACATTTCAGCCTCCTCAATTCAAGGTAGGCTGATTGTATTAAATAACTAACATAATGTCAATCATTATATACATTATGTAAACAATAACTTACCTCTTAATCTTGGCCTCGTTTGGCAACCGCGTCCTCCGTGCGGAGACGCGTCGGGAAGTGGCAGGAATCGGCGTCGCTCAGGCCGCGCCTGTGGACTAGCTGTCTACACAAACAGGCCCGCAGCGACAATAGACAGGAAGATCGCTCCATAGGTATAGATGGGCAAGTGCGGAGGCCAGATGACGGTCTCTTTACGACCCCATTGTGTCGTCGGCATGGATGAGTCTGCTTTCATTTTTGCGGCTTTGGAGGAGATCGCGGGCGACCTCTCGCTTATGCGCCTTTACGTTGCCGAGCAGTGCAGCGAACGCCTCCGGCGTCAGCTTTTCGCCGGTGGTCATGGACTTCAAGATGTTGTTCAGGAAAAGGCGGAGACCTACCACTTCGGTGAGCAACACTTCAGCGGCGTCGCCGCGCGGGCGAAGCGCTTGCAAGGCCAAGTCGCGCAACCACTCGCCGACGGTTTTGCCATCCGCCTCGGATGCGGCCTTGACTGCAGCTGATTCGGTCGGGGTCAGCTTAGTTGTGAGCGTGTGGTTGCGGCTCTCGCGGCCACGAACTGCACCCTTCCGTCGTGGCATCTCCACCTCAAGAAACACCATGCGCCAGACCTCTGTTCGTTGAAAAAGACACGGAGCTTACTAGCTCCCAGCTTCGCGGAGCATCCACATTGATCATTTTGCATCGAAGGAGCACTTCTTGCAGTACGCCGGGCGTTATGTTCGACGACCACCGATCGCGCAATATCGCTTCACGAAGATCACGGATGGTGAAATCCAGTTCTGGACTAAGGACAAGATCACGAGACGGCGCGTGACCATCTCATGTACGCCACAGGAGTTCGTCGCTCGTTTGGCTGAACATGTGCCCGACCGCTACCGAAACGCCGTTCGCTACTTTGGTTTGCTTCCCCCCAGTCGAAGGCGTGCTCTTCAGATGGGATGTTTCTCCTGTTGAGGCAAGAAAAGCGTCCACGACCCCAGCGAATGAGTTGGGCATTTTCTCTACGACGGGACTTCGGCGTTGATCCTCTCATCGACAAACAGTGTCAACGAATGCGCCGGGTCGGGCGGCTCGAGCCTCACGCCTAGCTAAAGCTCTCCACTTCATTCTTTTTCTGACACGAACGCGAATCCCTTGCGCAAATCCGTTCTCTGTCAGCTCGCTCGCAGCAAATAGCTATTGGAACACTGAATTTCCCTTCGAAACAGGGATAGGTTGACACAATCAAGGCAAGCGAGGACCGCAAATTGGGCGAGAATGGATTTTTGTTTTCCCTATACGTCAAGTCATCCATTCAATAAATCTCGCTTTTGATTTTCCTATTGATCAAGCCTATCGATGGGAGCCGGGATGGCGGAATTGGCAGACGCGCTGGACTTAGGATCCAGTGCCCTAAAGGCGTGCAGGTTCAAGTCCTGTTCCCAGCACCAGTCTCTGTGTTGCGAGTTTCGGCTTAAGTCCGCCCTTCGGCAAAATCGAATGAAAGTCGTTCGAAATCACGGTGTGTCGTGCAGGTAAGCTAGATTGTCGAAGCGAAAACCTTCTGCGTTCTGGAAATCGAAGATCACGTTTGAGGCGGGATCGCGCCATCCGGTGCGCACGCGCTGGAGTTCGCCAGGCTTAATCGTGAATGACACTTCGCGAAAGTTGGGGGCGTGAATCGTTAGCGTGCCTTCCGTGGTGCCTCCGTTGTAGACGTCGATGCCGACGAAGATACGCGGCGAGTAGAAACGAAACTCCGCAGATTTAGCCTGGGCATCGGCTAGTGAAAGATTGAACGTCCCGAACTTGCCTTGGGGTACGCTGATTCGCCATTGATCGGCGGGCCAATCGATCACGCCGGCGGGATACTGTCCGGCGAGAATCGTTCCTGCCGGAAGATGCGGATCATCGAAAGTCACCAATCGTGGAGGTTCCGAGTCGTTGTTGCCGTGCACATCGATGGCATTGGCTTGATCGTGGCGAATGCGCAGCACATGGCTGGTGTCGTCGAAGACGTAACCTTCCTGATCCAAATCTTTTTGTCGGATTAGTGGCTTTCCTTCGGCGGAAACGAATTCCGGGACGAAGTTTACATGCAGCACATCGACAGATTGAGGGTCAAAGGTCGAATACGTGACTGATCCTTTTCCGTAGGCGATTTTCGTCACCACGGAACTAGACCCGAGTAGGTGCGACTCGTCTTTTGGCGCCCACTCTGGCACGGCCCAGAAGGCGTCCATCAGGCGGCGCGGGCCGTCGGCGAATTGGTCGGTGAACCACCATTGCGAGCCGAAGGGCGATTGAGCTCCGCCGGGAAGTCCCTGGAAATAAGTGACCCAGTTGAACGACCGAAATGCCGCTTCGCGATAGGCGGCGTCTCCAGTTTTCGCATAGTACAAAGCTTCCACTGCGGCCAGTCTTGACGTGTGGCTGTCACAACACTGATTGGGCAAATTGCAGCAGAAGGCAACCCCATCGCCCTGTTCAGTGGTGACGGTGGCTCCGTGAACGATGTACTTTGGCCATTTGGGCGTGGTCTTGACCCATTCGATGAGCCGTCGCGCGTGTTCGCGCCATTGCGGATCTTTATCGGGATTCAAGAGAACGTAGCGGGCAAATTCCAACGGAATGACCTGATTCATGTTCTCCATGTTGGGCGCGACGTCCTCGAAATAACCGACCCAGACGTTGTTTGTCAGCGGATATTTCTGGAACCACTCCCACGCGCCTACGCGCACGCGCGTGTAAGCGGCGACGTCCCCTTGTCGCAGGCGAATCAGTTCGTCGAATAGCATGATGGGTTCGATTACGTTCGCCGAATAGGGTCCCATTGCAGGGCCTTCGACTTTTCCGTCGCGAGCGTAGCAACGCACTGGCCACGGTGAAGTTTTCTCGTCGCCGGGCTTGTAATTCTTCACCAGCGCTTCAGCGCATCGGATGGCTGCGCGCAGATATTTGGTCTCCCCCGTCATCTCATAGAGCCGGAGGTAGGCGTAGCCATCCGCGCCGATGATAGGGGGCTCTACGTAGTCTTCGCCATGGGCGCTCCATCCGGTATAGCGTTTCGCCCCCGGATTGGCGGAGGCATATGGTACCTGAGACCACACGTAATTCTCAGGAGTCAGTCCGTTTGCCAGTTCGTAATCGACAAAGTCACGAAGGAAGACGAGCGTGTTGGGATCGCCCGTATAAGG
>Ga0302320_10017112_pt1 | contig 14747 bp, 9 predicted proteins | sample Bog_T0_3_FD_202130 | JGI IMG/M metagenome (GOLD analysis project Ga0302320, IMG submission 202130) | Peat permafrost microbial communities from Stordalen Mire near Abisko, Sweden - Bog_T0_3 | ecosystem: Environmental > Terrestrial > Soil > Wetlands > Peat | place: Sweden: Abisko, Stordalen Mire...
GGGGTGGTGGCGCGGTTGAAAACCGCGCCCTTTCAAAGCTGCCCGCTGTTGGGTTTATGTGGCGGCGGGGATGCGCATTCCGTCGAGGGCGGCGGTGAGGTCTTTGGCGAGGGTTTGCTGGGCTGGGTCGGTTAGTTTGGCGTCCTGGCTGGTGAGGTAGAAGACATCAATGGCGGTTTCGCCCTCGGTGTCGATGAGCGCCACCTTGATATTGCAGTCGTGGGTGCTGAGGGTGAGAGCGATCTGGCGCAGCAGGCCGGGCAGGTCTTGGGCGACGACTTGCAGGATGGTGGAGTGGGAGGAGGATTCGGAGTCGAACTGGAGGCGCGTGGCCACCTCGACTTTGATGTTGGCCAGGTGGTTGGCATGGCTGCGGGCTTCGAGCATTGTTTCGACAGGAACCGTGCGTGCTACCACGTCGTGGAGATAGGCGAGGAAGCGCTCGCGCTCACTGGGGTTCAGCTCGATGGTGCGGAAGACGTCGCTGAACTGGAAGCTATCGACGACCACGCCGGCGTCGTTGGAAAAAGCGCCGGCCTTGACGATGTTCATGCCCCATGCGGCCAGCGCTCCGGCCACGTCGGCGAAGAGGCGTCCGCGGTCGCGGGTGATGACGGTGAGATCGAAGAGCTGGCGGTGGGGGCGCAGGTCGAGCTGGACGAGATCGACGCCGAGGTTTGCGGCCAGTTGGAAGTGGTCGCGGATTTGCTCGGGGAGGCGGGTTTGCAGATAGCGTTGCGGAAGGCCTTCAAGGAATTGCCTGAGGGCGTCGTGCTGGGCGGCCGGAACCATGGAGCGGAGGCGATTGAGGAGCGTGGGGTCGAGTTTGGCGTGGTAGCGGACTTCGTCTACTGAGCGATCCATGCTGTTGGCGGTGGAGATGTAGAGCTGCCAGAGATTCTCGGCCTTCCAGGGGGTGAGCGCGTCGGGGCTGACGGCCTTGATGTCGGCGTAGGTGAGCAGGGTGAGCATCTTGAGCATCTGCGGGCTGCCGACCTTCTCGGCGAAGCCGCGCACGTTTTCTGGATCGAAGATGTCGCGGCGCAGGGCGTTGGACATTTCCAGATGAAGGCGGATGAGCTGGAGGACGGCATCGCGCTCTTCGGCGTCGAACTCGAGGCGGGCGAGAAAGGCGTCGGCTAGCTCGACGCTCTGGCTGCAGTGTTCGCCGGTGCGGCGGGCCTTGCCGGTGTCGTGGAGGAGCAGGGCGAGCAGAAATAGATCGAGGCGGTCGATTTCAGGGAGCAGTTGGGCAAGGCGCTGTTCGTAGTCGTGAGCGGGCTGGAGGAGGCCGTGGACGTTATCGATGACCAGGAAGGTGTGCTCATCGACGGTGTAGCGGTGATAGCTGTCGCGGATAACCAGGGCGTCAATGCCGTGAAACTCGGGGATGAGCATCTCGAGAACGCCGAGGGCGTGCATGGTGCGGAGGGCATGAGCGGCGTGGGGGCCGAGGAGGACTTCGCGCAGGGCATTCCAGAGGTAAGGGCCTTCGGGGATGTGGATGGCCAGGGCGGGCAGTGCGTCGGTGATGCGGTCTTCGGCGGCCTGAGAAAGGGCGTATCCGTGAGTGGCCATCAGCGAGAAGATGCGCAGGATGGCGCCGGTGTCGTTGAACTGCGCGCCGGGTACGATGTCGATGCGGCCCTGGTCGAGAAGGAAATCGGTGCCGGCGATGACGGTGTGGCGGCGGCGGAACTGGCGGTAAAAGCTGACCGGGGCGGGCAGGTGCTCCATGAGCAGGGCGGCGCGGCGATAGATGACGCGGGCGTGACGATAGTAGGTGCGCATCCAGTAGGCGGGGTCGGCGGTGCCGCGAGTTTCCAGGCCGATGGAGTTGGCGGCGGCTTCGTCCTGGGATTGCCAGTCGAGGGTATTGTCGTCGCGGCCGTGGCGGAAGTGAAGAAAACATCGGGCGGCGGCGAGAAAGTCGAAGGCCGCCTCGGCGTCACCGCGGGCGCTGTGGAAGACGCTGCCACGGTGGCGGGGCCACTCCTTGGTCTCCTTGAGGTGGAAGAGCAGAGCGAACCAGACGGCGAGGTTGTAGTCGCGCAGGCCGCCGGGGCAGTCCTTGAGGTTGGGTTCGAGGTGAAAGATGGTGTTGCCGAATTTGGCGTGGCGGACGCGGGCGATCTCGCCGAGCTTTTGCGCGATGGGGTTCCACTCGCTCAGGAACAGGTCGGGCATAACGGTCTGGTGGAGCTGCTGGTAGAGCGGGAAATGGCCGGCGAGGAAGCGTCGGTCGAGCGTGGCCAGGGTGAATTCGAGGTTGTTGGGATCGAAGCGGCCGGCTTCCTTGAGGGTGCGGGAACTGGGGCTGGCGCGCAGGCCGACGTCCCACATGCCCTGGATGATGGCGCGGGCGGCATCCCTGGACTGCGCCTCGGCCTTGTCGTCTGCATAGACGAAGAGCATATCAATGTCGGAGAAGGGGAAGAGATCCTTGCGGCCGTAGCCGCCCAGAGCCAACAGGGAGACGTTCTTCGTGGGCTGGGAGGCGAAGGCGCGGCGCCACATCTCAATCAGGATGCGATCCACGACAGCCGAACGGCGGCGAATGGCGGCCGTGCCGTCGCCGGTGCGCTCGCAGGTCTGGCGCACCAGCGCCATCTCCCGCTGATACTGCTCCCGAAGATCGTCAACCGCCAAAGCGACTGGATTCATAAGTGGTTGTGAGTGACTTGCCGCAGCAAGAAGGAATTCTTAACAGAATAAGCGAAATTGGCGCGGATGGGTAATTTTTGGCTGTCGGGTCCCGGAAAACGGGACGAGCGGGCGGGGTGAATCAGGTCCGGATGGGGTTATTTGCGGTTGCGGGCTGGAGTTAGTGGCGACCCAAGGCTCAAAATTGGAAATTAGGGAGCGAGGCGCTCGCCGGAGAAACATCGATTGCCCTTATTTTTCTGTAGAATATCTGGGTAAGCGGCTTGGCTTGCCTCACCGCGCCATGAAGGCTTCCTAGGGAATGGTCAATCATACGGCCCGGAAAGTGGCAAGGTGAGGCTGCCGCAAGGAGGACACTATTGCCACGCGAATGCGTTTGGGAGATCTGCTGATCCAGGCGAATCTGGTTACTCTCGCGGATGTTGTCAAGGCGCTGGAGCGTCAAGCCGGCAACGGCGGCCGTTTGGGCGACAACCTGGTGGCTATCGAAGCCATCGACAAGCAGGTGCTGGAAGCCTTTCTGAAGCGCATTCCCGTCGAGCCGGCGAATATAAAGGCAACCGGGATCGACGAGACCGAACTTCTGGGCTTGCTGATGAAGCTGATCCATGCAGGCCACCTGGTGGATTGCCGCCAGTACGTCGAGGCCATCAAGCTGCCTTACCACATCGTGGCGGAGCTGGTTCACATGGCCGTGGACCGGCAACTGCTGCGCGCCTTGGGAATGCGCGCCTCCAGCAGCCCGATCGATATGAGCTACACGCTCACCGATGAGGGCAAGCGCTGGACCATCGAGGCTCTGGAGCGATTGCATTATGTCGGACCGGCCCCCGTGACACTGGAGGACTTCACCTACCAGGTGAACCTGCAGAAGCTGACCAACGAGCTGGTGACCTTCGAGCGCATCCGCCATGCGCTCGGCGAATATATCTTTGACGACAGCATTGTCGAGCAGAGCGGACCGGCGTTGAACTCGGGCCGGGCCATGCTGCTTTATGGCCCTCCCGGCAACGGCAAGACCTCGTTCGCGCATTCACTCAGCAGCGTCTTCCGCGACGTGATTTACGTGCCTTATGCGATCTCCATCGAAGGCGAGATCCTCCGCTTCTACGATCCCAGCATTCATCCCGCGGTGACTTCCGCGGACGTGAATGACGATGGCCATCAATCGTTTGTCCGCGCCGAGGAATATGACGGGCGCTGGGTCCCTTGCCGGCGGCCTTTTGTGACCACCGGCGGCGAACTGACGCTGGAGATGCTCGACCTGAGATATGACGAGACGGGCCACTTCTACGAGGCCCCCTTGCATGTGAAGGCGCTGGGCGGCTGTTTCGTCATCGACGACTTTGGCCGCCAATTGGTGAGCCCAACCAGCCTGCTGAACCGCTGGATTGTGCCCTTGGAGAACCATGTCGACTATCTGAAGCTGCATACCGGAAAGAGCGTGACCATTCCCTTCGAGGGGCTGGTGATCTTTTCAACGAACATGGAGCCGGAGAGCCTGATGGACCCGGCCTTCCTGCGCCGCCTTCCTTACAAAATCGAGATTGGCGCGCCCACTCTTGACCTTTACAGGCGCATCTTTGATGCGGAGTGCAAACGGCATGGATTGACGCTGCCCGATGAAGTGTTCGACTCCATCGTACACAAGCTCCAGGATCAAATGGGGCTCGATCTGGCTGCCTATCATCCGAGGTTCATCGTCGATCAGATCGTGGCCACCTGCCGGTTCATGGGCCAGGCGCCGCATTTCGAGCCGCGGTTCATCGACTATGCCTTGAATAATCTGCGGGTCAAGCGCGGCGACCGCGAGCCCAGCCAAGGCGATGGGGCACACGGCGAAGGCCATAGATAGAGGTATCCCAGCTTAGGCGCAAAAACAAAGACGCGGTGAAGGTGGGGCACGGTGGATTCAAGGTCCAAGTGCAACAGCGCACCATCCAGATTCGTCAGGAGATGGCAAAAAGAAGCCATGGAAAAGATGGAAAACAAAGGGCGTTTTCCACTTTCCCACGGCACTGCTGCGGCTATCTATTTGAATCTGTTCACGAAATTTGTTGCACTTGGAATTTGAATGTGCCCACCCAGAATTGTGGAATGGGGTTAGAGCGCGGTTTCGCCGCGTTCGTCGTTGCGGATGCGAATGGCTTCGTCGATGCGGCTGATGAAGATTTTGCCGTCGCCGATGCGGCCGGTGCGCGCGGCGCCGAGGATCACATCGACTGCCTTGTCCTTCAGGTCGTCAGGGACCACCAGCTCGATCTTGATCTTGGGCAGCAGGTCAACGGTGTACTCGCGGCCGCGATAGAACTCAGTGTGGCCCTTCTGGCGGCCGTGGCCGCGAGCTTCCAGAATCGTCATGGCTTCGATGCCCGCCTCGAGCAGCGCATCCTTGACCGCGTCCAGCTTGGAAGGCTGGAGAACCGCTTCTATTTTGAACATAAGCAAATGCCTCGTTTGACAGCGTAACAGGCGGGACGGCTTTTTGGGGGGCTTCCCGCCGGATTTTGAGGACCATCGGCCCTGTTTTTCGATTCAACCGTACGGTTGCACCAAAGAAGAGCAACAACAACCGCAGATCCCCTTCGGTACGGGGCAGTTTGCATGAACTTTCCCTCAGGGGCTAAAGCCCGCAGTGATTTCTCCGATTTTAGGCACGACTAAAGTCGTGCCCTGATACAAAACGCTCATTCGTCCCTGAGCTTCCGGCGTGACAGATCAACTCATTATGTGTTGAGGTCGTAGCCTTCCTCGCCGTGCTGTGTGATGTCGAGGCCCTCGGCTTCCTGCTCGGGCGAAACGCGCAGCCCGATGAGCTTATCGACGACGAACAGCAAGACCAGCGTGCCGACAATCGAGATGCCCCAGGCAAGGCCGACGCCGGCAGCCTGGTTGAGCACCTGGCCCCAGTGTCCGTCCAGTGCGCCGGTGGCGACAGGGTTGCCGGCGGCGTTTTTGCCGAAGGCGGCGTTAATGGCGCTGGTGGCAAAGAGGCCGGTGAGCAGCGCACCCAGGGTTCCGCCGGCTCCATGAACGCCGAAGGCGTCCAGAGAGTCGTCGTAACCGAAGAAGCTCTTCACGATGAAGACCATGAAGAAGCAGAAGATGCCGGCGAGGAGTCCGATGACCAGCGCCGGGAAGGGCTGCACAAAGCCGGAGGCGGGGGTGATGGCCACCAGTCCGGCGACCGCGCCGGAGATGGCGCCCAGGGCTGTGGGCTTGCCGTTGTGAATCCATTCGGAGATGGACCAGCCGATGGCGGCGGCGGCGGCGGCAAAATGGGTGTTGACAAAGGCGCTGGTGGCCAGGGAACTGGCCGCGAGCGCGCTGCCCGCGTTGAAGCCGAACCAGCCTACCCACAAGAGACAGGCGCCGATGAAGCTGAGCACCATGGAGTGGGGCTGCATTTTGGCGTGGGGGTAGCCGACGCGCTTGCCCAGATAAAGACAGCAGATCAGCGCCGAGACGCCGCTGGTGACGTGGACCACGGTGCCACCGGCGAAATCCAGCGAGGGGATGCGGCCGCCGGCCGAGTTCAGCAACCCTCCCACGCCCCAGACCATGTGGGCCATCGGACAATAAACGATGAGCGACCAGAGCGACAGAAAGACCGCCATGGCGCTGAACTTCATGCGTTCGGCAAAGGCGCCGGTGATCAGCGCCGGGGTGATGATGGCGAACATCAACTGGTAGACCATGAAGGTCTGCTCGGGAATGGTGGCGGCGTAGTCGGTGTTGGGGGTGAGCGAAACGCCGCGCAGGAAGAGGTGCTCGAAGCCGCCGATGAAGGCCGAGCCGTGGCCGAAGGCCAGAGAGTAGCCCACGACAGCCCAGAGAACGGTGACCAGGCACATCATGGCAAAGCTCTGCATCATGGTGGCGAGGATGTTCTTCTTGCGCACCAGGCCGCCATAGAACAGAGCGAGGCCGGGCCCTGTCATCAACAAAACCAGGGCAGCCGAAACCAGCATCCATGCGTTGTCGCCGGCCGACCGGGCATCGGTGACGGCCTGTTGAAGAGCGGCGATCTGGGCTTGCGTAGCGGCCGGTGAAGCGGGGGCGGCGGACTGAGCCAAAGCTAAAGCGGGGATTGCCAGCACGGCGGCGAGAAACAGCAGTTTGATTCGACGACGGTACATTAGGTTTCCACTCCCATGAAATATGCGGTGGGCAAAAGCCTTGCGTTGGGCCGGAACTCCGACGGGCCTGGCGGAGGGTGATATTGTCGCTTGCATGATTCTCTAGGAATGGTAGAGTCCCGCGCATAAAGAACCTATGAGGATTTCCCGGAAAACCTGCAAATATGCCGGAAAGAGGCCGTATAGCTATGGCAATATCATCGCACCTGCGCTATGCGAATTCTCCACTTGGCAGCCCTGACCCCTGGTCCCGGAAGAGGGTATAGTAGTTCTATGGCGGCCACCGTAGAGCGGGATCATTATCTATTCGGGGCGCTGGATTGCAGCGCGGCAAACCGCATCAAAGTGAGGGAAGCGAACTACGGCTATGAAGAGCCGGAGGGCGTTCTGCTGACTTCGCTGGATTACGCGGTGAATTGGATACGCAAGAACTCCATTTGGCCCATGACCTTTGGCCTGGCCTGCTGCGCCATCGAGATGATGTCCACAGGCGCGGCGCGCTATGACATTGCGCGCCTGGGCGCCGAGGTCTTCCGGCCCTCCCCTCGCCAGAGTGACCTGATGGTGGTTGCCGGACGGGTTTCCCAGAAGATGGCCCCGGTGCTGCGCCGGCTCTACGACCAGATGCCGGAGCCGAAGTGGGTGATCTCGATGGGCGCCTGCGCCACCTCCGGCGGAGTTTTCAACAATTATGCGGTGGTGCAGGGCGTGAACCAGGTGGTTCCCGTGGATGTGTACGTTCCGGGGTGCCCGCCGCGGCCGGAGCAACTCATTTACGCGATTACACTTCTGCAAGAGAAGATTCAGCGTGAACCGCGCAGCCTCATGAAGACCCTGAATCTGGGGTAGACAGAGAGGGAGAGCGAGTTCCGGAGAAGCGGATTACTGAAGTAATTTCATGGTTACCTGTAGGGCGTTCAAAGAGGTAACTGCAGAAGCCCTTTGAAGAGAAACTACTGCCGGAAACGCTTGTCAGGATGGTAGGTTTAGTTGTATTGCAAGGATGTCCGATTATTCTGCGAAGAATGTCTGAATATTCTTCCACATGAAGAATCTTGCCGGTGTTGAGCTGGTCGTCGTGCTCGCAAGCAGCCTTGTCCATATGTTTTCGGCCAGATTTTTTGCGGAGGAAATTGCATGTTCTCGCGCATTGCGAAATATGTGTGCTGTCTTTTTACCTTGGTATGTGTGGCGTCAATTCCCTTTGCCCTGAGCGCCCAGGTTGCTCCTGCCGTTAAGGGAGCTCTCTCGGGCGATATCGTGGCCAGGTGGGACATTTTTGCGGGCTACAGCTACCTTTCGCCTCATGCAACCGTGGAAACCCGGCTGAACTACACCTTGACTGAGCCGTTCAGTTTTGTACCTGTCAACGGCCAGGAGATCTTCAGCGTCGCGCGCTACTTCAAGAAGCATTGGGGCCTGGAGCTGCTCGGCGATATTCATCTGCAGAACGACTTTCCGAACCCCCCTCACTATGATCCGAGGAACTCGTTCAGCGGCGGGTCGGCCGGCGTAATCTACCGGTTCAAAAACGCCAGCACCACGCCATTCGTTCATGTCTTGATCGGCGGCGAGATAGCGGACGGTCCTCACTATCAGGATGACAACTGGGGTCCGGTGGGAACCGTGGGCGGCGGCATGGATTGCGAAACGTCGCTGTTCAAGCATCATATGGCGATTCGCCTGATTCAGGCGGATTACCAGCGCGTCTACGAGGATTGGGGCAAGGGGATATCGGGGGGCATCGGCAATGTGAACGCACTGCGTTTGAGCGCCGGCGCGGTTTTCCACAGCGGCTCCGACGACGCGACTCGGGCGGTGCTGGGCCTGGCGTGCCTGGCTACGCCGGCCGCGGTCTTTCCCGGCGAGCCGGTGACCCTGACCGCGACGGTCAGCAATCTCAACCCCCGGCAAAGCGCGATTTACACCTGGTCGGGAACCGGCGTGAGCGGCAACGGGGAGACGGCCACGGTGGCCACCGGCTCCCTGGCGTCCGGCACTTATACCGTGAATGCCCAGGTGAAGGAGACCAAACCGACGCGGGATTGCCTGCGGGTGATTCCGCCCCAGCATGCCGCCTGCACGGCCACCTTTATCGTGAAGCGGTTTGAGCCGCCGACCATCAGTTGCGTGGCCAGCCCCGGCACTATCAAGGCGGGCGGCACCAGCACCATTACCGCGGTAGGCGTGAGCCCGCAAAACCGTCCGTTGACATACAGCTACTCGGCTAGCGGCGGTTCCGTCACCGGCAGCGGGACGACGGCGGTCTTCAATTCAGCAGGCGCGCCGACCGGCGCTGTGGTGATTCCCTGCATCGCGACCGACGACACGGGTCAGATGGCAACGTCGAGCACCAGCGTGACCATCCTGCCCCCGTATGTGCCGCCGGTTCAGCACAGTCAGACGCTGTGCTCGATCAGCTTCGCCACCGACAAGAAACGTCCGTCGCGCGTGGACAACGAAGCCAAGGCGTGCCTGGACGAGGTAGCTCTTGACCTGGAAAAGCAGCCGGATGCCAAGGCTGTGGTGGTGGGCAATTCGGATGCCGGGGAGAAGGCCAACAGCGCCCGCCAGCAGAAGGCGGCGCTGCGGAACAAGCACATCACGGTCGAGGATACCGCGGCAGAGCGCGCGGTCAACGCCAAACAGTACCTGGTGACCGAGAAGGGCATTGACGCGGCGCGCGTCAGTGTCGCCACCAGCGCGGCGAATGGCCAGACGGTGGAAGACTACCTGGTTCCCCCCGGCGCCAGCTTCACGGCTGACGTGCAAGGCACCACCCCGGTGGATGAGGCCACGGTTAAGGCGCAGACGCGCAAGCCGCTGGCCGCCAGGGCGCATAAGAAGCCTGCCCGGCCCACGGAGTAGGCCCATCGCTGGGTCAAACCGGGAATCCGGCTCCCACAGATGCAACGAAGGGAGCCGGATTACGGCCAGACTGAGGGATTAGCAATCATGTGAGGTTGACCGGCGGGCCGGATGACCTTTTGCGTTTTCGCTGTCTTTCCTGTATGTTTCACCCCATGAAGGCCGCGTTCAGCATGAATTGTCTACGGAATTTCCGGCCAGGAGCCTAGCCCTCCGCTGGTCTGCTAACGGGGGACGAATATGCTACCATGGTTCCGTATTGAATACTGTCGCATTGTTGCTTTCCAGATGCTTGGTTAGGTTTTAGTTTGGAAATGGTGAGCATTAGCTAGCCGTTTCAGCGAGTTTTTGAATCTGAAAGTGGAGGAGAATCACATGTATTCGCGCAATTTGAAATCCGTTTGTCTGGTACTGGCTTCGGCGTGTTTGGTCTTCGTCCCCATGGGGTGCAAGAAGGCTCCGCCGATAACGCTGTCGGCCACAGCCACCCCCCCCGCCGTATTCCCTGGTGAGCCAGTCACAGCGACCGCTGTCGCCGGGTCGGTGGACCCCAACAAGAAAACGAACGTGATTTACAGCTGGTCCGGAACCGACGTTACGGGCAACGGAAGCACGGCCACAGTGGCCACCGCTACGGAGGCGCCCGGTAGCTACACGGTGAAGGCGGAAGTGAAGGAAGGCAGGAAGGGCAAGGAAGGCCTGAAGCCTGGCCAGACGGCAGAAGCCACGGCGAACTATGCGGTGAAGCAATTTGAGCCGCCGACGATCAGTTGTTCGGCCAGCCCGAGCACCGTCAAGCCGGGCGATACGAGCACGGTGACCGCAGCCGGCGTGAGCCCGCAGAGCCGCCCGCTGACTTACAGCTACGCGGCAGTTGCCGGCTCCATCAGTGGCAGCGGCGCCACGGCGACGTTTAATTCGACCGGCGCTCCGACCGGCTCGGTGGGAATCACCTGCAACGTGACCGACGACAAGAGTCAGACAGCAACCGCAAGCACCAGCGTGACCATCCTGGCCCCGTATGTGCCTCCGGTTCCTCACACCCAAGCGCTTGCAACTATCAGCTTCGCCGGCGACCCGAGGCGTCCGGACCGCGTGGATAACGAAGGCAAGGCGGCTCTGGACGGAATCGCTCTCAGCCTGCAGCAGGCGCCCGATGCCAAGCTGGTGATTGTGGGCGAGGCGAATGCCAAGGAACAGGCCAAGACCGCCAAGGAGCAGCAGTTTGCTTTGAAGCACAAGCATGCCAAGGTTTGGGATTCCGCGGCCGAGCGCGCCGTCAACGTCAAGGACTATCTGGTGACAGAGAAGGGCATTGACGCGTCACGCATCAGTGTAGCTACCGGCACCACAGACGCCCAGGAAGTGGAGACCTACCTGGTGCCCGCCGGCGCGAACTTCGCGGCTGACGTGCAGGGAACCACTCCCGTGGACGAGACCATGGTGAAGGCAGAGCCGCGCAAGGCCCTGACAGGCAAGGCCGCGCACAAGAAGGCCGCGAATATGTAACTTGCTCGCTTCCGGCGCGGCGGGCCTTCGGGTCCGCTACGAAGGAGAGGGCTATTTTCTTTGCAGTCAATCGAGGCTGGCCGGCTTGCCGGTCAGCCTCTTTGATTTGCATTGAGCCATGGCGCGCCTGGAACAGGCGTTTCTGTATTCTTTGTATACTCTTCGTATGAGCTTAGGGAGTTTCTTGCCTGCATGAATCGTCCGCGAGTCTTCTTTGATTTTTTCTTCCGGTCCGGATTATTTTCGCAAATCTCACTATTGGTCCTGTTTTTGCTTGCCGTCCCCGGATTGACGGCGCAGACGCCTTGGAGCGCGATTGGCCCCGAGGGCGGCGATGCGCGCGCCTTTGCTGCCGTTCCCGGCCAGCCCCATCATCTGTATCTGGGCACAACCAACAGTTGGCTCTATGAGTCATTGGATGGGGGCGCGTCCTGGCATCGGCTCTCGAAGCTGGACTCGCCCGACGATTTGATTTTGGACCACATCGTCGTGGATGCGGCGAACCCCTCCACTGTCTATGTAGCCGCGTGGAAGCTGGACCAGCCCGGCGGCGGGCTGTGGGTGAGCCATGACGGAGGGCGGAGCTGGAGCGCGGCCGAGGGCTTGCGCGGCCAGTCGATTCGCGCCTTTGCCCAGGCACCTTCGAATCCCGCCATGCTCTTTGCCGGAACGCTCGAAGGGGTTTTCCGCAGCACGGATGCCGGCGTCTCCTGGACGCAGATCAGTCCGCCGGGGAGCGGGGAGATTCATGAGGTGGAGTCGCTGGCCATCGACCCAACGGACCCCGATGTGGTCTACGCGGGCACATGGCATCTGCCGTGGAAGACCACGGACGGCGGCAAGACCTGGAGCAACATCAAGCAAGGCATCATCGACGACTCGGACGTATTTTCGATCATCATCGATCCGGCCGATACTAAGACTGTTTTCGCCAGCGCATGCAGCGGCATCTACAAGAGTGAGAACGCGGCCGAGCTGTTCAAGAAGATCGAGGGCATTCCCGACACCGCGCGCAGGACGCGCGTGCTGAGGCAGGACCCCTCGAACCGCGACGTGGTGTATGCCGGAACCACCGAGGGGCTCTACAAGACCGTGGACGGCGGCCAGAGCTTTCAGCGCATGACCGGCCCGGACGTGATCGTGAACGATGTTTTTGTCGATCCCGGGGACTCGAATCACGTGCTCGTGGCCATCGACCGCGGCGGTGTTCTGCTGAGCCAGGATGCGGGGGCCAGCTTTGTGGCCGCCAACGGAGGCTTCTCCGGGCGCAAGGTCGAGGCGCTGCTGGTCGCCAGCGGCAATCCCGCGCGGCTGTTTGCCGGCGTGGTGAACGACAAGAGCTATGGCGGCGTTTTTGTTTCCACCAATGGCGGCGCGCATTGGGAACAGATTGACGGCGGACTTGACGGGCGCGATGTTTTTGCCCTGGCCGAATCGCCGGATGGAACGATCCTGGCGGGAACCAATCACGGGATCTTCGGGCTGGATCAACCGGACAAGCCGGACAAGGAAGCCGCGGCTGCGCCGGACACGAGTACGGGTTCGCCGGATACTGGTGCGGATGCGCCAGGTGCGAGTTGGAGCCCGCGCGGCACGATTCAGAACACACTGGTGAAGACGGCTACGGAGACGCATCATGGAAAGCGCGTCACCGTGGAGAAGCGGGTAAAGGATACAAGCCGCGAGATGGACGGCCGCGTGCGCGCGCTCGACCTTTCCGGTGACGCCTGGCTGGCCTCGGCCTCCGGCGGCCTATTCACCAGCAGTGACCACGGCGCCAGTTGGCAGGGCGGCCCGGTGATGGGCTCGGTAGACTATCTTTCTGTTGCGGCGCATGGGGAGAAGCTGACTGCTGCCCGGCGGGATGGAGTGGTTCTGTCCACCGACGCCGGCGAGAGTTGGATGCCCATCGGCATTCCGGCCATGCTCACGCGCATTCATTGCGTAGCCTTCTCCGCGGATGGGACATTATGGCTGGGCGCGCGCGAGGGCGTGTACTTCTCGCGCGACCTGGGCAAGACCTGGCTGTGGGTTCACCGGCTTCCGTTGAACGACGTGGACGACCTTACCTACGACGATCACCTAGGCATGATTCTGGTCAGCTCGCGTTCGAGCGACCAGGTCTTTGCCATCGATCCCAAGACGCTGGAGTGGAAGTTCGCGCAAACCGGATACCGCATCAACCTGGTGCGCTCGGCCGGAGGGCGGTTGCTGGCGGCCTCGATGTTTGACGGGGTGCTGATAGAGCCGCAGGACTGAAGGGGTCAGGGAACAGGGGTTGACGGCTGTGGTCCGGCTGGGAATCGGGAACAGTCCCCGGCGATGAGCAGGGCTTGTTTCTGTATCATTAGCGTATGCAGACTGAGACGGCGGTTTCCCGCCAACCAGCAGGCTTTCGCACCCACGACTCACGGCTTGAGCCGATTGCCGCGAAGGTTCTGGCCGGCGGACGGCTGGACTTCAACGACGGACTCGCGCTTTACGGGTCCTCGGACGTGCTGGCCGTGGGCTGGCTGGCCAACCATGTGCGTGAGCGGCTGCACGGCGACGTGACCTACTTCAACGTGAACCGGCACATCAACCCCACCAACGTTTGCGTGGCGGCCTGTAAGCTGTGCGCCTTCGGACGCAAAAAGGGCGACGCGGCCGGCTACACCATGGCCTTGGAAGAGGCGTGGGAGACGGCAGCCTCGGGCTATTCGGAGGCGGTCACGGAGTTTCACATTGTCGGCGGGCTGCACCCGGACCTGCCGTTCGAATATTTCCTCGATCTGGTAAGCGGCTTGAAGCAGCGTTTTCCCAAGGTTCACATCAAAGCCTTCACCATGGTCGAGGTGGCGTACCTGGCGCGTCGCGCCAAGCTGACGATCGAGGAGACGCTCATCAAGATGCGCGCGGCGGGAGTGGATTCGATGCCCGGCGGCGGCGCGGAGATCTTTGCAGCGCGCGTGCGCTCCATCATTTGCGACCACAAGATCGACGGCGACGAGTGGCTTTCAACAGCGCGACTGGCGCACAAGCTGGGCTTCAAGTCCAATGCGACAATGCTGTATGGGCACATTGAGAACGACGAAGACCGCGTTGACCACCTGCTCAAGCTGCGCGCATTGCAGGACGAGACCGGCGGGTTTCAGACGTTTATCCCGCTGGCCTTCCATCCGGAAAACACGGCGCTGGACCACCTGCCCGTGACCACGGGCCTGACCGACATTCGCCAGGTCGCGGTGGGCCGCTTGCTGCTGGACAACTTCCCGCACATCAAGGCATACTGGCAGATGCTCACCGCAAAGATCGCGCAGATAGCGCTGCGCTTCGGCGCCGACGACCTGGACGGCACGGTCGTCGAGGAGAAGATTTATCACGACGCTGGAGCGACCACGCCGCAGGGGATGACGCGCAAGGAGCTTTGCCGCCTGATTACCGAGGCCGGGCGCGTTCCCGTCGAGCGCGACACGCTGTACCACGCCGTCACCCGCACTGAAGACAGTTTTGTCGTTGCGGTTTAAGATCAATCTGGAAAGGGACGATCTCGATGGGTGAATTTAGCTGGAATGCTCTGGTTGGACT
>Ga0302320_10017113_pt1 | contig 14747 bp, 11 predicted proteins | sample Bog_T0_3_FD_202130 | JGI IMG/M metagenome (GOLD analysis project Ga0302320, IMG submission 202130) | Peat permafrost microbial communities from Stordalen Mire near Abisko, Sweden - Bog_T0_3 | ecosystem: Environmental > Terrestrial > Soil > Wetlands > Peat | place: Sweden: Abisko, Stordalen Mire...
TGAAATCCAATTTCAAAATCGATTTTTAAAGAAAACAACATTTTTTTTGCAGAAAAATATTTTTTTACGAAAAAGATTTATTACCCCTCACGAACAGCTTGAAGTAATTTATATATTATTTTTAAATAAAGAAACCAACATTTTTTTTGCAGAAAAATATTTTTTTACGAAAAAGATTTATTAGTTACCCTCATGAACACGTTGAAGTAATTTATAAATTATTTTTAAAAAATCTAAAAATATTAAAAGACTCAAACAATTTTATTTCTTGTTAAATTAAAAATGGAGCTTTGGCACTCATTTAATTCAACTCAAGTTCTGAACGAATTGCAAACCACCATGGATGGTCTTTCATTTGAAGAGCATAAAAGAAGATTACTTGAATATGGACCCAATAGAATCACCTCTTTGAAAAAGCAAAACCATTGGATTTTAAAATTTGTCTTCATTTTATTTGGAAAATTCCAACTTTTTTGCTTTGCCTTCTTCGTTTTATGTTTGTCATTATGTTTTGTAACAAGCAACATTGGTTTTCAGACTCTATGCTTTTCACTAATTTATTTGATAATTTTGGCTTTGATTGCAATGTTGAATTCTAAAGAAGAATGTAATCTCTATGTAACTTTACCTCTTTTAAATGATTTGACTCGAGAAATGATCTCAGTGATAAGGAATAAAATAGTGATGGAGGTCGATATTGAAAGCCTTGTGCCTGGGGACATTTGTAATGTGAAAGCTGGTCAACAGGTGCCGGCTGATCTTCGGGTGCTTTCAGCGAGTGATCTCAAAGTAAATAATGAATCCTTGACTGGCGAGAGTTTTGATATCAAATTGAGTGAAAATCCTGACTCTGGCTCAATTTATGAATCAAAAAATATTGCAAATTGTCAATGTATTTTTACAAGTGGAAAAGGAGTTTGTGTGGTTTTTGCAACTGGAGACAGAACATTTTTTGGCAAGATCAACAAAAGCTCAGGAGTGACATTTACATCAAAGGAACCTCCAATTTGTTTGATCAAAGAGATCACGCATTTGGTCCAAATTGTAATATTTTCTGATTTTGTCTTGGGGCTGATTTTCTTGATACTTGCATTGCTGATTGGTTATTCAACATTCGAAGCGATGGTTTTTCTGTTCATTAGTGTCATCACTGTAGTTAATATTTCGGACGACCTTTTTCAGAAAATATCGATTGCTTGGTCTTATGCAGCTAAAAATATGCAAAATAAAGGTTTGATTCCAACTAATTATGATTGCATTGAAACTTTAGGAGTGACTTCTGTAATTTGCTGCGATAAAACTGGAACCTTAACTGAGAATCGAATGACTGTGAGTCATGTGGTTTATGATAAAAAGATTTATATCACTCCTAACAGCCCTAAAATGGAAGGGGATACCTTTGAATTATTCGACAAATCAGATCCTCATTTCATGGCTTTGCAAAGGATAGCTATTTTGGCATCTAATGCTGAATTTGTTTCAAATCATGAAGATGTCTTGCAAAGAGAAACAAAAGGTGATGCTACAGAAAGTTCTTTAATTAAATTCTTCCAACCTTTGAGAGATATCAACCAATACAGAAAAAAATGCTTAAGAGTATTTGAAGTTCCTTTCACTGCTCCAAAAAAGTGGAAATTCTCCATTAATTTGCAAGAAGAATCACAAAGCTCGAAATTGATAATGGTATTAAAAGGAGCGCCTGAAAAACTATTAAGTATGTGCAAGTCATATTACGCCAATGGGAATGTTTATGAAATCAATAAAGAAAGTCTAGATGAGTTCGAAAGCATTTATGAAAGTTTAGGCAAAAGAGGGGAAAGAATCATTGCCTTCGCCCAGTGTGAATTGGAAGAAAAATATGACCAAAAGTTTCCTTTTGAAGCGGACCCATTAAATATACCTACAGACAATCTAACATTTGTAGGGCTGATTTCTCTAATTGACCCTCCAAGAAGAGGTGTAAAGACTGGAATAAATGAATGCCAATCTGTAGGGATATCTGTTTTTATGCTAACAGGAGATCATCCAATCACAGCCACTGCAATAGCCAAAAACTTAAACTTAATTCCAAACGAATATGAGCAAATTGATTCAGATATGCAGATAAAGGAAGGGAAAGCCATTGTTGTAACAGGATCCAATCTGCCAGAATGGGACAATTTATTTAGACATGAACAAATTGTTTTTGCCAGAGCGTTGCCTTCTCAAAAACAGGATTTTGTGAGGGAATTAATTAAAAAGGGGCATATAGTCGCCATGATAGGTGATGGTATAAATGATGCTCCTGCTGTAGGAGCTGCCCATGTTGGAATTGCAATGGGAAGTAGTTCACCAATCACAAAAGGAAAAGGACAATTAATTCTTGCTGATGAGAATTTCGGCTCAATCATGGAAGGAATAAAAGAAGGTCGATCTCTTTTCAATAACATTAAGAAAATAATTTTTTATGCCTTTTGCTCAAATGTCTTTGAAATTTTTCCATTTTTTCTGTTTATAGCTTTGAAAATTCCTCTTAATAATGAGAATATTGTGATTATTTTATTAGATGTCGCAAATGATTTAGCACCAATTGTTTCTCTGATATATGGAAAAAGTGTTATTCTTAGCAATATCTTTCTGAATAGAAAAGAGAATCATTTAATTGGGATTAGAATAATAGTCATAACTTATATTGTCATAGAAATCTTAGGAGATTATGGTATTTATTTAGATTTAAATTGGGCTTATAATATGCTTATACCGATTTTATTGTTTCAATTAATAAATCTTCTATTGAAAAGAACTAAATTTCCTCGATGTGTTACAAAAATTACATTGATTTGCTTTAGAACATTCTATTTTACCATTTTAATTGGGTTGATTATTATAGTTTTCTTTTACATCCCTGGAATTCACACTATGAACGCCGCAAATAGAATATGGATTATGTGTTGCCTTTTAAGTTTGGATGAAATTAGAAAGATTATTTGCATTTTAAAATAAGATTAATAAAATCCAAATAAAAAAATAAATCATCTGAATTAATGAATAATTAAAAACAATAAAAAAAAATGATATGGATAAACAGTTAATCTCAAGAAAGGTACTTTCTCAAAAAAATAAGAAAAATTTCATTTAAAACCCGAAAATTAAAAAATAAAAATCTATTCGTTTTTTTTAATTTTATATCATATTTAGGCTAGTTTTAATGAGTTCTTTAAATTTTCATCCAAATAATCAAACAATCGAACATCGATTATAGTCCAATTTTTCTCTTTTTTTAACTCCTCATAATAATTACGAATTTCTTGAATAATTTCAACATTATTGTTAAAATTTGCTATGGAGTTTAATTGTTCCAAATTATTAATGTAATTTTCAGGTTTCTCTTTTTTCGCATTGTCAGACAATTTTATTGTGGGTTTGGAAATATAATTAAATAGAGCTAATTGTTGGTTCGTCAGTAAAACTGATTTTAATTTCTGCATATCATCCACCATTTTTATTAATGAAAAAATATCAATATATTTCATTAAATATTCTGAAGCTTTTTGATAAAGGGAATATTTAAGTTTTATTTTACCTCTCAAACAACAAATGGGCATTATCATACAAAAGATTGTTTCCCAGGTAGAAAATTTCAACTTTGAATTTTTAAGAATCTCTTCATCAGTATTTAATTTTTGGGTGGAATTTGAAATGGTGACTTTTTTAGGAAACGTAGTTTTTTTTTCGTTTTCTCCAAGATTTCTTGAATTTTCTAGTGGAATAATGGAAGTAAATTCATTTATATTTTCTTGGGATTTTTCATTATTGATTAGGGCAGAAATTTCAATTTTAATGCTTTTGTTGATTTCTTTTGCAATAATTGATTTATCATTAAAGGAATTTTTAAATTGGTTTTGTTCTGATTTTTTTCTTAAATTATTTTTTTCGATCTCCTCGAAATTTTGGTTATAATTTTCCAATATTTTATCTGGCACTATCTCATCTTCTGACACTTTCTTTAACTTAGTTCTTAAACTACTAAGATCAAAGTGTTGATTAGTGAACAATTTTTTCAAATTTATTTTTTGTTTTTCGGAAGAAAAAAGTTTGATGCTGTCTTTTTTTTTATCATTTTTTTCACTCAATTTTTCATTGTTCAGGTCGAAAGAATACAATGAATTGATCAATTTAATTTTTAGCTTCATATCATTATAAATGAATGTAATAATTCTTCCAAAAATGAAAAAAAATGTTGATATCCCTCCAACAACAGCTGCAGCTTCAATCAATGTCATATAAATTCTGTCAATCGTTTGAACCTTGTTTGATGTAAAAATCCTCATTCTAATGATGCATGTGTCATTGATATCACGTTGAACGTAATCATTCTGCACATCATAATGTTTATTAAAATAGCGAACAGAAGGGTTGGTATTATAAACTAAACTATCATATGTGTTGAGTTGCACATTTTGCATAAAGAAAAATATTTCCTTTCTTGTTTTAAAATCAATTATGACAGAATAAGTTTTCATTGAGTTTTTCAAAGGATTTTCGTAATTGGAAGCATCAACATCTTGACTTTCTATAAACACGTAAAAAAAACTATCCTTCAAATCTTGTTGAACCATATCTGAACTTTTACAATTAGTTTTATTCCACATTGACCCACATGTTACCATGCCAAATTCAAACCATCCAATAGTTTCCTCATCCCAAAATCCACCCACTTCCATTGAATGGTTTGCAAGACAATATGCATTTATCAGGTTTAAATTGTAATATTCCGAAAAATCTAGGAAATTTTCTTGATAGCAAGGTTCAAGTTGAAAGGATGTTGATCGGCCAACTGTAAACTGGGAATTGTTTTGACTGGCTGTGTTGTAGGTGAGATAGAAATCAAAATATTGCTCAATGTCCTCTGTAAATACTTGGGTGTTTGGAAAGATAATTCGGAAAGCCAACCGAAAGTTCTCTTTGTTTAAGTTTAAATAAGGTCTTTGATTCACATCATATTCTTGAACGTTGATTTTGGCTTCACTATGCTTGATGGTATTATCCGCAATGAGCAAAAAATAAACTAATAATGGAGTAATGACCAAAAGAGAAACGAATACACTAAAAAAAGTGGAATTTTCAATGCTTTTCCCGATTCTGAAAAAAAATTTGTATTTGAAAAGATCCGTAAAGCTTAATAGTCCAAGGACTCTCTTGAAAAGAGACATTAAACTGAAAAATAATTATAATGATAGTTTTGAAAATTGATAATAAAATTTTTATTTTTTTTAAAAGGGTATACATGCATTGAAAGCAGTTTTTGAAAATAATTTTTTTATGTTTAAATTTTTTTTTTTTTTTTGGGGATTTCAAAAAAAAATATATATTTTTCATTCAGAATTGTTTTTTTTACTCTTGAATCATCAAAAGCTGAGGAAAATTTTTATAAATCGTATTAATGTTTTTTATGTACTATATTTCCAAATTAGCACTCCCCTTTAAGTATATTTGTATTTTAAATCTTGAGTATTCATTCTAATTTCATCAAATTAAAACTCTTGAATCATTTTAAAAATGGGTAACACTCTTCAATCGGTGGCAACCATCTGCCACTGTGGCTGTAATCCCTCCCCTGTTTCAAATACCCCAGTTGTTTCCTCATTCCTAAATCCCAAAAAGGGCAAAACCTTCAACTCTCAAAATAGTAAAGCTCCAGTAGTGACTCTAGTTTGTGAGGAAGTTCATAAAAAATCCAGCTCAAATATGAGTACCATTGATCAACAAACATCTCATTTATCTTCAGCCAAATCGTGTTTGAACAACAACTTGAATTCTATAGATGAATGCAAGCCAAGAAAATTAACAGGAAAAGATTTTATTTTGGAGAGGAGCCTGGGTAAAGGATCAGTGGGCACTGTTCTTTTGGTGAGGAAAGAATGGGATATGGAACTATTTGCAATGAAAATCATGAAGAAAAGAGACCTTCAAAGGGACCAATTGTATGAAAATGTGGTTTTAGAACGACACATTTTGCAAACAAATAAGCATCCTTTCATTGTGCATCTGAAGCATGCCTTCCAAGATCAGACGAAGCTTTATTTTGTCATGGAATACTTACCAGGTGGGGACCTGTTCAGTTTGATCAGAAAGAAAAAGTGCTTCACTTCGAATCAGACGAGGTTTTACGCAGGGGAAGTGCTTTTGGCATTGGATTATCTACACACTGAAATGAACATCATTTACCGAGACCTCAAGCCAGAAAACATCTTAATTTCGGCTGAAGGTCATTTAAAATTATCAGATTTCGGACTGTCTAAACAAGGGGAAAAGGCATACACTTTCGCTGGGACTCCTGAATATTTAGCTCCGGAGATATTTTTAGCTAAAGGCTATACGAGAGCTGTCGATTATTGGAGTTTGGGCATTTTGATTTATGAGATGTTGGTGGGCAAGCCGCCTTTCACAAGTGAGAATCGAAATATCTCACAGATAGAAAAGCTGATCTTAATAAATAAGCCACTTTACCCAAGTTCATTAGAAAAAGATGCGGTGGATTTAATCCATCGACTGTTGGAAAGCAACCCCAGAAAAAGACTGCAATTCGAAGAAATAAAAAACCATGAGTTTTTCAAGGGAATTGATTGGGAAGGACTTGCGACGATGAAGATGGAGCCTCCTATACCCATTGATAAAATTAGGCCCAGAAAGAGCAACAAATTTGGTGAAGCTTTACTCAGAGATGATGACATGGATGCCAATATTACGTTTAATTATTTGCCAGGAATCAGTTATAATTCAACCATTGACACATAGCTGATTGGCTTATCAGAAGTGTTTTAAAATATTTGAGCTTATTTAATAAGTTTGTAATTTTTTTTTTGTTGATGCTTTCCATTTATTATTTAGAAAAGTTTTTCTATTTTTAACAGTATGATGATTTTATTGTTTTAGCTCTAATGAGAGTGATTTAAAGTCACAAATTATAGTTTTTAGAAAAAATAAATGGTTTTATTTTGAATGTAAAAATATCAAAAAGGTTTAATTTTTTTATATTATTATAATGAAAAAATTCATTTGAATGCTTCAGATTTTGAGAAAATTTCACAACATAATAAATGCTTAAATAATCTTTTGGCAGAAAGAAAGAAAGAATGAATATTTTTCCATGGAAATTTGCTTGATTTTACCTACTTCCACAGCCTTTCTTTTTTTTCAAAATTAAATTTTCTTAGAAAAAAACTTCCATTTTTAATTTAAATTAATTTTTAATTTTTGCTTGTTCTTTAATATTTTTCTTTTTTTAATTCACGGTTTATGATGCTTACGCGATCGCATTGTTACCAGGGACGAAGGTCCAGAATCCTTTGCCGTCTTTATCATTTCCCTCAATGGCTTCATCGCACAATTTATAGCATTTGTCTCTCAATTCCATATGATTTCTTCCGAACTCATTTTCGCAGCACACATAACAAAAATCTTCAGCAGAATTGGTGCAATCTTTGTTCTGATCTGGGTCATTTGCAAAGTTTTTGGTGCAATAATCATTTCTCACCACATCGGTTTGTTTAGGGCTGCATAATGAATAATTTCCAACTTTATTATCATTCACCAACAATCCAGCCATCTTGGTCCTGATCTCGGTCACTGCCTTTCTAGCTTCCTTTCTTTTTCTTTCAGCAGTTCTCTTCAATCTCTCCATTTTATCCTTGAATCTAGTTCTGGACTCTTGCACCTGAAGAATTGCTTGTTTCTGGATTTCTTCTGCCTTGTCTTCCATTAAGAGTTTTTGTTTTTGAAGACCTTGCATCTTTTGCTTCTTCTTGATTTCTCTCTCCATGCAAGCTTCTTTATCTCTTTCACTATCAACCTGCACATTTAAAGCGTTTTCTTCATCTCGTTCTCTCATAAGCTCTTCCTCCATAGCCAATTGCTCGAATTTGCTCTCTTTCTCAACAGCTTGGAGTGCCACCTTGGTGGTGTCTTCAACCTTCTTCTCGATTTTCTTCTGGTCGTCTTCGTTTTCTTTGTCTTTGATTCTCTCGAACTTTTCTTCTTTGGCTTCAACTTCAACTTCCTGTCTTTTTTTCTTGATCTCGGGACTTTCATCGACCATTTTGTTCTTGTCTTTGCATTTGTCTCTGAAGAAGAAGATATCATGGGCCCATTCTTCCTTGGCATGTTCTATGCTTTGGCCGACCTTCAAGGCTGTTGCCATAATACAAAGAGTGGCTCTTTTGGTTGAATCTCTGAGATCTGAAAGCACGAAGCAAGATCTGGCTTCTTCAGCACTGGCTTTGACGTTGACATAGTTGAGATCCCATGATTTGTAGACATTTTCGTAGGACTTTGAGGAAAAAAATAATTAAAAAAACATAAAGGATAAAGTTTGGATTACTGGAGTAGTGAAGATTGAAATGGTCTTGTTGTTCAAGATGACTCTGACAGGATATTTAGGCATCACGGCAAAGCCTTGGTCTTCAATACCTAAGTCTAAATCGCCTTCTCTTACTACACAAACTTCATATCTGAGAGGTCGGGACCACAATTGCTGCATCTTGATCGTTGTGGGATTGGCAGGACCTTCTTTTTGAGTTTCGATGACATTAGGACAGGCTTGAGTGTTGCATTCCTTGACCAAAACGGTTTCTCCGTCACATGGAACACCTCCGTTTTGTGGGGGAACACACATTCTTTGCAGGTATTGCTTACCACCACCACACACTTGGGAGCATTGAGTCCAATCTTGAAGGATGACCCATCGACCATCAATCTTGCTTCCATTTCTGGTGATCCAATCTGGAAGTCCGTTCTCTGGAATTGGAGGTTTGCCAGCGTTGATGTTGAAAGGAAGCTTGATCTCCTGACTGATGACGAGAGCATCACCTGTGCCCTTGTAATTTTGCTTGGTGTTTTCCAAGAGTCCGAATATAACCTTCATCCATTTGGTTTTTTGATCCTTTAGAAGAAAAAATATTAAAAATTAATTTTTTTTTTTAATAATTAATTTAATTAAATTTTCGTTAATTTTATATTTTACCATGGTGTCTGCACAAACGTTCCAAACAACATTGGTGGAAGATTTCAATCTGAAGCAGAAACCTTCTTTGAAATTGCCAATGTCTTCGAGTCCTCCTTTGTAGCCTTGAACCAAATCTCCTGTGACGGTTGGCTCAATCCATTGCATTTCAATGCTCTTATAGGTCTTGGCGATGTCGTTCTAAAAAACAAAAAGCCGTTGAAGTTTGAGTCCCGACACTTTCATTGAGAAAAAAAAATAAAAAGAACTTACTCTTCGGGCATTCATCGCATAGAGGGCTTTTCTGGTCAACACGAAAAAGAAATGCGTGTCATCTGGAATGTTATAATAACCCCATTCATCTTTATCCTTGTCAGTGAAAGTTGGGTTGCGACCCCATGAGAACTGAGCTAAGTACCCTTGATTGTATTCAAATTTGTTGGGAACGGATGAGGCATAGAAGTTAGGGGTGTAGGTGAAGAATTTTAACCACCCCTTCATTACGAAGGCCTTGGCCATCTGCTCGTCTTGGTCTTCTGACACAGTAGCTGCTGTCCCCACCTTCCCAAGCTGAGAATAAACTGTGGAAAACAGCAGACAACATAAAAGGGATAACAATATGAGCTTCATTTTTGGAAAAATTAGTTTTCTTTTTGAAAAGTTCAATAAAATAATTATAAAATAAAATTTCTTAGGAGATTAAGATTTAAGATTAGGTGCAGATCAAATAAAAATTTTAAAATTTCTTGTTTGAAATGAATTTTATATTGTATGTTTTTCGGGGTTTATGTTTAAATAATTCCAATTTCATAAAACAGATAAAAAATATGAAAAATAATAACATTAAATGGAAAATTCCTCATTATAATCAAAATACATCTCGGAAAAATAAAAAATCAAAATTCGTCAACTGTAAAAAACAAAAAAAATACAAGTTCCATTCTTTTCTAAAATTTCTGAGTCTCCATCACTCTATTCATTATATCCCTCATCATCAATGCCACTAATTTCTTTTCTTCAATGAGTTTTTCTTGATTTTCGTTATTTTTTCTCAACAATGTTATTTTTGAGTTTTTGAATTCGCAGATTTCCTTCACAAAGTCTGAATCCGGATCTTTGTTGGGATTATTTTCGAATTCCTCTAAAATTATCTCATTCATTAATTTCTGCATTTCTTCATCGCTGGTTATTGATTCAGGATTGAGATTTTTTGATTCTATCAAATTCTTTATCTCCGGAGCTCTTCGCATACAAGTGTTGCCCATTTTATTTTTTGATTTGTTTCAGAAGAACGTTAAAAAATTTGAAATGTTTCTGGTTTCTCTGAAAATTATTAAGAATTTAACTGATAAATTGATTAATATTTTGGGATTTTGCCTGATTTTATAAAGGAAATTCATATTTATTCATCCGTTCTTTGGAAAATGTGACTATTTCTCTTTTGAGTGGAACACGAACTTTTTTATTTGAATTTGTAAAAAGCCATATTTTTATAAAAAATATGTTCATCTATTAATAAAAGAAAAGTCATCATATCGAGCTTAAAAATACAAAGGTTTTTTTTTAAATGGGTCCCTAATATTGGCTTAATTATTATTTTTTTTTGAAAGGAATTCAAACCTTATGTACTTTTTATAGTTAGAATCATTCGATATTCACTCAAAGCAAACTGTCCTCCAATTTCTTTCTTTATATTAAAAAAAAAAACTGCCACCCCCACCAAAAATATTTTCTTCTCAAATAAAAACGAAAATAAAAATATTTTTGACACGTTTTTCTTAAAAAAATATTCCCAACACATATTATATATATAAAAAAAAAAAATAGATACAAAATTTAAAAATACATCCTGGTTAAAATATTGGAAAATGAGCACTGTTGAAACATTCATCGACCCTTATGACACGCTTACCGTGATCTTTTATGCCTTTGGGACAACTATTTTAGCCGAAAGTTTTGATTTTTTCTTATTTTTTAAAAAAAAGTTTGTTAGTCGGAACATGGTTTTTAATCTACAATAAGGATGAATATAAGAATTTGAAAAAGGACATTGATAGTGTTTCTCAGAAAATTTCAAAACAAAAGCAAATTTATGTTTCCCAATCCCAATCCAAGAACTATGAAAAAAAATTGAGCTCTATCGAAAACCAATTCAAAAATTTAAATCAGGAGATGACTTCTTACCGCATGAAATCCACCTTTTTGATCGGGATTTTCATGATTATAGCTTTGTCTTCCTTCGGAACCTTGTTTCAAGGTATTTTTTACCAATAAAATGGTAAATTAAGGTTTTTTATAAGGAATTGTTGTGGCTCGACTGCCATTTCAACCATTTTTCTTGATTCAGGGATTGACTCATAGAGGTTTTTTAATGAATATATAAAAAAATAATGGTTTTTTTGTTGTTAGGCATCATTGGGGATGATTATACCGAATGTTCTTATATTTTCATTTACATTCTGACTTCGTTTTTACTCAGAGCAAACATTCAAAAAATATTCGGTTTAATTGACTTTTTAGAATTTTAAGCTGATAATTTTATGTTAGGGTTCGAGCCACCGAGATCACATAACAACTTCTTCTTGAATCCAACCGGAGACCCAAAATTTAGTTAAATTTTCTTAAATGATCATAAAAACATCGAGATGTAAACAAATCGTTCATTACAAATTTTTGTCCAAAAAAATTTTTAAATGAATTAAAAATGAAAGAAAATTACAAATCTATTCTTATTAATACTTTTTTTATAAAAAAAAATCTAAATTTATACCAAAAAATCACAAAAATGGATATTTTGCCCAAAAATTACAACGAATTCCTTAGTAAAAAATATTGGGACTCTTTTTTCAAGAAACTTGAGCAAAAAAATAACGACTCCGAATTCTTCGAATGGTATGGTGAATTCCCCAGTTTTTCCCCATACTTGACTCCTATTTTGCTTCCATCGCATCATATTCTCAACATAGGTTGTGGTAACTCTCAATTTTCTGAACAATTATATGACTCTGGTTTTCCAAACATTAAAAATATCGATTTTTCAGAGAAGGTCATAAAAAAAATGAAGAAAAGATCAAGTAAAAAACGCCCTGAAATGAGTTATGATGTTCAGGATGTCTTCGCGATGAAATTTGAGGATAATTCGTTTGATGTTATTATTGATAAAGGAACGTTGGATGCGGTTTATCCAGAGGACACAGAGGTGAATCTGACTAGAGTTAGGGGTCTGTTTCAGAAGATTCTAGAGGTATTAAGACCTGATGGTAATTATTTCATTATCAGTCTTCTCCAAGAGCACATTTTGACTGCGATTTTAGAGAGTTTTGAGGGGCTATATGTGAAGATATATGAGGTTCTGATTGAAAATTCGAAAATGTTTCCTTTTTTAGTGCAGATTAAGAAAATTGTCAATAAAAATCTTAATGAGAAAAAAGTTGCTTTGGATTTAAGAGGAAAGGATCAGAAGGAAATTTGGGTGCAAAAGGGGGAATGTGTGAAGATAATAAAAGAATTACAAATGAAAAACAATTTCACTAAAAATATTAAAAAGCTGGATCTGAAGCAAAGGTTCACTTTGGATATTTGGGATCATCAAAATTCAAACAATTCCTTACCGAAATATACACTTATTATAGTGGATAGTGAAAATAAGATGGTTCTAAACAAAGTAAATAAATATTTAAAAAATTGAATTTTATTGATTGGTTATTGTAGAAAACATGTGCCTGTTTCATCACACCACAAGGAAGAGAAAATGGATATTTGTTTTCTAAAGAAAAAGGAAACTTTGAACTATTGGATCAGTATTCAAAAAAATATTAATTAAATTTAATAATAATTTGAAAAAAGGACGCAAATGAGTCGATTAGTCATCGTTTTATTAAATCCAGGTCAAGTTTTCACCAATATGAAAAACATTCAAACTGAGCTAAATCCTATCATGCAGAAAATAATTCCGGAAAATTGTTCAAATTTGCCTTGTCCTTATTTAACCGACGGTGATGAATTGGGGGAACGATTGATTCTGCAGCAAAACAAAGATTTTATCATTGAAGAATATAAATCTGATGATGATAATTTCTATCGTCGTTTGATTTTAACAAGGAATTTAAACCAAATCCAATCTCAGTTCAAAATTAATTATATCGTCAAGGATCCAATGAACCCGAAGAAACAAATCAATAGTCTTTTGCCTGAAAAAAATGGGTTTGATATTGGAATTGATCAAGGTTATTTGGATTTCGAATGTCATAAATTAATGATTGTTGGATTGGCTTTAATGGAACAAAGTCTGGTCCAAGAGGAAAGAAGAGTTTTGGTGCTAGGGGGTGGATTATGTGCCTTGAGCAGTTTTTTAAAGCAGCATTTCGAGAATTTTAAGCTGGAAACAGTGGAAATTAATGAGGAAATTATAAAAATTGCAGAGGAGATGTTTGAGGTGAAAGGCGATCAGCAAGATTTTAAGATAATTTGCGATGATGCATGGGCGTTTGTCAATAAAAACGTGGGAAACTCAATTGTGATTAAGGAAAAAATAATAAAAAATGAAAAGGAAGAAATAAAAAATGAAAAGGAAGAAGTAAAAAATGAAAAGGAAGAAAAAAGTGAAGAAAAAAAAATAAAAAATCAGGAGACAGTAATAAAACATGAAGAGCAAGAAATAAAAAATGAAAAGGAAGAAATAAAAAATGAAAACAAAGCAATAAAAAAGCAAGAGAAAGAAATACAAAATCAAGAGAAAGCCACACAAAATGAAAAAGATGAAAGAAAAAATGAAAATGAAGCAATAAAATATATAAAAAATCAAGAAGAAGTAAGAAACAATGTGGAGGAAATCAAAGAAAATGATAATAATGTAATAAAACTATATGATTTGATAATTATAGATATAAACTCTGATGATGTCAATGAGATGAGTCCCCCTGAGCAGTTTTTGATCCAACCATTTTTACAAAATTTGCAGAAGAGTCTCAATAAAAACGGAATGCTCTTCATAAATTTCGTCAACAAAGATGAAAGAAATTTTGAGAAGGTGTTAAAAGACATCTCTGAAGTGTTTCATATTGTATATTCTGCAAGAATTGAAAATGAATATAATACAGTTATTTATGCTAAGAATTTGAAATATCAAATAGATAAAAAAAAAGATGGTTATAATGAAGAAGAAAAAATCATGCGGGTTGAAGAAAACACGATTTTTGATAAAAAAACCATTGAAATGAATTTCAAAAATATCATTAAGAACCTTAAAAAACCATGGGAAAATACTTTAAATTTGGAAGGTTTTTTAAATAGCCTTATTTTGCAGTCTCCAAATATGAATAAGAATCCATTTGAGAAGAAAAGTGCCCATTTTTTAGATGTGAAGGAAAACCTCACTAACAACACAAAAGAAATGTATATAAAAGATCTAGAGAAAGTTAGCAAGAATAAGAAAAAGAAGAAGAAGAATAAAATGAGATAAGAAATATTTAAAAGATTTTATTTAAAAATGAAAAAAAATATATAAAATAAAATCTAAATGCTTAAAATAAAAGCATTCTTTTGAAAAATATGCTTTAAATTTTTTTTTTTAATTTGCACATTTTTTAAAATCGTTTTGTACCTTCCTTTGTTGTATTAAAAAAAAAAATAAAAAAAAAATTCAAGGAAAGTTTTAAAAATAATTTATGAATTTATTAAAAATACTCATTTTTAACTTTTGTCTATAGAAAAAAATTTTAAGAGCACGATGAAAAAATAATTTAAAAAATGTATTTTTTTTTTAAAA
>Ga0302320_10017115_pt1 | contig 14745 bp, 17 predicted proteins | sample Bog_T0_3_FD_202130 | JGI IMG/M metagenome (GOLD analysis project Ga0302320, IMG submission 202130) | Peat permafrost microbial communities from Stordalen Mire near Abisko, Sweden - Bog_T0_3 | ecosystem: Environmental > Terrestrial > Soil > Wetlands > Peat | place: Sweden: Abisko, Stordalen Mire...
TCGGGACGGCCGTCGCGGTTCGCTGTAGATATATTCACCAATCAAGATATATGTATCAAAATCAGGCCCCTGATCGGATTGGGCTTTTCTGATGCGTATTTCTGATGTATTACAAAGGCATGATCTACGGCTACGCCCGCGTCTCGACCGACGCCCAGGATTTCAGCAACCAGGTGGTCCAACCTAAGTCCGCAGGGTGTGTGACAATCTTCTGGGAGAAGATGACCGGCACCCCTACCGAACGGCTCCAACTCAAGAAGCTGATGGCGAATCTTGCGGCCCGCGGTGTGGTGGTGAACCCGGCGGTTGATCGGCTGTCGCGTGACACGACCGACCTACTGGCGATCGCGCGCGACATTCAGCGCACCGGAGCCGGATTGCGCTCGATCGCCCAGCCGGTTGTCGATACCACGTCCGACTTCGCAGAGTTGGTGCTTTCGATGCTTGGCGCTGCCGCGAAGCTCGAACGCCGCCGCATCATGGAGCGCACCGCGCGCCGCCGGGCCGATGCCAAAGCGAGGGCCGTGCAGTTCGGGCGAAAGCCGATCCTGGCGCCGCATCAGCAAAAGGAAGCACGGGCGGAGGTTGAGGCGGGAGGGCCCCGACGCAACGTCGCCCGCAGCTGTAACGTCAGCCAGGCGACGATTTCGAGATTGGCAGCGTGAGCGGGGATTACCACTTTGGGAAGGGATCGAAGAAGATTTTTGACTTGCTGATATACCGATGTCAGGAGAAGCAATACTGTGAAGAACAAAAAAGAGATAAAAAGAGAGATGCTGATAAACTCATCAGAGCGCTCCTAGACCCTCCCCTAAAATCGCCAATTACGGACACTAGCGGCGAGCGTGTGTATTTTTCCACTACTGAAGAAGAGCGTGCCAAATTCGCTGCTGATCTGAGACGAGACTGGGATTACAAACATGGAGGCCCGTGGACGTTTAACGAAGCAGTAGGGCTAATCTCTATATTCGTCGCTCCATATAAGCTTGGCGGACTGCTTTATTTCCCCGAGGGAAGGATAATGAGGCACATGAAACGAAGGAGGGTATTTCTTAAGGGAGGAAAGCTGTTCGAGTTCAATGTATCGCCCGAAGAGGATGCGGAGACAATATATCGGAACCTACGACGGTGGCTCAGGAATATGACTTCCAATTTACATTTCATGCGGGGCCGCGTGATTGATTTCGAACCACTGGACGTGCTTGGCCCACATATTGACTGGATAGGCATCACGCACAGGCGGCCAGACGATGAAGTCGCGTGCTGATCCAGCGATCAGTAGGACGTGCAGTTAAATCCACCGCCCAATGCGTTCGGCATGCAGTCCGTCGACATAGGCATCATTGGGGGTGGGGGCGGTAGCAACCCTGGCGAATACTTAGGGCTGACGTCTTGACTTAGCGAACGATATGGTAGGCCGGCTCTCTTTGCATGATAGTGATAGAGTTTTTCGAGGTAACCGCTGCATTTATCAACAGCACCCATTCCAAAATCTTCGAGGAGCGGCACGCATTTTTCGTTGTGTTCACGAACCTCCCAATCAACCAGTTCGGCGCGATTATCTCTGCCATCCAGCATCGGCTCAGCGAACGTCACTGACCAATGTGTGCGGTCATAGTCCCTTTGAGCCTTGGCCTCGTCATCTGCCTGTGTGCAGCCGACCTCACAAATGGCGACCACCAACAGGCGACACGCACTCCACCCAAGCCGACACAAAAATCTCATCCGAACACGCCTTGAGCTATATGAGGGCAACAGACAATCTGTTGAAATCGCACGCGAAGCTAAAATGCCAGTGAATTCAGCACACGTCCACATATGGGTCTAGGCCCACACGGGCGGGCATCGCTCTTGCATATCATAACGGGGCGTTTATGGCGAGCGCGCACAGCTAGGCTGCCTTGTGAGACTTGGTTGCAGCCTTCGCCGGGCGCCCCGGCATAGGGACCGGCATGGACAGCTTGTAATTGACCAACCGGTTGAGACTGACTCCGGCCTCGGCGGCCTCGATGGCCAGGGTCCGATGAAGCTGCTCGGGAACGCGCGTGACGAAAGACCCCGAATACCGACGGTCACTCATCGCTTCCGGCAAAGCTTCGCCAGCCTCGGTCATATCTTCGACCACGGCAGCCACAAGGGTTGCGATGCCCTGCATGGCTTCGACCTGGGTCGCTGAAAGATGGGAGAGGCTGGGAAACTCGGTGCAAAGTCCGACCCAGGCGCCATCTTCAATCGAGAACACGACCCGGTATGAGTAGTGGTGCGACATCTCTATCTTCCTTTTTTTCTTGACACCTTCCGCGGTGCCGCTGTCTTCGTCGCCGCAGTGGCCTGGGCCATCTTGATCGCCTTCAGCTTGTCGACGGCTTCCAGTAGCTGAATGATCTGATACCGCTTGGCCTTCGGACCATCCCTTTGGAGGTTGATCCTGGGATCGCCCGGCCAGGGCATCTTGTAGACGTGGTGGCTGCCCGCGATCCTCGGCTTGCCGAATTCAGCAAAAAAGTGCTCGGCGACTTTCCGAGCTTCGTTGAACTTTATGTTCTCAGGGGTGGCCCGCATATCCCCGAGGATCGTTTCGATGTCACGAGACATGCCGGTCTTATATGATACTGATAGTGATACCGTCAATCGGCGCCTGAGCTTTGTCACCCGTCAGGCTGAATGTCTGGTTGGGGTTGGTTGCTCCTCGGCCCCGAACGAACCGCCATGGGGCGCAAAGCCGTCGGCATCGGCTGCTCGGCCGATGTCGGTCCAAGTTGGGTCGGAGGCGGCCCTCCGACGATGAACCTCATATATGATCGGCTTTTCCGAAACGCAGTCCTCGCTATTCCAGCCGGATGCGGCGGGCGCCGTCCTGGGCGGGTTCGACCTCGCCGATGATCGCGGCGTTCACCCCGTTGTCGCCGAGTGCCTGAAGGCAGGCTGCCGCTCGGTTCGGCGGCAGGCCGAACAGCAGGCCGCCGGAGGTCTGCGGGTCCACCAGCAAGGCGGTGTCGGGCGTGTCGCCGAGGATGCGGCGGTTGGCGGGGGCGAGCGTGCTCTCGATGCCATGCGCGGCCAGGGCGCGGGCGCCGGGAAGGACCGGAATGGCGTCGAGGCGGAGGATTGCAGCGACGTTGGAAGCGTCCAGCATTTCCTGCAGATGGCCGGCGAGGCCGAAGCCGGTGATATCGGTGCAGGCTCGGGGGCGGTGTGCCGAGCCGATGCGTGCGGCGACGGCGTTGGTGGTGCGCATCGAATCGATGGCGGCGAGCAGCCATTGCGCGCGGGCGTTGCCGCGCATGTGGCCGGCCAGCACGATACCGGTACCGAGCGGCTTGGTCAGGATCAACTGGTCGCCGGGTTGCAGGCCGGTTTTGCGGAGGATTTTGCCGGGTTCGATCAGGCCGGTGACGGCAAAACCGAGCGCGGGTTCGGAGGCCTCGGCGCTGTGGCCGCCGACGAGCGCGCAGCCGTCGGTGCGGAGGATTTCGGTGGCGCCTTGCAGCATGGCGGAGAGGTCGGCGCGCATTTTGTCGGATGGGCCGTAGGGGACGGCGGCGATGGCCAATGCGGTCCAGGGGTCGGCGCCCATGGCATACAGGTCGGACAAAGCGTGGGCGGCGGCGATCTGGCCGAAGATAAATGGATCGTCGAGAAAGGCACGAAAGTGGTCAACCGATTGGACCAATAGTTTGCCCAGTGGCGGTTTCAGGACGGCGGCGTCGTCCAGCGTGGTCAGCAGGTCGGGGGTTTCGGCGCGCGGCAGGGAGGCCAGGGCGCCGGCGAGGATTTCGGCGCTGACCTTGGCGCCGCAGCCGCCGCAGCGCATCGGGGCGTCCGGGTCGGGTGCCATCTGCATCTGCGTGTACATGCGCATCCAACGGCGGTCGATGCGGTCCTTCAGCCATCCGATCTTGCGGCCTTGCAGGGCGATTCCGTTGCGCCAGGCGACGGCTCGGCCATGCCCCAGGCCGAGGATCGCCAGCGCGTCGCGTTGCGGCTTCCAAGGTTCCAGCGGCCGGCCGGTCGCGGCGCGGCGCAGATTGTCCGCCAGCGGGGCGCCGGCTCGGACGGCCCAGACGCCGGCTTTGGGGCGGGGATCGCCCTCCAGCGCGGCGCAGTCGCCGGCGGCGAAAATGCGGGCGTGGCTGAGGCTGCGCAGGTCGCGGGTGATGCGGATGCAGCCGGACTCGTCGCAGGCGATGCCGGAGGCGGCGAGGAAGGGCGGGCCGTGCACGCCGGTGGCCCAGAGCGCGGTGGCGACCTCGATGTGGCTGCCGTCGGACAGCAGCAGGTTGCCGCTTTCCAGCGCGGTGGCGGTGACGCCGCTGACCAGTTCGACGCCGGCATCCACCAGGGCCTGGCGGACGGCGCGGCGGGCGGATGGCGGGGCGGTGGCGAGCGGTTCCTGGGTGGCGGAGACCAGCACGAGGCGCAACTGGCCGGCGAAGCGGACGGCGAGGGCGAGGGCGAGTTCGACTCCGCCGGGACCGCCGCCGATGATGGCGATGCGGGCGCCTTGCGGGAGGTCGGCTTCGAGGCGGTGCAGGCGGTCGAGGAAGCCGCCGATCGGTTTTACGGCGATGCCGGCGCCGTGCGGGACGACTGGGATGCCGCCGACGTCGATGGACAAAAAATCGAAGCTGGTGTCGGGGCGGCTGGGGATGGTGACGGTGCGGGCGTCGGGGTCGATCGCGGTGGCCTCGGCCAGGATCAGGCGGGCGTTGGCCATGGCGGCGAGCGGGGCGAGGTCGATATGGGCCTGTTGATGGGTGTAGTCGCCGCGGATCAGGCCGGGGAGCATGCCGGAGTAGGGGGTTTCGGGTTCGCGGCCGATCAGCGTGAGGCGGACGCCGGGTTCGGGGCGCATGGCGAAGCGGCGGAGGACCTCGACATGGGCGTGGCCGGCCCCGAGCAGGACGATATCGGTGGCGATCGGGCGGGAGGATTGCATGGGGGGACGGTAGCGCGGATGGGGCGAGTCGTCCGATCGGCTGGGGCGGACTTGCCGGGGCGGGCGGTTCCGCGGCAGGTTTTGCCGGTGATGTTCAGGGAGGATGGCGGATGACCTGGTCGATCCTGGCGCGTGATCCAATGAGCGGCACGCTGGGTGCGGCGGTGGCGACTCGGTTCTTCGCGGTGGGGGCGCTGGCGATCCATGTCGAGGGCAGGGTGGGGGCGCTGGCGACTCAGGCGCTGATCAACCCGATGTATGCGGTGCATGGGATGCCGCGGCTGCGGGCGGGGGAGGCGCCGGAGGCGGTGGTGGCGGCGCTGCTGGCGGCGGATGCGGGGCGGGGGCACCGGCAGATCCATGTGCTGGACGCGGCCGGGCGGATGGCGACGCATACCGGAGAGGATTGCGTGGACTGGTGCGGGTCGGTGCGCGGGGTTGATGTCTCGGTGGCGGGGAACATGCTGGCCGGGCCGGATGTGGTGGGTCGGACGCTGGAGGCGTTCGAGGGGGCAAGCGGTTCGATGGCGGAGCGGCTGCTGACGGCACTGGAGGCGGGTGAGGCGGCGGGCGGCGACAGGCGGGGGAAGCAGTCGGCGGCGCTGAAGATTTGCTCGTCTGATCCGTATCCGGATCTGGATATCCGGGCGGACGATCATCCGGACCCGATCGCGGAACTGCGGCGGCTGCATGCGGTGAGCCAGGAGCGGTTTGCGGTGTTCCGGCGGTTGCTGGCGGGGGCGGACAGCCCGTGCGGGGTGTTCGACCGGGAGGTGATCGAGGCGGTGATCGCGGCGGAGCGGGGGTGAGGTTGGGCGGGACGCGAATGTCGAACGCCCGACGTGAAGGCGGATTCGGGTCAGACCAAGGCCAGATGGTCGGCCACATGAACCCGATCCGGCAGCACCTTGCGGGCTGATAGCCAGTCGGCGGCGTGCTGCAGCTCTGCCAGAAAGGCCTGATCGTCGGCACGGCGGATATGATACTGGTGCTTCTGTGCGATGAAGGCGTCCCTGATCTGATCATTGTAATGACCTTGCGCCTGAGCAATGGTCTCGGCCTCCACGGTGTGGGTTGAGGTCCACTCCGCTTCCGCCGTGAACGCCGCATTCACCGCCGTCACAAGGTCCCGGTTCCGCTCGGCAAACTCGGTCCGAACCAGCCAGGAACCGAAATCGATCTGATAATCCAGGTCGCGTCCTTCGACGAAGATATCATGACCCTGGTACTGGCTGCGGGCGATATCGACGCCAGGGCTCCACATCGCCCAGGCATCAACCTGACCGGAACCGAAGGCCGGCGCCGCTTCAGGCGGATTGAGATAGACCACCCTTACCTTGCTGCGGTCCACGTGGTACTTCTCGAGCGCCGCGACCAACAGGAACTCGGCCACGCCGGAGCGATTGACCGCGACGCTCTTGCCCACCAGGTCCATTACGCTGTTGATGCCGGAACTGTCCTTGACGATGATCGCAGTGGTGCGGGGTTCAACGACCGAGAACAGCGTGAATACCAGCGGCGATCCTGCCACGATCGCGGCGAGCGCCGGCGTGGTGCTGCCGCCGAAACTGAAATCGGCGCTGCCGCCGACCACCGCCTGGATGGTTGGCGCATGGTTCGGGAAAGGGCCGATCCATTCGACATTGATATTGTCCTTGGCCAGCGTTTTGGCGAACTCGCCACGCTCCTTAGCGATCAGCGGCAAGCCCCCAAAGCCCCAGGTCAGCCGCACCGTATCGGTATCGCGCCCGGCCGCCCGAGCGCCTGGGGCCAAGGCGGCGGCGGAGGCCATTGCGAGTAACGAACGGCGATACATGGCGGATTCCTTTCGTGTTCGGTCAGGCATCCGCGCCGACGCCAAGGTCGGCCAGCAGACGATCCCGCAACGCGATCGCTTCGGGGTGCGACCGGTGGCCGCTCGCAGCGGCGGAAATCGCGTGTCCGCGCGCAATGGCGCCGTCGCGCATCACTAGCGCCCGATCGCCCAGCGTAATGGCTTCATCGACATCGTGGGTCACCAGCAGCACGCCAGGCTGATGCTTGCGGACCAGCGCCCTGACCAGGCTTTGCATCTTGATGCGGGTGAGGGCGTCGAGCGCCGCGAAGGGCTCGTCCAGCAGCAGCAATTTTGGCTGCTGCACCAGCGCACGCGCCAGGGCCACGCGCTGGGCCTGGCCGCCGGACAGATTGCGTGGCCAGTCGTCCAGCCGGTCACCGAGGCCGACCTCGGCCAATGCGGTTTCGGCCCGTCTGCGACTGTCTTTTTCGGGCAGGCCCAGGGCGACGTTGCGCCACAGTGAGTCCCACGGCAGCAGCCGATGCTCCTGAAACACGACGGCGGGACGCGCCGGGCCGTCGATCCGCCCGGCGTCGATCGGGTCGAGGCCGGCCAGGGCGCGCAGCAATGTCGTCTTGCCGCAGCCGCTTTCGCCGAGCAGGACGACGAATTCACCGCGTTCGATGTGGAGGTCGAGGGATCGGATGACGGTTCGGTCGCCGTAGGACCGCCTCAGGCCGCGGACCGTTACGGCGGCTGTCACCGGTTCGCCTCCCTGGCATAGTTCGGGTGCCAGGCGAGCAGCCGCCGTTCCAGCAGTTTGGCGACCGAGTCCACGGCGACGCCGATGGCGGCGTAGATGACGATCACCAGCACGATGACGTCGGTGCGGAGGAACTCGCGCGCGTCCATCGCCAGGAAGCCGATGCCGGAACTGGCGGCGATGGTTTCCGCCACCACCAGCGCCAGCCAGGCCGTGGCGAGGGCGTAACGGACTCCGTTCAGGATCGACGGCAGCGCGCCGGGCAGGATGATGCGGCGGATCAGTGTTCCGGTGGAAAGGCCGGTGACGCGGCCCAGTTCGACCAACTTGGGATCGACCTGGCGGATGCCCAGGACCGTGTTCATGTAGATCGGGAAAGCGACGCCGAACGCCACCAGGAAGATCTTCGCGCCCTCGCCGATGCCCAGCCAGACGATGACCAGCGGCAAAACGGCCAGAAACGGGATCGCGCGCAGCATCAGGATGGTGCGATCCAGCAACAGGCCGGCGGTCCGGGAAAACCCGACGGCCACGCCGAACGCGAAGCCGATCGATCCGCCGATGACGAAGCCGGACGCGGCGCGCAGCAGGCTGATGCCGATATCGGGGATCAGGGTGCCGTCCCGCACCAACGATATTGCCGTCGAAATAACTTTCGTGGGCGCCGGCAGGATGTAGGGCGGGATTTTACCGAACCGGGCCAGCGCCTCCCACGCCAGCACCAGCACGGCCGGCACCAGCCAGGACAGAAGCTGGCGGTTGCCGGACCCGGTTCGGCGAGCGGTCGCCTGGCTGTAGACAGGTGTGGCGATCGACAGATCGCTCAAAGCAGCACGCGGCGGCCGGCGGCGACGAATGCGGCGTCTGCCTGGGGTGCCTGAACGCGCCCGGACCGCACGTCGCGGATGTGGCGCTCGATGGCGTTGGCCTTCGCATGGGCATGGTTGCCCGCCAGCGAGGCCGCCAGTTCCACCGCGCGGATGGCGTTCTCGATCACCATGGCCTTGATCAGCGCGCTTTCGTTCGGCTTGGTCGGCAACCCGTCGTCGATTTCGGTCGCGATCGAGGCGATCAGCCGGTCGTTGGCCGACAGTAGCATCTCAATCTCGCCGACTTTCTCCTGTGCCCGGGGCAGCGTGGACAGCGGCGCGCCCAGGCCGGTGGGAACCCGGTGACGCAGGAAGTCGATCACCCAGTCGCGCGCGGCGCGGGCGATGCCGGTGTAGATCGACCCGATGCCCGCAGCGTTCCAGGCCATTTGAGTGGGGTCGGCGTGCTGCCATTCGGCCGGCGGTTTCAGCAGAATGTGGTCGGGATCCACGGGCACATCGGTGAACACCACGTCGTGGCTGCAGGTGGCCCGCATGCCGATATGGTCCCAGGTCTCGACGATGCGGATGCCCGGCGCGTCACCGCGCACCATAACGTGGCCCACCTTGCCCTCGTGCGCCGCCCAGACGTCCATCCAGCGCAGGCCTGGGGCGCCGGTGGAGAATATCTTGTGCCCCGACAGCGTCCAGCCATTGCCGGTTTGCTGCAGGACGGTGGCGGGCATGCCGCCACGGGTTGGCGAACCCAGTTCCGGCTCCACGCGCAGGGCGTTGATCAGGGCGCCGTCTGCCACGGCCTCGGTGGATAGGCGCGCCCGCACCGCCTCGGGCCACAGGTCTCCGCGGTTCAGTTGCGCCAGCTTGAACACCTGCATGGCGAGGATCAGGCTGGTCGAGGCGCAGCCTTCCGCAACGATGCCAAGGACGCGGCTGGCGTCGCGCAAGCCGCCGCCAAGGCCGCCATATCGCCTGGGAACGGTCAACCCGAGCAGTCCCGCGTCCTGCAGGCGGGCGATGTTGGAGGCCGGGAAGGTGCCTTCGCGGTCGACCCTGGCAGCATCGGCTGCCAACGCGCGACTGAGTTCTCGCAGGCTGGCCTCATCGATGGCCGACGACGATCGTGCGACATGGTTCATGACAAAGGCCGTTCGGCGGTTCGAACCCGCATCGGCGCAACTCCGTGATGTTCCCAGGATGTATTCCACGTGGGTCGGAGAACGTCAACCATATTCCACTTTTATTTGACGTGTTTTACTCCGGAATAACTTTTGATATTGACTGTTTCACGGGATCGCATCACGCTCGCACAACATCTTTCCGGAACCTGGATCATGAGCATCGAATTCATCGGCTATATCGGCACGCGGCTACAGTCGGAGATCATCCCGGCGCAGGGGCCGGCGCTGGACCCGGCGCACGTCGAACAGGCGGCACGCATTCATGAGGACGGCGGGTTTGACCGGGCGCTGGTGGCGTTTCACTCGACATCGCCGGAAAGCATTCTGGTCGCCGGGCATGCCGCATCCGTGACCAGTCGCCTGAGCCTGCTGATTGCGCACCGCCCCGGCTTCACCGCCCCGACCCTCGCCGCACGGCAGTTGGCGACGCTGGACGTGTTCACCGGCGGACGCGTCGCGCTGCACGTTATCACCGGCGGTAGCGACCAGGAACTGCGCCAGGACGGCAGCCATATCGGCAAAGACGAGCGCTACGCCCGGACCGACGAGTACCTCGACATTGTGCGCCGGGAATGGACCAGCACCGCACCATTCGACTACCAAGGCACGTATTATCAGGTGGAGCAGGCATTCTCCGCGGTGAAGTCGCCGCAACAGCCGCATATTCCCGTGTATTTCGGCGGCGCCTCGGACGCCGCGATCCGCGTCGCGGGCAAGCACGCCGACGTCTACGCACTGTGGGGCGAAACTTACGCCCAGGTCGCCGAACTGGTCGGGCGCGTGCGGGCGGAAGCCGCGCGGCATGGCCGGAAAATCCGCTTCAGCCTGTCGCTGCGCCCGATCCTGGCCGACACCGAGGCGAAGGCTTGGGCGCGCGCGGACGACATTCTGAAGCGCGCCACGGCGCAGGCCGAACGCAATGGTTCGTTTCGCAAGGCACCGCCGGAAAACGTCGGCTCGCAGCGCCTGATCGCCGCCGCGGCGCAGGGCGCTCGGCTGGACAAGCGGCTGTGGACCGGCATTGCCGGGCTGCTGGGCGCGCAGGGCAACTCCACCGCGCTGGTGGGAACGCCTGATCAGGTCGCGGACGCGTTGCTGGACTACCATGACCTGGGCATCACCACCTTTCTGATCCGTGGTTTCGATCCGCTGGAAGATGCCATCGGCTACGGCCGTGACCTGCTGCCGCTGACTCGCGATCTGATCGCTCGGCGACGGCCACAAGCGGCCTGAGGTGCCGGTATCGCGTCGGCTTGGCCTGCTTGCCGGCGCCAGCACGCTGCTGGGTGCGCGGCGGGCGGCGGCGCTGGATGCGCCGCGCTGGATGCACGAACAGGGCGCACCGGCCGCCGGCCAGCCATACGGTGTGCCGTCCGCGTGTGAGAAGGGTGTCGTCCGGCGCACGCGCGGTGTGGCGAAGTTTCTCACCGCATCCTCCAGCGGGACGCCGTTGCAGGATCTGCACGGGATCATCACGCCGAACGGCTTGCACTACGAACGTCACCACGCCGACGTGCCAACCATCGATCCGGATACGCATCGGCTGCTGATCCATGGGCTGGTGGACCGTCCGCTGATCTTTACCATCGACGACATCCTGCGGTTTCCGTCGGTGTCACGGATTCATTTTCTCGAATGTTCCGGCAACACGCCGGAGTTTCGTGATGCGAAGCCGGGTTGGACGCCACAGGACACGCATGGGCTGCTGAGTTGCTGCGAATGGACGGGCGTTTTGTTGTCCACGCTTTTGGATGAGGTTGACGTCGGGGCTTCCGCCCGTTGGATCCTGGCCGAGGAGGCTGACGCCGCCGCGATGACCCGCAGCATTCCGATCGAAAAGGCATGGGACGACGCGATCGTTGCTTATGCGCAGAACGGGGAGCGGCTGCGGCCTGAGCAGGGTTATCCGTGGCGGCTGTTGCTGCCTGGTTTCGAGGGCAACATGAGCGTCAAATGGCTGCGTCGCCTCAAGCTTGGTGATCAGCCGTTCGAGACGCGTGAGGAGACGTCGAAATACACCGACCTGATGCCGGACGGCAGGGCGCGCCAGTTCACCTTCGTGATGGAGGCGAAATCGGTCATTACGCGCCCGGCGGGCGGCCAGCAGTTGCGCGACCCGGGCCTTTTTTGAAATTACCGGCCTCGCCTGGTCCGGGCGCAGCCGTATCGGTGGCGTGGACGTATCGACTGATGGCGGAACGACCTGGACCCCGGCCACGTTGCAGGAGCCGGTTTTACCGAAGTGTCTGACCCGGTTTCGGCTGTCGTGGAACTGGGATGGCGGCGCGTCTTTGTTACGCAGCCGAGCGGTTGATGAGACAGGGTATGTGCAGCCGCCGAAGGAGGTGCTGGTGGATGTGCGCGGGGTGAACTCGGGCTATCATTTCAATGCGCAGCAGACCTGGCGCATCGCCCAGGGCGGCGCGGTCACCAGTGTGGTTTGATCGTGTCGCGCTGGGTTTTGCCGCGGCCCTGGCGGCGGCGCCGGCGTGCGCGGTTTCGCCGCGATAATATCTGGGTCGTGCGCCCACGCAGGCGGAGATCGATGCCTGGAACATTGATGTGCGGGCCGATGGCCAGGGGCTGCCGCCCGGTCATGGGAGTGTTGCCGAGGGGCGCGGGGTGTTTGCTGAGAGATGTGCGGCTTGTCATGGCGATCAGGGCCAGGGCGGGCTGGCTGATCCGCTGGCAGGCGGGTTCGGCACGCTGACACAGCCGAACCCGGTTCGAACCGTCGGCAGTTACTGGTCTTACGCAACGACTCTGTTCGATTTTATCCGGCGGGCGATGCCGTTCAATGCGCCTGAGTCGCTGGATGATGACCAAGTCTATGCGGTTTCGGCATATGTGTTATCGCTGAATGGTATCATATCTGACGACACCGTGCTAAACGCGTCGAACCTCGCGAAAATTGTCATGCCGAACCGCAATGATTTTATCAGTCCGGATCCGCGGCCTGATATCCCCGTTGCGGCGGATCAGGCCAGTTCGCGCTGAGGCGGGTTCGTCGATGGCCGCTTTGCCGGCGACCCTGTCGGCATCCGGATTGATGATGCGCACGACGTGCTGATCCGGCAATGCGACCGTTCAGCGATGCTGGGATCGTCGATAAATACGCTGAGTGGGCGTAGGACAGGATTGACACACTCTTAAGACCGTAGAACACTAGATCCCAAGCGCACCGGTCGGGCCATACCGTTCGACTGATGTCCGACCGACGCGTCATTCGCAACCTTTCGCAAAGGACGTCTGCTATGCCGCTTGATGTCACTGTTTCACCGAAGAACGTCACAGCCACGCTGCATTACCTCGTGCGTGGCGCTGAAAAGCCGGTGCGTTATGCGTACGATGCGCCGGAGGGCGCGCCCGGTTATAACGGCATCGATGATCCGCGCGAGGTTCGGATCGAGGATGCGCGCGGGCGCGAAAGCGAATTCACGCTGGACCGCAATGGCTTCGCGCTGGTGCAGGCGCCCACGCAGGTGCAGGATTTCTACAATCCTGAGGAAGTGAAGAGCGTCTATTACCCGGAGGTCGAGCGTCTTCTAAAGGAACAGCTTGGCGCGTCGCGCGTGGTCGTGTTCGATCATGGCGTTCGCAATGCTGGCCTGCCGGGTGGGCGCATCCCGTCGCGCCAGGTGCATAACGACCATACGGTCAACTCCGCACCGCGCCGGGTTCGCGATCACCTCGGGGCCGACGCTGAAGAACTTCTGAAGCACCGCTTCGGCGTTGTGAATGTCTGGCGGCCAATCCGCGGCCCTGTGCTGGATTCACCGCTCGCCTTGTGCGACGCACGCAGCTTTTCCAACGACGACCTGATCGCCAGCGACCTGGTTTACAAGCATGTGCGCGGCGAAACCTCCCGCGTCGAGTACAAGCCCAATCATCGCTGGTACTATTTCTCGGAACAACAGCGCGACGAAGTCCTGCTGATTCGTGTCCATGACAGCGAAAACGACGGCAGGGCGCGCTTGTCGTTCCATACGTCGTTCGAAAACCCGCTGGCGCAGGGCGCGCCACCGCGGGAAAGCATCGAAGTCCGGACCCTGGTCTTCTTCTAGGAAACGCCGAATGCCGCCGCCCAAGAAACCGGGCGGCGGCATTGTTTCGTCAGGATATCGTGTTGAACAAGTCGCCCACCAACGGGCGTGACACGAAACCATCCGGTCCGACGGGCAAATCGCCGCCGACCGTCGTGCGGTGAACGATCCGCTGCTCCTTCAGGTGTGGTCCGTCGATCGGGCCAAAGTGACTGGTCGCGCGATTGTCCCACACGGCGATCGAATTCGGTGCCCAGCGGAAACGGACCTGGTAGTCCGCGTGACCGCTCAGTTCCTCGTTCAGATAGTCGAGCAGAGCGGCGCTTTCGCTTGGCTGCAATCCGTCGATCGCCTTGATGAACCCGGTGCTGAGGAACAGCGACTTGCGGCCGGTTTCAGGGTGGACGCGGACCAGCGGATGCAGCGACGCGAACGGGCCGGGCGGCCTTCCGTCGAAGCGCGGCGGGCGCGGCAAACCATTTGCGGCATCGTCACGCACATGGATCGCCTGAAGCCCGTCCAGGAACCCTTTCAGCTTCGTGGAAAGGCCGTCATACAGCGCCTCCAGGTCGATCCACGCCGTGTCACCGCCGTAGGACGGAATTTCGACGCCGCGCAGGATGGTGATCGACGCGGGATTGGCAACGAACGTGATGTCGATGTGCCAGCCCCTGCCTTTCCGGGCACGCGAAAGCGGCCGCAACGGATGCTCGACATCGAGACGGAACGACGCATATTCCTGGATGCCACCGAACAGTTTGTTGACCTTGATCTCCGGCAGGTCCTCCAGACCGTTGGTGACCGGATGGGCCGGCGTAACCGGTCCGAAATACCGCGTGAACCGGATCTGCTGCACGTCGTCGATCGCCTGGTCGCGGAAAAACAGCACCTTGTATTTCAGCAGTCCTTCGCGCAGGCGTGCGACGGTTGCGGGGTCCAGTTCTTCGCGCAGATCGATGCCCGTCACCTCGGCGCCGATCAGCGCCGTTGCCGGGTGGAACCGCAGATCCGACCGAACCGCCGGGCGGTCGATGATCAGGGACATGATATCCTCCTTATTGATGACGCACGAAGTATTATCCCACGCTTTGTGGTAGTCAATAGGAGACTCAGGCGATGCCGGCCGCCTGCCGATTCCAGGTCCTGGTGTCGATCACGCACCGCCTGCTACCGCTGGCGGCCGGCAAAAGGCTGCTTCGGCGGCTTGGCGGGTCT
>Ga0302320_10017117_pt1 | contig 14744 bp, 11 predicted proteins | sample Bog_T0_3_FD_202130 | JGI IMG/M metagenome (GOLD analysis project Ga0302320, IMG submission 202130) | Peat permafrost microbial communities from Stordalen Mire near Abisko, Sweden - Bog_T0_3 | ecosystem: Environmental > Terrestrial > Soil > Wetlands > Peat | place: Sweden: Abisko, Stordalen Mire...
CTCGCGCGCTCGACGGGACCTTACGATCGACATTCGAGCACTGGTTTCCAGGACTGGCCAACGACAACGCGGATCGCATCATTCAGGGCGCGGCTGCATGAGCGGCCCACGGTTTGTCATGCTCTCCGCGAAGGGCGCGGCGATTGTCGCGCGCTCGGTGCGGCGCGGCGGGCTGCTGAAATTCTTCGCTTCGCTTCCGCGCTGCCTGGTGGGAATGGAAGCGTGCAGTTCCTCGCATCATTGGGCGCGTTCGCTGATCGAGCTCGGCTTTTCGGTGAAGCTGATCCCGCCCGCTTACGTGAAGCCCTACGTCCGGCGCAACAAGAACGACGCCGTCGACGCGGCGGCGATCTGCGAGGCGGTGGGGCGGCCGACCATGCGCTTCGTGCCGGTTCGCAGCGTCGATAACCAGGCGCAGCTGATGCGCCACCGCACGCGCGAACTTCTGGCGGGCAATCGCACGCGGATGCTCAACGCGCTGCGTGGGAACTTGGCGGAGGTCGGCGTCATCGCGGCGCAGGGGGCGCAGAACGCCTATGCGCTCAAGCGCCTCGTCGCTGACGGCTTCGACGAGAACGGTGAAGTCGTCGTCCCCGATTGCGTGCGCCAAGCCCTGGCGCCGCTCGTTCATCAGATCGACGCCATCGACGAGGAGATCGAGGCCATCGACGAAGAGATCAAGACGCTGGTAAAGGCCGACGAGACCGCACGACGGCTGATGACCATCCCCGGCGTCGGCCCGATCACGGCCTCGGCTGTCGTCGCCACCGTGCGCGACACCAGCGCTTTCGCCAGCGGTCGAGAATTCGCGGCCTTCCTCGGCTTGACGCCGCGCCAGAGTTCGAGCGGCGGCAAGGAGCGGCTCGGGCGCATCACCAAGATGGGCGACCGCTACCTGCGCAAGCTGCTGGTGGTGGGGGCCTGCGCCACGCTCAGCCACCGCAAGGGGCACAACGACGCCTTGCGGGTTTGGGCCGATCGATTGCTGGCGCGCAAGGCCGTCAAATACAAGTTCAAGCTGACGGCGGTGGCGCTGGCCAACAAGGTCGCGCGCATCGTCTTCGCCATTCTGACGCGGGGCGGCGAATACAACGACGCGCCGATCGCCGCCTGAGGCCGCTAAGAGGCTCGGCAAGGAATATCGCCGTGAGGCGACGCTGCACGAAGCAAGAGCTTCGCCAGGAGCAATCGAGGGTGACCAAGGGGTGATGTGAACCACGGAAAGGCTCGGAAGCCTGACGGACTGTCGGCGTCAAATCGAACGCGAACAGGTGATTGAGGCAAAGAGCCAGGCGGACGAATCATCAGGGCCAGCGGGCCTTAACCCCCGCGCAAACAGGCCGAAGACATGACCGCACCCGACACGTTCGCAAGGCCGCAAAGAAACCCTTGACAAGGGGCGCCGTCCAGACATGACAGCCCGGGCAGCGGCAGCATAGGATCATTCATGGCGGGTGTGGCTTCTCTGAATTGGCGCTGATTGGAGTCGGCAACCAAATCATACGCTAAATCACCTATTTAAGACACATCCGCCAGCATGGGCTGCATAATCCGGGCTAGTACGCGCAGCATGCCTTCGGCATCGAGCCTATCGGTCTTGGCCCTGCGGGCTACGCCCTTCCTCCTCCCCAACCCCTATGCGGCAAGAAGCCCCGGAAACCCGGCAGGACGGCGGCGCTTATCGAAATGCGGAAGCTGTCCAGACAACCGGGGCCAGCTCTAAGAGCAGTCATTCAGGAACTGTCAGACGGCGCCGGTCGAGTTTTGTGCGATCAGCCCTTTCTGCGCGAGCGCCTTCACCTGCAGCGGGAACCTTGGCTTCCGAAGATTGCTCGACTAAATTCATGAAAGCTTTGTACAGTTCCTCGACACGCGTGAAGGATTGCGTGTCACGCGTCGTCGGATCGGAACTGTTGACGATTGCGACGAATATCAGGGACAGTTCGCGTACGGGAGTATCCTTGCGAAGCTCTCCCTTTCTGATCGCCAGATTAAGGGCCTCGCCTATGCTGTCCTCCAAATTCTCCCGAAACTGGATCAGAGCCTTACGACACTTTCTGGTCAGGGTATGGCTTTCCAGGCGTATGCGCGATATCAGCGCCCACGGGTTGCTCGTGTTACCGGCAGGATTATACGCGAGATACCTATCTTTATTGATGCGGGAAACTGTCGATATTTTTTCGCGCAGACTCGTTGTCGGGTCAGTCAAGAGGTTTTTGTACGCGGTGATTCCGCCCCCAATTTCCTCAAGAATAACCATTTCGCAAAGCTGCTGCTTATTGCCATAATGATAATGTATATTTGTCCTGGTGATACCTAACGCGCTCGCTATGTCCGCATAGCGGAACCCTGCGTAGCCGTTCGTAATCAAGAGATCTACGGCAGTTTTTTTGATTTCTTCACGCAAAGCGCCAACCTCTAGAAACGTTAGACCAGAACGGTGGGACGTGGGGCAGAGACTGCTTCATTCCGAGCTATACATCAAATGGGCCTGAGAACGGAAGCAAGCGGGGGGGATGCCCCGCGGCGCGCGCATACGCCTCGCCGGTCGAAATACCGCCGCGAAGTCCTCGCCCTTCGAACCAAGCACGCGAAGTCGCCACTTGACTTTCTCTTCCGAACCTCCTTACGTACATGTACGACAAGACGCCGAAGTCAATCTGAAGTGCGTCGACATGGAGGAGATATGCGCCTCTCGAAATGGCCGGATGCGCGGCGCAGCGCCGCAGCAGCACTTTGTGGGCCTGGCTCGATGCGTAGGGGCCACTGAGTGCAATTGGCATTCGTACAGATCGCAAACGCGCTTGCGCTGGCCTCCTTGCTTACAATTCTGGCTAGCGGTCTCGCGCTGATATACGGCTTGCGCGACGTGATGAATTTCGGCCACGGGGCGCTCTACATGCTGGGCGCCTACATTGGTTATAGTGCAGCAGCGATCACGAACTTCTGGGTTGCATTGCTGGTGACGCCGGTCGCCATGGCCGCGATCGGGTTTGCGCTGGAATATCTCGTGTTTCGCCCCCTGCATCGCAGATCGCCGATCGATCTCGCTTTGCTGACATTCGGTCTTTCGCTGATTATTGGCCAGGCGATCGTCTACATTTACGGCGGAACCGCCCGGACAATTGACGCGCCGGCGGCGTTAAGCGGTTCAATCCGGCTTCTCGGCGCGCCCTATCCTTTGTACCGCCTCTTCCTGATCGTGTTCGGAATTGGCGCTTGTCTCCTGCTCGCGGCGTGCCTTCGATGGACACGATCGGGCATGTATATCCGGGCGGTCAGCCTTCACCCCGATGTTGCTCGAATGATGGGTGTGAACACCGACCGGCTAAGCCTGCTGGTCGTCTGTCTGAGCACGGCGACCGCTGGCGCCGCAGGCGTACTTGCGGGCCCGTACCTGTCGATCGATCCAGGCATGGGTCAGGCGATCCTGATAAGCTGCCTTATTATCGTCGTCGTCGGCGGCGTCGGCAGTATAGGCGGCGCGGTCGCTGCTTCGGTGCTCTACGGCTTCATCCAGGTTGTCGGATCGGTCGTCTTTCCGGCGGCGGCGGTGCTCGCCCCCTATGTTCTGCTGATCGTCGTGCTGATGTGGCGGCCTCAGGGGCTGGGCGGAGGCAGGATCTGATGACAAGCGGCGAATTGCAATCATCGGCGTTAATGCGGCCGGCGTCCGGAATAACGAAAGCGCCCGGCGGCAGAATTCGTCGTGGGTGGCCTTTTGCGGCGTTACTTCTAATTTTCGTAGCCGGTCTCTTCGTCCCGGCCGTGGTGCACAGTCCCTTCTACCAGGGGCTCGCCAATGACGGTCTCATCCTTGGGATGCTGGCGCTTGCCACGGGTTTCCTGATGAGTCAGTGCAATCTGGTCATGTTCGGGGTCGTCATGTTTTATGGCGGTCCCGCCTATCTCTTTGCTATCGCCAACACGAACTTCGACTGGAGTACGGGCGCCGACGTGTTTGCCGCGTGTTTTGGGACGCTCGTTGGGGCCGCGGCCATCGGCGCGGCCTTCGTTAGGGCAAAACCGCTTCCTTTCGCCATGCTGACTCTCGCAGTCAGTCAGATGCTCCGGCAAGCAGTAGTCATTACCGACTTTCGCCCGGTAACCGGCGGCGAGGACGGGTTAGTGATCGATCTCCGCGATTCCTTTCTCGGCCTGACGCAAGCGGATCTGTCTACGCCGTCGAAATTTTGGGTCGTGGTCTGGATTGCGACAGCCCTGGTCCTCGTGGTTGTCTGGGCGGTGGTGCACTCACGCTTCGGACGGATTTTGCGCGGCATCCGGGACAACGAAGAACGCATGCGCTTTTCCGGCATCGGCACATATTGGCCTCGGCTCGCGGCCTTCGTACTCGCCGCCGGGATCGCGTCCCTCGCGGGAATTCTTCATGTCCTCAATTCGGCCTTCGCCTCGCCTGAGTTGCTCGACTTCTCGTTGGCCGGAAACGTGATCGCTTCGGTGCTGATTGGAGGCAGCGCTGGATTGCTCGGCCCCGTCGCCGGAGGCGTCGCCTTTACGCTCGGTCTGGACCAGTTTGCCGCTAGCGGTCATCTGCAACTGTTCACGGGCGTCGCATTGGTCGGCATCATTGCCGCGCTTCCCAATGGCGTTGAAGGCTTCGTCAGAGCGGCGCTGAAACGTATGACTGGCAATCGAACGACACGGCCGAACACGGACGACGCGCATGCTGATCCTTGAAGATCTGGGGGTTAGCTATGGCAACCTGCGCGCGCTGGATAGCGTCAATTTGCGCCTGAGCGAAGAAGGACGGATTCATGGCGTCATCGGTCCGAACGGTGCGGGAAAGTCTACGCTCATGGACGTCGTGAGCGGTCGGCACCGACCGGGGAGTGGTCGCATTGTCTGGCGCGGGCAGGATATTGGGGCGAAATCGGTCGAGTGGCGCCGTCGCCATGGCATGTCTCGGTCATTTCAGCGAACGAGCATCTTTTCGACGCTGACTGTTCTGGAACAGATCGAGATGGTCTCCTCGAGCCTGGGCGACAACGACATTGCAGAAATCCTTGACGCGCTAGAATTGAATCACGTCTGCAACCGGCGCGCAGACACGATCGCCTATGGAGATCAGCGGCGGGTGGACGTGGCGCTCGCTCTGGTCGGGAAGCCGAAGTTGATCCTGCTGGACGAACCTGCAGCAGGGCTTTCAACGGGAGAGACGACGGCGCTATTCGAACATATCGCAGCCCTTGTTCGTCGCCGAGGGATTACAGCGATGATCGTCGAACACGATGTCGCGGCAGTGTTCCGCTTTTGCGATGTCATCACAGTGCTCGATCTTGGCCGCGTGATTGTCACAGACGCTCCGAGCGTCGTGCGCGCCGACCCTCGAGTAATTTCCGCCTATCTCGGAAGCGCCGCATGAGCTTTCTCGAGATCCACGAACTTGTCGCCGGCTACGGCAACGCGGTGGTCTTGCGCGATGTTTGCCTGAGCATCGACGAAGGCGAGGCTGTGGCGCTAGTCGGTCGAAACGGGGCTGGGAAGTCGACTTTGATGTTGTCCATCTTCGGCGGTTGCTCGGTGCGCGGCGGCGAGATCGTGGTGGACGGTCGCCGCATCGACAAGTCCGCAGGCTATTCCGCAGCTCGGGCGGGCGTGGCCATCGCGCCTCAGGGACGCATGATTCTGCCGAACTTGACCGTCCGCGAGAATTTGCTGCTTGGCGCCGCGGCCGGTCGACGTGGGCCGTGGTCGCTCGAAACCGTCTTTGAGCTCTTTCCGATCCTGGGGGAGCGCGCAAATGCCCCAGGAACGGCGCTGAGCGGCGGCCAGCAGCAGATGTTGGCGGTCGGGCGAGCGCTGATGGCCAATCCCCGCGTTCTCCTACTCGACGAGCCCTCTGAAGGACTTTCCCCGGTCGTTGTCGATGAAATTGTCGAGGTTTTGGGTCGGATACACCGCGCTGGGGTCGGCATCCTGGTTGTCGAGCAGCATCTCGAATTGGTGCGCCGGGTGTCGCAGCGCTTCGAGATTCTCGTCAAAGGCGAAATCAACGGCGGCGGACCTACATGCGACATCGGTTCGCCGGAATATAAAGTTGCTCTCGCGTTCTGAAGCGTCCGAGAGAAGCGCGGCTATTGGGAGGCTTGCAATGTGGACAAAGACATTTCTGTCGGCGGCGTTGGCTCTGGCTTTGATCGGGCCAACGCGCGAAGCAGGCAAGGCTGAGGACGCCGGTCCTATCAAAGTCGCGTTCCTCGCAATCGATAGTGGTCCCTTCGCGGCTTCGATGCAGGACAACATCAATGGCATGAAACTCGCCATCGATTATATCAACGACCAAGGAGGCGCAAACGCTCGCAAATTTCAACTTGTGTTGGAGACTGGCGACGGCACGCCTTCGAGCGCGATTGTAGCCGCGACCCGCGCGGTTCAGCAAGACGGCGCCCAGTTCATATTGGGCATGTTCAGCTCCTCAATCGCAGCCGCGCTGGTACCGAAAGCGAATGCGCTGGGCGTCCTGGTGATCGATCCGTGGTCCCAATCCGACGACCTGATCGGAAAGGGATGCGGACCGAACTATTTCCGTACTTCAACCAGCAACAGTATGATCGTCAACGCGGTCAAGACCTTCGTAAAACAAACCGCGATTCTCAACTGGGACGCGATCTCAGTTGATTATACGTCTGGCCATGATCTTTCGGCAAAGTTCAAACAGTTCCTCTCCGATATCGGAGGCAAACTGGTTGCGAACCTGTTCGCGCCGCTTGGGACAAGTGATTTCGGCAGCTACATATCGCAATTGTCCGCCACGCCCTCTGAAGGTCTCCTGGTGACAATCTTCGGGACCGACTCCGCGGCGTTCGCGAAACAGCAGGCGCAATTCGCACTCTTCAAGAAGTACAAACTCGTGTTAGGAAATGGTTTCACGACCCCCCCGACGATCGGCGGTGAAGGTGATTTTGTGCTCGGCGTCTATGAGACATTGAGCTACCACTTTAGCCTCTCCAACCCCAAGAACGAGGCCTTTGTGAAGGTCTACCGTGACCGCTACAAAGCAAATCCCGACTATATCGACGCTGATATGTATGTCGCGCTCGAACTGCTGCGCGCAGCAATCGATAACGCCAGGTCCACGGAGGTTTCGGCGGTTCGCGCGGCCTTGTCAGGCTTGAAAGCTAACACGATTTACGGTGACGTCGAACTTAGGGCGGCGGACCATCAACTCGTACGACAGGAATTGCTCACTCAGGTCGTAAGAGACGAGGACGGGAAGCTCACCTTTGCGATCAAGGCCAATCTGGATGGCCCCTCCATCATGCCGGCTCCAAACCCGCTTTGCAAAGAGTGAGAACTTAGTCCTGCAAGGGGCGCGCATAGCGGGGGGCCTACGCTCCACGACCGCCAAACGGCGCGGTATCTTGTGGGGGTCGGCGTAGCGAATCCTAAACGGGTCGCCGTGCCGTGGAAGCATCGAAGCCGAGAAACTGGGCGGCGCCGTTTTCCGTTCGAGTCAGCGTCACTCCCGACTGCACAATGCACCGCCGAGCTCGCCATCTATATGTTGACAAGACCGTGAAAACAGACCTACAGACATGTATGTCAGTAGACGAGATTTGGCTCGGTTGAGTCGAAGTCAGTCGCTCGGCGCCTCGATCAACCAGCATCCACACTTCACATTCACGCAGAGGACCTACGCATGATCGACTTTTCTATTCCACCAGAGGACCAGCTCATCGTCGACAACGTGAAGAGGTTCATCGAGCGAGAGGTCATGCCGCTCGAGAACGGACTTCTTCGACGCGGCATGGAGGGGGGTGATGAGCGCCTCACGACCCAGGAGCTTCGCGACCTCCAGAAGAAGGGGAGGGCTCATGGTTTTTGGGGCCTCGACACGCCAGAAGAATATGGCGGCGTCGGCCTTACCCCGCTCGTCCAGGCGCTCGTCAACGAACAGATCGGCCGGAGCTGTGCGGGCTTTACCTTCGGCGGCAGCGCGATGAACGTCATGTATTCGCTCAATCAGGCGCAAAAGGAGGAATATCTTATCCCCACGATCAACGCCGAGCGGTGGGGCTGTTTTGCGCTGAGTGAACCTGGGGTCGGATCAGACGCCAAGGGCATCAAGACGACGGCGGTGCGGGACGGCAAGGATTGGATCATCAATGGCGAAAAGACTTGGATCACAGGCGGGAACGTGGCGGACTACGCGATCGTCTTCGCACGCACATCGGGCGAAGACGATTCGGAAGGCATGACCGCGTTTTTGGTGGATCGCTCGATGGGCTTCACTTCGCGGCCGATCAGGGTCATGGCGACGCACGATCCGGCCTCGCTGTTTTTTGACCAAGTCCGTGTACCTAATCGCAATGTCTGTGGCGAGGTCAACAAAGGCTTCGAATGGGCGATGAATTTCATCTACCGGAATCGTGCCTGGATCCTACCGCCGCGCAACATCGGCGCTTGCGAGCGCTTGCTAAGCATGGCCCTTGAATTCGCGGAGAACCGTTCGACCTTCGGGCGCAAGCTGATCGAGCGAGAGAATATTATGTGGATGATCGCTGAGTCGGAGATAGAGATCCGCGCGGCGAAACTCCTCGTCCTCAACGTGGCTTGGCAGGCCACGATGGCGATGGACTACCGTCACGCCGCTTGCGTTGTAAAATGCCATGTCGCCAGGACGGCCAACAAAATCGCCGATCATGTCGTTCAGATCCACGGCGGAATGGGGTTGGCCAAGGAGTTGCCGATCGAGCGTTGGTACCGGGATTTCCGCGTTGAACGGATCTATGAAGGTTCGGATGAGATGAATCTGGCCACGATCATTCGAAATATCCGCAAGGGCAATGCGGTGATCGGCAAGATCGACTGATCACTAACAGGTTGTAGCACTTTGGTTGGGAGCAACGTCATGTCGTTGGAGCAAGTCGACGGCGCCGATTGGAGGTCGGCGAAAAAGGACCGAATGAGGGCCCTGTTCGCACCGCGAAGCGTCGCGCTTGTCGGCGTCAGCGACAATAACGACATGTCACGTTGCGTCCACGCCAATATGCTTCGTCATGGGTTTCAGGGGCGCTCCTACCTCGTCAACCCCAATCGCGACACCGTTCACGGACAGCGATCTCTGAAATCGTTGTCTTCAATCGCCGAGCCGATCGACATGGTCTTCGCGTTGGTCTCCGGTTCCCGCCTTCTCGACCTTATGGAAGAGGCCGGCGAATGCGGCGTTCGCAGCGTTTGTGTGCTGGGCGGCGGATTTGGGGAGAATGGGCTTCAGGGTGAGGAGCGACAGCGACTGCTGAACCAGGTCGCAGCCAAGCACAGTCAGGTCGTGCTTGGCCCAAACACGATCGGCTATCTCAATGTTCCCGCCGGCTGCGTGTTCTATGGATCGCCGCTTCGCGCACCGATCTATACCGATCTCGCTGTTGTGCCCGGCGACATTGGTTTCGTGATCCAAAGCGGTATAATAGCGCATGCAGCGCTTCGTGGGATGTTGGTCAGAAACGTCGGGCCGAGCCTTATCGTGGCGACAGGCAACGAAGCCAACCTCGAAGTTCACGACGTGATCGACTATCTCGTCGACGACGAGGCGACGAAGGTGATCGGCCTCTTTATTGAGACGATCCGCGATCACGAAGGTTTTCGACGTGCGGCGCAACGGGCGCTCGAAGCGGGCAAGCCGATCGTCGCGATGAAAGCGGGGCGGTCCGCGGTGGCCGCAAAGACGGCGATTTCCCATACCGGGGCGTTGGTCGGCGACGCCCACGTTTACTCGGCGGCCTTCGAGAAACTGGGCGTCATCTCTGTCCCGTCACTTGACGACCTGATGGTGACTTGCGCCTACCTCAGCAACTACGGGGTCCCGTCAGGACGCCGTGCCGCTTTGGTAGCCGTCTCGGGCGGCTTCTGCGAGATATTTGCAGACAGGGCCGCCGAAGTTGGAATCGAGACGCCGGAGTTTTCCCGGAGCACGATCGCCGCGTTGACGAAAATCCTCCCGGACACCGGCACGGCTTCGAACCCGCTTGACACGACCGGGGCCGCGCAGACCGATCCCAACCTGTTCCCGCGGTCGATAGATATCATAACAAAGGACCCTAATTTCGACGTCCTGTTTGTTCAGCGTAGCGTGTGGACTTCCAGTATCCCGGACGTGTCCGCCGTCATCGGAACCTATCGCCCCTGGGCCACGGCGATCGCGGCATCGCCAATACCCGTCGTCCTTGTCGGGGACCTGATGGCGCAGGTTTCGGATTTCGAAGCGGACTTCCTCAAAGCGTCGCAGCTTCCTCCCGAAATCGGCGGTCTTCAGCACGGTTTGGCCGCGTTCGCCGCGGCCGCGGGATGGGCGGAGTTTCGGCGACACAATCTACAGAGGATCGAAGCGCCGGCCGCGCTCGAGTCCAAACACTATCAACCGCTGAGCGGAGAGCGGCGCGGCACATGGGCCGAACACTGCAGCCTGGATTGGCTGGCGGCGAATGGCATCCCTGTCGTGCCCTGGCGGCTCGCAAAATCCCGCGAGGCTGCCGTCGCCGCCGCAAACGAGCTTGGCTATCCCGCCGTGGTCAAGGTTTCCTCCGCGCAACTACCGCACAAGAGTGCGGTAGGAGGGGTGGTTCTCGGACTCGCGGATGCGGAAGACGTACGGGATGCCTTCGACGTCGTCGTCGACGCGGCTCGCCGACACGATGCTGCGATCGAGATCGACGGGGCGCTCGTTATGCCGATGCGCGAGAGAGCGCTGGAGCTCATCGTCGGAATTGTTCGCGATCCGACTTGGGGCCTTACACTGGCCGTTGGGCTGGGAGGCGTGTGGACCGAAGTTCTCAACGACTCGAACGTGACGCCGCTTCCGGTTTCCGGCGAGGAAGTGAAGCGTCTTCTGTTGGGACTTCGCGGGGCCAGGCTGTTTTCCGGCGGCCATGGCGTTCCCAAAGTCGATATGGAAAAACTGGCGCAAACCATAGTCGACGTCGCGGATCTGGCCGCGGCGGCAGGGGACTCGCTTGAGTCTCTTGAAGTAAATCCCATCCGCGTTGCGGGCAACGCGATCGAGGCGCTCGATTCCCTAGTCATTTGGCGAGACCGCTAAGGCGATCTTCGACATCGAAAGGGAGTCAGTCAATACACTCGGACCCTCTATCGAAGACGGCAGACAACGCCGGTCCAATCTAAGGTATACCCAGTTCACGCCAAAATCCGAAATTTGGCGGGGCTGATTACACGAAAATTGTCTGTGACCGAATCGCAGAACGCGGCCCATTTGGCGGGGACTTCGTGGCGTAGGAAGCCGAGAAGGGCGTCGGCGAATTCCCGACACGTTGGATAGGTTTTGTTGTGCGTGAGATGCTCGTGCATTAACGCCCACAATCTCTCGATGGGGTTGAGATGCGGGCAGTACGACGGCACGAAATGCAGGACGATCCTCCGCTCGGGTTGCGATAGCCACTCTTGGACCAGCTTGGCGTGGTGATAGCGCGCATTGTCGAGAAACACATGGATCAGCGCGGCCGTCGAGTAGAGCGCCTCCAGAGCTTCCAGGAGTTTGATCGTCGAAGCAGCGTCGATGGAGTCCGCCTCGATCATCTTGGTCTGGCCGGTTTCCAGATCGATCGCGCCGTGAATGTTGAGGCGTTGACGCCCCGTTGTCTGTTCGATCGCCAGCGTCTCGTCTTTGGCTGCCCAGCATCCCGCAGCGCGCGCGGCATGCGTCGGATGCACCGCGTCTACGAACACGACGCACTCGTCCATCGACAAGGAATTCATTAGCTTCTCGTAGAGATCGATGAACGCGCGCTGCTTGTTTTCGTCGAGATGGCGAGGAATGACTTCGGGTTTGCGATACTCGAGGTCGAGGCGATGCAGAAGCGCGATCAATCCCGAGCGGCTGTCATATTCCACGCCGAACTCCGACGTGATCCAAGCGCCAATCTCACGCGTCGAGCGCGGCGAAGTCGCGCGAACCCACGCGACAAGCTTTTCTCCTTGCGCTTGGCTCAGATGGCAAGCGCTGCCGCCGGATTCAAAGCGCATAAGCGCCTTTCGGCCTCCCTCGGCAAACGCGCCATGCCAGCGACGGATCGTGTCATCGTCCAACAAAAGCACCTTGGCGACTTGCTCGCAGCTCAGGCCATCATCAAGCAAAACGAGAGCGTTGGCCCGGCGCGCCAATCGATGCGTAATCGACCCATCGCGCGCCAGCCCAATCAGCGCAGCGCGTTCCTCTCGCGATAAAAAGCCGGGGCGAATCATGCCCTAAGCCGAATCCATTTCCACGCAATCGGCAACAGTTTTTCGCGTTCTCAATGAGTCGGGGTATAGCGAATGTCCAGGCAGCAATTCATAGAAGCAGTAGGCGCAGTCGTCGAAGCAATCGAGGGAAGGCCGTTGAATGACGACCTAAGCGCCTATCTGAATGCTGCTTAACGGCGGGCGGAGCGCGCTTTCCATTGCGCCGTAGCGTAGCCCGCCGTTATCCACAGCCTTGTCGCGCCGAGGGGCGGGCGAGCAGGCTTTCGTCGCGCACGTCGATTTCATGGTGAGGCGTGTCGCTTGCGCAAGCTCTCCCCTGCCAGTTCGATGCGATAGGCGTTGTGAATGACGCGGTCCAAAATTGCATCGCCGAGAGTGGGGACCCGAATCAGATCGTGCCAGCGGTCCACGGGAACCTGACTGGTGATGATGAGCGAGCCCTTGTCGTAACGGTCCTCGACGATTTCGAGTAGATCGCGCGCCTGGCCAGGCGTGAGCGCCTCGGGTCCCCAATCGTCGAGGATGAGCAGTTTGACGCGGGCGAGGGAGCGCAGAAGCCTGGCGTAGCGCGCGTCGCCATGCGCGATGGCCAAATCGGCGATGAGCCGGGGCATGCGGGTGTAGAGAACGGAGATGTTTTCTCGGCAAGCCTTGTGGCCGAGCGCGCAGGCGAGCCAACTTTTGCCCAAGCCGCTCGCCCCGGTTACGAGCAGATTGCGGCGCTCGGCGATCCAGTCGCAGGCGGCGAGCTTGAGGAACAGGGCGCGGTCGAGCTCGCGAGGGCTTTGATAGTCGACGTCCTCGACGCTGGCGGGATGACGCAGACGCGCGCCCCCTGGCGCGCGTTTCGAACTGCTTCTGCCGGCGCAGCGTCAGTTCGTGTTCGAGCAGCAGACCGAGCCATTCGGCGTGATCGAGGCCGCGCGCTTCGGCTTTGTGTTCCAGTTCCTTGAACCCCTTGGCCAAGCCATAAAAACCGAGGGCGTTCAGTTGGTCGAGCGTGGGGTGAGCGAGCGTGAGGATTTCCTCTCAATGGTAATAGCCGGGACCGCGCAGATTGGCGTGGTCGAAGAGCGTCGCGGGACGGCTGTCCTTGGCCGCCGCATCGTCGTGCTTGCGGGCGAGAAGGGAGGCGACGCCTTTGCAATTGAGGACGCCGAGTTCGACGGCGCGGGCCGACACCGCTTCGAGGCGGGCCAGGTCGACGCCGCGATAAGAACGCAGAATCCCTAAGCAAGTGCGGAACCCCTGTTCGGGGTGCGGCCGGCTGGCGAGCACGGCGCTGATCAGCCCTTCGGTGTTCGGCCCGATCTTGCCGGCCCAACGGCGGAACCGATCCGGCGTCCACTCGGCGTAGCGCCGGTGGGAACTGGGCATGTGGTCGGGGTCCGTGCCGTGCTTGCGGCCCATGTAACGGCGTTGATGGACGCCGACGCGCTGGCCGCGATGGAAGATCTCGACCGTGCGTGCGGTGACGCGCACGTCGACCTCGGCGCGGATCAGCGCGTGCGGAACCGAATACAGGAAGCCATGGACCTCGATGTGATAATCGAGACTGACGCGGGCGCGCCGCCATTCCGCGAACTCCCAATCGTCGGCGGGCAAGGCGGTGAGGGCGCCGCGCTCGACCTTCTCGAACAGCTCGCGCCGACTTAATCCGAAGTTGCGCATCGGACGCTCGTTCATGCGTTGCATGACCAGCGCGATCGCCTCGTTGCATTCGGCGAGCGAGAAGAACGTCAACCGGCGCAATCGCCCGAGAATGTAGGTCTGCGCGAATCTGACTCCGGCCTCGACTTTCGCTTTATCCCTCGGCCGCCTTGGCCGCGCCGGGAGGATTCCGACGGAGTAATGCGTCGCCATCGCGCCATAGGTGCGGTTGATCTCGGGATCGTAGAACGAGGCCTTGGCGACGCCGCTCTTCAGGTTGTCGGGAACCAGCAGCTTCGGCGCGCCGCCGAAGAAGCGGAACATGCGCACATGGGCGCCGATCCAATCCGGCAGCTGTTGCGTCCACGTCGCCTCGGCATAGGTGAGGTTCGAGGCGCCGAGCACGCCGACGAAAATCTCCGCCTCGCGGATTTCGCCGCTCAAAGGATCGGCGATCCCGATCCGCTTGCCCGAATAGTCGACGAACGCCTTTTCCCCTGCGACATGGTGCTGGCGCATCACCGGCGTCAGCCGTCTTTCGAACCCGCGCAGCAAATCGCAGAACCGGCTGTAGCCATAGCCCTCGAGCTGGACCTCTCGGTATTCCTCCCACAGGATCATCATCGTCACGCCGGGCCGCTTCAGCTCGCGCGCCAAGGCCGCCCAGTCCGGCTCGACCCGCCGCCGCTGGCCGGTCGCAATCCCGGCGCGCCCAAAGAGCTGGAGTTCCAGAGCCTCCTCGGTGACGTCGTCGCCCAGCGGCCATTTCAACCCGGCCGCCGCCGCCCGTTTCAAATTGTCCTGGATCGTGCTGCGCGCCACGCCCAGACGCCGCCCGATCTCGCGGGCGCTCACGCCATCGTGGTGACGTC
>Ga0302320_10017119_pt1 | contig 14744 bp, 11 predicted proteins | sample Bog_T0_3_FD_202130 | JGI IMG/M metagenome (GOLD analysis project Ga0302320, IMG submission 202130) | Peat permafrost microbial communities from Stordalen Mire near Abisko, Sweden - Bog_T0_3 | ecosystem: Environmental > Terrestrial > Soil > Wetlands > Peat | place: Sweden: Abisko, Stordalen Mire...
CTGCCGGTTACCGCGTTTTCCTCGGCGGCGGCGCGCAGACTTTCCGTGAAACCTTCGCCAGCCTTTTCTTCGCGCTCTGGCTCGGCGTCGTCGTCTCGTACATGGTGCTCGCGTCGCAGTTCAACAGCTTCGTTCATCCGTTTGCCGTGCTGCTTTCGTTGCCGTTCTGCATCAGCGGCGCGTTCTTCGCGCTCCTGCTCACGGGCCAGTCGATCAATCTCTACAGCCTGATTGGCCTCGTCCTGCTCATGGGCATCGTGAAGAAGAATTCCATTTTGCTCGTTGAATTCACCAACGCGAAACGCTTCCTCGACGGCTTCTCCGTGCGCGACGCCATTCTCCACGCCGGGCCGATCCGCCTGCGCCCAATCCTCATGACTTCCCTCGCCACGCTGGCCGCGGCGGTCCCTCCCGCGCTGGCCCTTGGACCCGGAGCCGAGAGCCGCATCCCGATGGCGATCACCGTCATCGGCGGCGTCATCGTCTCTACCTTCTTCACGCTGCTCGTCGTGCCCTGCGCCTACAGTTTGATGGCGCGACTCGAAAGCAAAGCACATCCCGAAGCCGAACTCTATGGCGCGCGCGCGAAGCCCGTCATGCGCCTGGGACATGACGCTGCCACCATCGGCACCTCATCCAATCCCCTGACGTCCGTGAAATGACGACGATAATTTTGACGGAATTAACGGAATTTTTTGACGGAATTGACCAAATTATCTGTACGGTTTGGCCTTCTATTTCATCCCATCTGAATCCCTTAGCGATTCCGTTAATTTAGTAATAATTCCGTTAATTCCGTCAAAAAATTCCGCGTTCCCATGACCCTCTCCGACCTCTCCATCCGACGCCCGGTCTTCGCCTGGATGCTCATGTCGGCGCTGATGTTCTTCGGCGTGATCTGCTTCATGCAGCTCGGGGTCAGCCAGCTTCCCGAGGCGACCCAACCGGTCCTCACCATCAGCGCGGACTGGATCGGCGCGGCCCCGGAAGTGATGGAAACCGAAATCGTCAACCCCATCGAGCAGGCCGTGATTTCCGTCCAGGGCATCCAGGACATCGAATCGAACATGCGCCAGGGCACGGCCAGCATTAAACTCACCTTTTACACCGGCAAAGACATCGACGCCGCGCTACAGGAAACCAATTCGAAGCTGCGCTCCGTCAAACTGCCGGACGATGTCCTGCCTCCGACCATCGAGAAGATCAATACCGATGACAACCCGATCATGTGGCTCGCGGTCACCTCGACCAAGCGCCCGTTCAAGGACATCCTCACCTACGTCGATCTGAACCTGCGCGACCGGATGCTTGTCATCCCCGGCGTCGGCAACCTCATCCTCGCCGGCTGGTCCGACCGCAATCTCCGCGTCTGGGTCGACAACAACAAGCTGCTCGCGCATCAACTGACCATCCTCGACGTGCGCAACACGCTCAAGATGGAGAACAACGAGACGTCCTCCGGCTATCTCGAAAACGGGCTCAACGACGCCAATGTCCGCACCATGGGCGAGGCGCTCACGCCGCAGCAGATGGGCGACCTGCTCATCACCCAGCGCGGCGGCCAGCGCATTTACCATTCGGACATCCACCTGCGCGACGTGGCCACGATCGAGGACGGCCTGGCCGACACGCGCAGCTACGCGTGGAGCGACGGCAAGGTTACGCTCGGCGTCGGCATCCAAAAGCAGCACGGCGAAAACGATGTCCGGGTCAGCGCGAACGTGCGTGCGTTCATGGACCAGGTCAACAAGGAGATTGCCGTGACCGACCCCGACCTCCACCTGGACGTCAACTTCGACGGCACGCGTTTCACCTCGCAAGCCATCGATGAAACCGAACTGACCGTGCTGCTCTCAGTTATCATCACCAGCCTCGTCTGCTGGGCCTTTCTCGGCTCGTGGACGTCCACCTTTAACGTGCTGCTTTCAATCCCCACGTCGGCACTGGGGACATTCATCGTCATGCGGATGCTCGGTTTCACCATCAATTTTTTCACCCTGCTCGGCATGTCGCTTGCCATCGGCATCGTGGTCGACGACGCCATCATGGTGCTGGAAAACATCGTGCGCCATTTTCACATGGGCAAGACCGCGCGGCAGGCGGCGCTCGACGGCGCGCGCGAAATCACCTTCGCGGCCACGGCGGCGACCATCTCGGTCATCGCCGTTTTCATCCCGGTGCTGCTTGTCGGCGGATTCATCGGCGTCTTCCTTTTCCAGTTCGGCATGACCATCTCGACCGCGGTCGGCCTCTCGCTCCTCGAAGCCATCACCCTTACTCCGATGCGCTGCTCGCAATTCATGACGCCGAAGGAGGACGAATACCGGTTCGCGCGTTTTGTGAACCGGATCTTTGCATCTTTCTCCCGCTTCTACGGACGCTCTCTCATCTTTGCCCTGAATCATCGCTGGAAGGTCGTCCTCGGCGCACTGCTTCTCTTCGCCCTTTCGCTCGGCTCGATCTCGCTGATCAAAAAGGAATTCATGCCCACGCAGGACATTGGCGTGTTCATCATCCGGCTCCAGACGCCGATTGGCTCCTCGCTGGCTTTTACCAGCGCCAAGGTGGCTGAGATGGAAAAAATCCTCGCCGCCAACCCGAACATCGTCCACTACTTCGCCAACGTCGGCGGCTTTGAAGGCGGCGAGACGAACAAGGGCATGGCGTTCGTGTCGCTCAAGGACATGGGCCAGCGTCACCAGACGCAGCAGCAGATCATGGACACCGTGCGCGACGAAATCAAAAAGAAGATCCCCAAGGATTTCGACGCCTTCATGATCAATCCTTCCGGCAGCTTCGGCGGTGCAAAACGGGGCACGAACCTCGAGCTGAGCATTCGCGGCCCCGATTACGGCGTGCTCAAGGAAAAGGTCGCCGAGATGACCAAACGCTTCACGGCCAGCGGCCTGATGACCGACGTCGACACCGATTTCCGCGACGGCGTCACCGAAGTCCACGTCGAGCCGGACCGCGAAAAGGCGGCGGCCAGCGGCGTCAGCGTGCAGGACATCGCGGACACGATCAATACGGCCATCGGCGGTGTGCGCCAGGGTTATTTCACCAACGGCATCCGCCGCTACGACGTGCGCCTGCGCCTGCTGCCCGAGCAATGGCAGACAACCTCGGACATCGACAAGCTGCTTATCCGCACCACCTACGGGGAACTGATTCCGCTTTCCTCCGTGACGAAAATCACGGAAGAAAAAAAACTGCTCACCATCACGCGCGAGATGCGCGAGCGGGCGATCAACGTCTATGCGAACACGGCTACCGGCAAGTCGCTCGATCAGGTGATGGAGTTCGCACGCAAGACGGCAAAGGACGTGCTGCCCGACGGCTACTCGCTTGCCGAAGTGGGCGCATCGAAAGATGTCGTCGACGCCTTCGTCAGCTTCATCTTCACATTTGTCATGGGTCTGCTGATTTCCTACATGATCCTGGCGGTCCAGTTCAACAGCTTCATCCATCCCATCCCGGTGATGATCGCCATTCCGTTCTCGCTGACGGGCGCGTTCCTCTCGCTGCTGATCACCCACAATTCGCTCAATCTCTACAGCCTCATCGGCATCGTGGTGCTGATGGGCATCACGCTGAAAAACTCGATCCTGCTGGTGGAATTCTTCAACAAGCAGCGGGTCCGTCATGGGCGCTCAAAGCGCGAGGCGATCCTCATCGGCGGCCCGATCCGCCTGCGCCCGATCGTCATGACCTCTGCGGCGACCGTGGCGGCCTCGATCATCCCCGCGCTCGGTATCGGCCCCGGCGCGGAGGTGCGCGTCTCGATGGCGGTGGTCATCATCGGCGGGGTGTGCGTCTCCACCCTCTTCTCGTTGCTGGTCGTGCCTTGCCTCTACGACATCATGGCGCCGCTGGAAGACAGCTCGCAGCAAGTCCGGCACGAACTCGATACCGCCGACGCCATCGAAGAAGAGCCCGCGTTGGCGGATCGTTAGTCCCGTATTTCGCAGTTGGAAAGCGGCGATTCCGTGGCAGGATCGCCTTGCCGTGAACCGCCTCGACCTCATCTCCCGCCCACGCGCGGACCAAGGAAGCAGACATCGCCGCCCGGCCATTCTGGCGTCGCTCCTCGTGCATGGATGTGCGCTGGGGGCAATCGTCACGCTGGCCTTCTTTTACCGGGCCTATTTGCCGCTGCCGAGCAGCGGTTCCGCGGCAGGTTCCACCTCGATTTGCCTCGAGAAAATCACGGTGGCCTCGCCGCCGGTCGAGCCGCCTCCGGCACCGATTCCGATGCCCCGGATTACGCCGCCGACTCCGGGCGTGACCGTGCCGCAGGCTGATCCCGGAGTCAGTCCGGCGCATCCGGAAATTGGTGTTCCTGTGCTATCCGCGCAGCCGACGCAGTCGACGAAGCCCACGGAGGCGATGCAGGCGCAGGAGCGAAGGGCGACGCATCCCGCGGGAGCGCAGGCGGTGCAGGCGACGGCGCAGGAGCAGGCCAGGCCGGCGGGGGCGGCGGCGGTGTCGAGCTATGCGCCGGGGGAGAGTGTGTTGCCGCATCCGCCTTATCCGGAGGAGGCGCGGGACTGCGGGCAGACGGGGACGGTGGTGATGAATGTGATTTTTGATGCGCGGGGCGCGGTGGCGCGAGCCGAGGTGGCGCAGTCGAGCGGCATTGCGGTGCTGGATGCCAAGACGCGGTCGTTTATCCGCGCGAACTGGCATAGTGCGGTCTATGCGGGGCAGGTTGTCAGCGTGCCGGTGGAGTATACGCTGCAAAAGATGTAGTCATGGAACAGGAGTCGTCTTTGCCTTCGCCGGGGGAAGCGGTGCCGGAGCCTGCGGCGGAGGGGCACGCGGACCAACTTTGCCCGGTGTGCGGTTCAACCCTGCTTCAAGAAAAATGCAAGGTGGTGTGCCGGAGTCCGTGCTGCGTTTACCGGATTATTTTTAATTGCGCGGAGTTTTGAGAGTAGCGACGGAGTCTGACCGTCCGTTGCTAGACGACTTCGAATTGGACGGTCATCGAGGAGACGCCGGCGGGGTCGGCGGGTAATTCTTCGCTCGCTTCGGAGCTGAAAATGGCGACGGGCAGGCCGATGGTGCGCCAGTCGCCAGCCTGCGCGAGGATCTGCCGCAGGACGCCGGGCTGACCGGCCCGCACTTCAATGATCGCTTTGTGGGTTTCGAATTCGACGAGCAGTTCGCCCTCGGCGACGGCGGTTCCGGGTTCCTTGTGCCATTCGAGGATACGAATTTCTTCGACGCCGGGTACGGCGGCCGGGACGGTTAGTTGGTAGATCATTTTTGTTTTTCTAGTTTGATTGCAGAAGGTGGAAAATTTTTGACGGAATTACGGAATTTACGGATTTTTTTGGGGAGATTTTTGACAGGAAGAAGGTAAAGAGGAGGTCTATTTAGGTCGCCCTTTCAGGGCTGCTTTCCACTCCATATTTTTCCCAGGGCGTTGCCCTGGGCTGGGGTTGGATCGTCCCGTTGGGGCTACGATACGCATTCTAAACACAGCGTCATAAATAATTGCGCATGATTCGGCTCAACTACCTCTAAAAATTGGATTGGAGTGCGAATTTTGCATGGACGCTGTGTTTGTCATGAGGCTCTGGCGCAAAGGGATTCACAAAACGATGGCGAAAATGGGTGCCTACTTGCCAAGCAACTTACGGACCGCTTGGACGACGCGGGAGGCATCGGGGACGCAGGCGGCTTCCAGGACGGGGTTGGAGGAGACCGGGGCGCGTTGAGCGCCGACCCGGGCCCAGCGAAGTGGGGCATGGCGTTCCTGAATCTGGGCCGCGACTTCGACGCCGACGCCGCAGGTGGCTTGTCCTTCCTCGAGCGTTAGGAGTGCGCCCGTTCGCGCGACCGAGGCGGTGACGGTTTCGATATCGAGCGGGGCGAGGCTGCGCAGGTCGATGACTTCGCAGGAGATGCCGTTCTCTTCCAGTTTTTTGGCGGCGTCGAGCGCGACACGGACCATGAAGCTGTGGGTGGTGATGGTGACATCCGACCCGGCGCGGCGGACGATGGCATGGCCGAAGGGGATCGCGGTTTCTTCGAGCGGAACTTCGCCGGGGATGGGAAAGAGGCGCTTATGGTCGATATAGACGACGGGGCCGTCGGCACGGAGGGCGGTCTTCATCAGGCCGTAGGCGTCGCCGGGTGTGGAGGGCGCGACGACCTTGATACCGGGCACGCTCATGAGCCACGCTTCGAGGCATTGCGAATGAGCCACGCCCTGACCAAGGGCGCCGGCGGTGGTTTTGACCACGATGGGTGCGGTCATTTTGCCACCGGTTTTGTAGCGCAATTTCGCGCCGTAATTAATGAGTGGATCGAAACCGAGCATGATGAAATCCATGTAGGTGATGCTGACGAGCGGGCGGAAACCCGCCGCGGCGAGGCCGACGCCGATGCCGACGGTGGCGGCTTCGGCGACGGGGGTGTCGCGCACGCGCTCAGCGCCGAATGCGGCGAAAAGGCCGTCGAATTCGCGGTAGGAACCGCCGAATGCGCCGACATCCTGGCCGAGGATGAGGACACGCGGGTTGCGGGTCATTTCTTCGCGCATGGCCCTGGCGATGGCCTCGCGGAAAAACATTTTCTTCACGGCGGGCGCGGGATCAGCCGACATCGGTGAGCACCTCTTCGGGATGGGGATAGGGCGAGGCGTCCGCAAAGGCGAAGGCTTCGGCGACCCTGGTTTCGATTTCCTGGGCCAGCGCGTTTTCGGCGGCGGCCTCGATGGCACTGGCGGCGCGCAGGCGTTGCATCTGGAGGCGGATGGGGCAACAGCCCCGGATCGCGGCCAGCTCGTCGGCTGTGCGCGTCTCGCGCGCGGTGGTGGAGTGGGCGGCGAAGCGCTCGGAGACGCATTCCAAAAATAACGGGCCGCCGACCGCGCGGATGGTTTCCGCCGCCGATTGCGCAGCCGCGGTGACGGTGTCCAGGTCCATGCCGTCGACGGTACGCGATTCGAGACCGAAACTCAGGCCGAGATCGGAGAGCATTTTCGGCGCAAGCATGTCGGAGCGCGAGGCCGAGACGGAGAGACGGTTGTTGTTGCAGACGAAAAGAAGCGGCAGTTTCCAGATGGCGGCGAGGTTGAGCGTTTCGTGGAGCGCGCCCGCGCCAGTGGCACCGTCACCGAAGAGAACGGCGACCAGCGCGCCGTCGCCCTCCATTTTTTTCGCAAGCGCCACGCCCGCCGCGATGCTGATGTTGCCGCCAACGACGGCGTGGGCGCCGAAGAAACCGGAGTTCACATCGGAGAGATGGCCGCGCCCGGCCCTGCCGCGATTGATTCCGTCGATTTTGCCGAGAAGTTCGGCCGCGAGCCGGCGCGGGTCGACGCCACGCGCGAGGGCGGGGCCGATGGAACGCCCGCCGGTGAGGAGCTGGTCCTTGGGGCCCAAGGCGGAGCAGAGGCCGACGGCGACGGCTTCCTCGCCCGCGGACAAAAGCTGGAAGCCGTGATCGCGCCGTTTGGCGAGCGCCGCTTCGAAGGCGCGAATGAGCATCATCATGCGCAGGCGTTCAATCGCATCATCCATGGCGGTGCGGGTCATTTTTTGCGGTTGAGCTGTTTGGTGAGGCCGGAGGCGAGGAGCGCGGCGCTCTCCCGCACGCCGCGACGGCGGACGGCCATGATGAATCTCTGCACGGCTTCGCGCGGCCCGATGCGGCCCTGGAGGATCTGCCGGATGAGCCAGCCGCTATAGGTTTCCTCCACGGTGTGGAGCACGGGCGAGATAATTTGCTTTCGCTTCCCCTGCCCTATGACCATGACGTCCTTTCGGAGCGTGATGCCGGGCTTGGCGCTTTCGGCCTCGGCGAGGACGGGCGGAGCGGAAGCGAGGATCGCCTTCGCCGCGTCCTGCAGCTCGAAAGCGACGATGGCATCGAGGCCGTTGCCGATGAGGGTCAGGGCGATGAAGTGACCTGCGGTGGCGACGGCGGTGATGCTGGTCAATCGGTAGTCGGTTTGCAGCCGGCGCGCTCCGATGTCGGCCAGGACGCGGTCGAGGTCGATGACAAAGACGCCGGTCTCGCGCGAGATTTCCGCAGCCAGGAAATTGAAGCGGCGGATTCGTATCCGGAGCGCCTCAGCGGTTTCGGTCTCAACGTCGGAGCCGATGTGACGGAGGACGGTGCAGATGAAAACGGGAATTCCACGCTCGGCCAAGGTGGCGTAGGTTGTCCGCAAGCGTTGCTCGGTTTGGGGCCAGGGCTCAGCGATGTTTTCGAGCTCCGGTAGAAAGGAAGTGACGATGATTGCGCACTCGCCGTCCTTGGGGAAAGTCGTCGGGTCCGCGCCAAAGACGCAATCGCAGGTCCACGGGGCTTCGGCGGCTTTGCTCAGAGATTGCGCGAGATGACCGGCCGCCAGATTCATGGCCGCACGTTCGGGCTCGGCCACAAACGCGGCGATGGAAAAATGCGCTTTCCCGGTCATGGGTTCTCCGTTGCGCCGACGGTAGCCCGGAGGTGGGCGTCGCGCACGCTTTTCAGCCCGTGAATGTCGCGGTAATTCTCCGCCACGCGGGCGAGTTCGGGCAGCGACCGGATGCAGGCCGGCGCGGGAAACGGCGGCGGGTCGCTGAGGCTGGCCCAGAGAAAGGGCAGAAGCGCCACTTCAGGGAGGGGATGGGCGTCGTAGAAGATGCGCTCCCATTCGCGGTCCTCGAGCGGATCGCGCCAGCCGCTGCGGTGGATCAGGTGGTAGGAGCGGCCTGGGGCCCGCGTCATGCGCAGGCCGGCCTGACAGAGGCGCAGGGCGAGTTCGCGATGCTCGTTGATGGAGATTTGGGCATGGAAGCCCCCCGACTCGAGGAATGCTTTGCGGCTCAGCGACTGATTGCTACCGGTGGCGGCGGCCCACAAGACTTTGCACTCGGGATGGGTGCGGAACACTTCCATCTCGATTTCGTGGAGCTTGCGCGGACCGAATCCCGGATAGATGCCCGGCTGGGCGCGGTTGTCGATTTCGGCGAAGGCGTGGCGGATTTGTTCGCGCGTGACGAAGGAACGGGCGCGTTCGGTCCCGGTCATCCGCTGGACTTTCGCTTCATCGCCGGGCTTCGGCGTGCCCGTTTCTGGATCGAGAAAAAGCCGGGTGCAGCGCAGGTGCTGCGTTTCTCCGCGCACGACGAGATCGGGAGAGTGGCGATGCAGCTCCATGTGCGTCGCCACGAGGTCGGGGGCGGCCAGGGTGTCGCCGTCGAGAAAGAGCAGGATATCGCCGGTCGCGCGCGCTGCGCCTGCGTTCGCGGCAGCGGATCTGCCCGCGGGCTTGGCGTGATGAACCGCGGCGAGGTCGAGCTCCGCGCCGGCTTCGGCGATGACGGCGGCAGTGTGGTCGGACGAGCCGTCGTTGACGACGACGACTTCCGGTTTTTCCGTCTGCATCGCGAGCGAGGTCAAGGTGAGACGAAGGCGGTCGGCTTCGTCTTTCGATCGGATGATGACGCTGGCGCGCATGGTTAAATCGGAACCTCGTCGAGGACGCCGAGATCACCTAGCACGCGCACGACCTCCTCGGCAACGAGGCGGTAGCCGGGCGGGGTCAGGTGAACCGTATCAAGCTTGAGGGCGTCGGCCCCGGCTCGCGCCACAAGAGAATCGACATCGATGATGGAGACGCCGGTTTTTTCGGACAGGTCGATGAGGCCGAGATTGAATCGCCGGATGCGCGTGGAGTAGGTGTCGTCCATGCCCTGGTGGCAGTGGATGGTTTCGCCGGGCGTGATGGGCGACATATTATAGATGAGGATCGGCGCATCGCTGCGCTTTCGGAGTTTTTCAATAATGAGGGTGAGGTTGGCCATCGACTGGGCCACGTCCAGTGGCGCGACCGGCTCGAAGTCGGACTTGAGCCACTGCCGGTCCTCGGCGCTCCACTGTCCACTCTCGCCGGGGTAGAGGAGAAAGCCGTCGCGCTTGTGTCGCACCAGGCTGGTGGTGATGTCGGGCTGGATGGAGAGGACGAGCGCGTCGAAGGTTGTGTCGAAAATGGCGTGGCTGAATTGAGCCGCAGGCGGGTAGGCGCCGAGGAGGATTTGCCGGGAGCTGACGGCCTCCGGCACGGTGCCGTCGGAGCGGCCAAGGGCGTCGGAGCGGGTCCAGGTTTCGTGCTTGAGACGCACGAGGCAGCCGGGATGAGTGACGCGCAGGACTTCGTTAATGCCGTTCCAAGCCAATTTTCCCCCAATCCGGCAGGAATGGAGGGAGTCATGGACATCGACATTTCCTTTGATGAAAAGGGTCAGTCTTTTCACATGATGCTTTCTAGCGGATGGTGGTCACGCCTTCTTTGGCCCCAAAGTCCCCGCATGAGGGGAAGCTAGGAGATTCGGTCACTTTTGAACAGAGAGGAAGAGGCGGAATGGGTTTTATCGCCGTCTAAGATTCCGGGAGGTGTTGCCGATATCATGGTATCGCCTCATCACTCATCTCTCTCGAACAGCCAGGCATTACCGTGGGCAATACATTTTGCTTCTCTTCTCCGGGCATTTTTCCGGGGATTGAAGTTCCGCCCGCGATCATTGCGGGTCTTAAGACGCCGACCATTCTCGGCAACGGGGCGCTGATCAAGTTTGCATCGGATGGCGGCGATGTGGCGAAGGTGTTCGGATTCTTTTCCGGGCAGGTGAGTCAATCGCCCGACGACGCTTCGCTGAAGCTCGACCTGGCGCTTCTGCATGTGATCCGCCAGGAGCGCGGAGAAGCTTACCGGCTTCAGGCGCAGGCACTGGAACGGCAACAGCTTTTTCGCGTGGTGGGCACCAAGGGCAAAGAGGTGCCGACGCGGCGGCGCGTGCTGGCGCTGGTGGCACCAGGCGACTTCATGAATAACGCCCAGCTCGAATTTCTGCTCGATGGCTCGGAGATCGGTCTCGATGTGCTTTATGTCGTGCCGGGCAAGCCGCTGCCGGACGCCGTTCCGGAACACGATGTGGTTTTCTGCGCGGTGAACGAATCGGATGAAAACGCACCGATCCTCGAGCGGCTGGGGCGGCTTCTGCCCGCATGGCCGCGCCCGGTGCTCAATATCCCGGGAAACGTCGCCCGGCTGACGCGGGACGGCACGGCTTCTCTTTTGCAATCCATTCCTGAAATTTGCGCGCCGCGGGTTCGTCGTGTCGTCCGGGCGGACCTGCGGCGCCTCGCTTGCGGCGAGATAACGCCCGATGTTCTCGTTCCCGGCGTGAACTTTCCGGTCCTGATTCGGCCGGTCGGTTCTCACTGCGGCAAGAATCTGGACAAGATCGCCGGACGGGACGAATTGGCGGCCTACTTGCGGGATGCCGGGACCGACGGGGATGATTTCTTTTTCGCGCCGTTTATGGATTATCGGAGCGCCGACGGGCTCTATCGCAAATACCGGGTCGTGTTGATTGATGGGGTGCCGTTTCTCTGTCACATGGCGGGGTCCGAGCAATGGAAGATTCATTATGTCAACGTCGGGATGGCGGAGAGCGCGGAAAAGCGGGCGGACGAAGCGCGGGCGATGGAGACGTTTGATGAGGATTTCGCGCGGCGTCATGGCGCGGCTTTTGCGAAGCTGTGCGAGCGGGTTGATCTCGATTATTTTGGCATCGACTGCGCCGAGCTGCCGGATGGACGGCTTCTTCTTTTCGAGGCGGAGACGGCGATGGTGATCCACGCCATGGATTCGCCGACGCTCTATCCGTACAAGCAGACGCAGATGGCACGGGTCTTCTCCGCGTTCCGCGATTTTGTGGACCGGGCTGCGGAGAGGTTGCCGGGGATTGCGGAAGGTTGAGGAAGGCGGCGGTCGGTGGGTTTGAGACCAAACCGGGATGAGGCTCGTCTTTGAGATAACCTCTCGGGTAAATTGGACCATGACTCCGTCTTCCCAAAATCCGAAGGAGGTTGCCCTTCAAGAAATCGAGAGCCGGCTGGAGCGTGAGCCCGGGGCGATCGAGCTGCAAGTCGAACGGGCACGACTGTTGATCGACCTGACGCGGCTCGACGAAGCGAAGGATATCTACCTCGGCATTCTGACGCGGGAACCCACGCATCTCATCGCGCTCAACAATCTTGCGGCGGTGTTGAATATGATGGGCTACTACGAAGCGGCCCTCAAGGTTTACCGGGAAGTGGTGAAGCTGGAACCGGACAATCTGAAGGCGAGGATGAACTTTGCCGACTCATTGCGCGACTCGGCCGAGCTGAAGGAGGCCCGCAGCCAGTATGAGATTTTGCTTCAAAAAGACCCCGGGAACAAAAATGCGCACCGGGGGATGTCGTATGTCCTGAGTTATCTGGGTGAGAAGGAGGCGGCTTGGACCCACCACAGGAAAGCCGGCGGGAACCGGGCGGCGGCCTCCATTCCCGCTCGTAAAAGCGGAGAGGAGCAGCCCATTCCGGTGCTGCTTCTGGCATCGCCCTGCGGAGGGAACACGCCGATGGCGCAGTTGCTCGACAAAAAGATTTTCCGCGCGCTGAAGCTCGTGCCCGATTTCTACGATCCGGCACAGCCTCTGCCGCCTCATCGATTCGTGCTCAATGCCATCGGCGATGCGGACCACTGCGCGACCGCACTTGAGGCGGCGCAAATGATCGTCGAGCGCTCCGGCGCGCCGGTGCTTAATTTTCCGGCCCGTGTTCTCGTGACGGGTCGGGTGGAAAACAGCCGCCTGCTCGGTGCGCTGGAGGGAGTGGTGACACCGCGGATCGCAGCTTTATCACGCGCGACTTTGGCAGGGCCAAACGCAGCCGCCGTGCTGGAAGACAAGGGTTTCACGTTTCCGCTTCTCCTGAGAACGCCGGGATTTCATGGAGGCTCTCATTTTCTACGGGTTGCGAATAAGGATGCATTGGCGCAGGCGGTGGAAACGCTGCCGGGAGAGCGTTTGCTGGCGATTGAGTATCTCGACGCGCGCGATGACGACGGCAAGATACGGAAGTACCGGGTGATGATGATTGGCGGCAAACTTTATCCGCTGCACAAGGCGGTTTCGCCCGACTGGATGATTCACTATTACAGTGCGGAGATGGCTCATTCCGCCGAGCATCGGGCCGAGGATGCGGCGTTTTTGGAGGACCTGCCGGGCGTCGTGGGCGAACGGGCCATGGGTGCCCTGGCGCGAATTCAGGAGGCGCTCGGCCTCGATTATGCGGGGGCCGATTTCAGCCTGGACAGGAATGGCGAGGTGCTGCTTTTTGAGGCGAATGCAACGATGGTTACGCCCCTTCCGGATAAGGGAGAGAAGTGGGATTACCGGCGCGCTCCGGTACAAAAAATTCGAGCCGCCGTGCAGGAGATGTTCCTGGCCAAGGCGAAGGCGGGGCAGCCCGTTTAAGCCGCGAGTGGACAAGGCGGCGCGGTCAACGTATTTTACCGGTTCAATGTCCATTACTATCTGCACAGGCAAGCTGCATCGCGTCGAGGTCACGGCCGCTCGACTCGATTATGAAGGCAGCATTACGATCGACCGCAAGCTGATGGAGGCGGCGGATATCGCGCCTTTTCAACTGGTCCATATCAACAGCCTGGCCAATGCGGTCCATTGGGAGACTTATGTCATTCCGGGCGAGAACGGGGAAATTCAGCTCAATGGTTGTCCGGCACGCCTGTTCCAACCCGGAGACAAAGTGATCATTCTTGCGCTGACGCAACTTTCACGCGAGGAGGCGGCCAAGGTGAAGCAGCGGGTGGTTCATGTCGGGCCGAAAAATAAGGTGAAGCGCATTGAGATCAAGACGGTGGATTCGGGTGGGCGTAAAAAAGGTAAGTGAGCGCGACGGTCATAGGCTGAGGCTACAACTGCTGTCGATCTCGCCTTGCGAGATCGAACCGGCGCGAGGGCCCGCGCCGGCTACCTTTCTCAGGTGAGCGGAAGGGAGGCGAGGAGGGCGGCCTTGTCGAGTGCGGTGATGGCATCCGCGATCACGGCCCGGGCGCCCCGTCCCTTGGGGGAAAGAGCGTCGAGAATAAGCCGGGTGCTGGCGCAGAGCCGCAGCGCGCTGACCGGGACGCCGCCGCGAGTTCCACAGGCCACCGGCTGGCCGAGCTGGCAGCGCGCGGAGAGAAGTTCACGCGAGGCGGTGACGGGCAGTTTGCGCAGGTCTTCGCGAAGAAGTTCGTGGACCTTTTTCGTTTTGTCCTGGGTCAACCAGATCGTTTCGCCGGAGGGCGCCGGGCGCAGGAGCAAAAAGGAAAAGATGGTGGGAAGATGGTCCCAGCTTTCCGCGCGCACAAGGGGAGCGCGGTTGAGCTTGGGGGCGGGCAGGAGTTCGAAGGCGGGATTCTTGTCGATGTGCCTGGTGATCGCCTTGGCGAAGGCGTTCAGGAAATCAGCCACGGCAGCCTCGGGCAAGCGGCGAAAAGCGCGCAGTTCGGTCAGCGCCGCTTCCCAGCGCAGGAGGAGGCCGTAGTTCGCGGCGGGATCGAGATCGTAGCGGGCGGCCCAGTTGCGGGGCCAGTCGGCACGGGCCGAGTAGGATCGGAGAGCCTGCGGCAAGGTTCTCGTTCTGAAGCGAAGGGCGGCGGCTTCGGGTACAAAAAGAGCGCCACAGAAGGTGGGGCCGGTGACGAATTTCGAACCGGTGATGGCGACGAGGAAGTCATGCTCGAGATAAGCCTTGAGGGTGGAGGGCGCGAGGCGGAACTGGCAGGCGTCGACGAGGACTTCGATCAATTTCGGAAAGCGGCGGCGCAGGGAGTCGACGCAGGCGGGGCTTGGGGCGAGAATGCCGGTCTTGGAGACGTCAACCACGGTCAGGAGGATGCGGCGTCC
>Ga0302320_10017121_pt1 | contig 14742 bp, 10 predicted proteins | sample Bog_T0_3_FD_202130 | JGI IMG/M metagenome (GOLD analysis project Ga0302320, IMG submission 202130) | Peat permafrost microbial communities from Stordalen Mire near Abisko, Sweden - Bog_T0_3 | ecosystem: Environmental > Terrestrial > Soil > Wetlands > Peat | place: Sweden: Abisko, Stordalen Mire...
TCGGCGGGAGTGGGGACCTCCTCGTGCAGGGTGAATTCGGGAACGTCGTAGGGGAAATATTTGTTCACCGCCGAATGAAATTCTTCATGCGTGGGCGAGTCTTCCCGGCGCGGCGCGTCAGATTCTGGGTCGAGCGGATCGCGCTCGGGAAGGGTACTCATGCGCGGCCCGTTTTCTTCTCGCGCTTGCCGGCAGGCTTGCGCGCGGTCTCACCCTGCGTGGAACTGTTTGACTTGGCCCGCGTGGCTGCGAGGTCGTCTTCGGCCGGAGTGTTGCGGCGGGCGCGCTTCGGTTTGGGTTGTTCTGGATCGCGGTCTCCCACCCTTTCCACTGAAGAACGTGGAAAGGATGGGGCACCCAGTTTTGTGGTTGGTTCGGAGGCGCCGCCGATCGAGTCCTGTCCCGGGTCTTCAACAGAATCGATGGCGGCAAGTATGCCATTGGTCGACGCGTAGTAGCGGGTGAGGAATTGGCCGGTATAGGAACCGGGGGTTGCTGCGATCTTTGCGGGTCGTCCCTGGCCGACAATCCGTCCGCCGTCTTCTCCGCCTTCAGGACCGAGGTCGAGAATCCAGTCGGCGTTGCGGATGACGTCGAGATTGTGCTCGATGATGATGACGGAGTTGCCGAGGTCCGCGAGCCGATGCAGGACTTCAAGCAGCTTGCGCACGTCGTCGAAATGCAAGCCGGTGGTTGGCTCATCGAGCAGATAAAGCGTGCGCCCTGTCTGGCGTTTGCTAAGCTCGCGAGCCAGCTTCATGCGCTGCGCTTCGCCGCCGGACAGAGTGGTCGCGCTCTGGCCAAGATGCACATAACCGAGCCCCACATCGACCAGAGTCTGCAGCTTCTGGCGGACATTGGGAACGTCTTCGAGGACCGAGAGCGCGTCTTCAATCGTGAGGTCCAGAACGTCAGCGATGGAGTGGCTCTTGAATTTGACCGCGAGCGTCTCCTGGTTATATCGCCTCCCGTTGCAAACTTCGCACTGGACATAGACGTCAGGCATGAAGTTCATTTCGATGCGGCGCTGGCCGTCGCCCTGGCAGGCTTCGCAGCGGCCACCCATCACGTTGAAGCTGAAACGCCCAGGTTTGTAGCCGCGCTCGCGCGATTCCGGAAGCATTGCGAAGAGATCGCGGATGGGCGAAAACACCTGCGTATAAGTTGCAGGATTTGAACGCGGCGTGCGGCCGATGGGCGATTGGTCGATGCGAACGACTTTGTCCAACTGATCGGCGCCAGTTACGGAATCATGCGCGCCGGGCTCCTCGCGCGAGCCGTAGATCGATTGGGCGAGCGAGCGGTAGAGAATGTCGTTGATCAGCGTGCTTTTGCCGCTGCCGCTTACGCCGGTGACAACCGTCATCACGCCGAGCGGGACTCGAATCGTCACGTCCTGAAGATTGTGTTCGCGCGCGCCGGTGACGGTGAGCCATTTGCCAGTGAGCGGGCGGGGATGAGCGCGCTGCAGCATGGTTGCTGCGCCTGAAAGATAACGGCCCGTAAGGGACTCGGGGCAGGCCATGATTTCGGCAGGCGTGCCCTGCGCGACGACTTGGCCACCCAGGCGGCCTGCGCCGGGACCGAGGTCCAGCACGTAGTCTGCATGGCGAATCGTGTCTTCGTCGTGCTCGACGACGAGGACCGTGTTGCCAAGATCGCGAAGCCTCTCCAGCGCCTGGATCAGGCGCATGTTATCGCGCTGATGGAGGCCGATGGAAGGTTCGTCCAGAACGTAGAGAACGCCGCGCAGGCGCGATCCTATCTGTGTTGCAAGCCGGATGCGCTGGCCCTCGCCACCGGAGAGTGTGGCCGCATTGCGGTCGAGTGCGAGGTAGTTGAGGCCTACCGCGCAGAGGAATTCGAGGCGCTCGACGATTTCGCGGCGGATGCGGTCGGCAACCAACGCTTCCCGAGCCGTGAAGCTGAGGTTGATGGCCGCGGAGAGTGCGCGATTGAGGGGCAGGGCAGTGAAGTCTGCGATGGAAAGGCCGCCGATTTTCACGGCCAATGACTCGGGGCGCAGACGCTTGCCGCGGCAGACAGGGCATGGCGTGGCGGACATGAAGTTCATCATGTATTCGCGGTAGCCGTCGCTGCGGGCCTCTTCAACGGAGTCGCGCAGGAAGCTGAGAATGCCGTGGAAGCCAGTGCGCGGTGCTTCGCCTTTTGGCGGCCCGTAGACCAGGATATGCTGGTACTTGACGGGCAGGTCTTCGAAGGGAAGCTTGAGGTCGATCTTGTAGCGGTCGGCGGCAAGATGAATGAGCTTGAGGAGATATTGCGAGGCGGAGCCGGGGCCGAGGCCGCCATCGAGCAGCGGCTTCGACCAGTCGGTGATGACCTTTGCGGGATCCAGGTCGTAGAGCGAGCCCAAACCGTGGCACTCCGGGCATGCGCCGAATGTGGAGTTGAACGAGAAACTGCGCGGCTCAAGCTTGGGCACATCGAGGCCGCAATCCGGGCAGGCCATGCTTGACGAAAACAACTGTTCCTGCCGATCTTGTGTACCCGCGACGGCGACAAGGGCGAGACCGTTGGCGAGCTGAAGAGCCTTGACGACGGCCTGCTCGAGACGCTTTTCAACGGAAGGCTTACCGGCTGCGGATGAAGGTGCGGCCACGACGGTGGTGTTAGGAGCGGGTGGCTTCAGCAGGATGCGGTCGATAATGGCTTCAATGGTGTGGTTCTTGCGGCGATCGAGCAGCAGCGGCTCGGAAAGATCCTGCAATTCGCCATCCACGCGCGCGCGGAAGCCCTGCTGGTCAAGCTGATCGAGCAGGTCTTTGAACTCGCCCTTGCGGCCGCGGACGATTGGAGCCATTACAGTGACGCGCTCGCCGCGCCCCAGTTCGAGAATGCGCGCAACAATCTGCTCGGCGGTCTGGCGGGCGATGGGGTGGCCACAGTTGGGGCAATGAGGCGTGCCTACAGAGGCGTAGAGCAGCCGCAGGTAGTCGTAGATTTCCGTGATGGTTCCGACGGTGGAGCGAGGACTGCGGCTGGTAGTTTTCTGCTCAATCGAAATGGCAGGCGAAAGGCCTTCAATCGAATCAACGTCCGGGCGCTCGATCTGGTCGAGGAACTGGCGGGCGTAGGCGGAGAGGGTCTCAACATAGCGGCGCTGGCCCTCGGCATAAATCGTGTCGAACGCAAGCGAGCTTTTGCCGGAACCGGACAGGCCGGTGACCACCGTGAGCGTGTTGCGGGGAATGCGCACGTTGATGTCGCGCAAATTATGCTGGCGCGCCCCGCGCACCGAGATGTGAGTGATGGCCATGATTTGCCTAGAAACCTTTAGAATCAGTAAAATACATGGAATCAACGACTGGGGAAAGCTCTCTTTCCGTCATTTCCGCGTGAAGCGCGCGTTCTCACGTACAGTCGCAGTACAAACAGGAACGCCTCCCGAACGGGGGAGGCACTGTACATTGCCGGCGGCCAGCTGTTCGTCATCCTATCGTAGTCTGCGCTGGGTGTGAACGGCAAGGAAAGCCTCGCGTCGGTAGTGTCCAAATTCGGTTTTCTGCGGCAGCGCTATGTGTGCTTTACGTAGCCCTCTATGTCGGAATTGGAAAACAAGACTCCTTCTTCTTGCCAGCCGGGTGCCCCAGATCTCGCTTTTGAGATCTGGGAGGCTATGAATCCAAGCGGCCATAGTACTGGAGCGCGATGGGTCATCGGTTACCATCCTGTGCTCTCTTCTTGCGCGGCTTGTTTCCCCCAACCGGGTCAATGCCCCCCAGGCCAGCGTGCGTGGAGGTTGGCGGCGCCTCAATGCCGATCTTTATATCGCCGCGGCCATCGCGCCCCAGTGATACCGCATGGCCCGCGATCTCCCACGGCCCAACACCGTCAGCCGCGATCGCCAGCGGGACGAGCAACACCAGCAACTCGTAAAGGCTCACATCGCAACACGCGGGGTTGGCTGCGGGTGCGGGCGCAAAATCGATCATCGGCCACCATCCCATGATGGTTGGACATGGCGCCGCGAAAAGCAAGCCCCGTTTTGATCACGTTCATGAATTCTCAGGTCGGGGTCGATGGCGATAGCCTTCGCAAACCAGATGCCCGCGTTGGATACATCTTTCAACCGGAAGAAAGAATCGCCCGCGTACACGGCTGGATCGTCCCAGTTTGGATCGAGGGCTGCGGCTTGTGTCGAACAGCGATCCTGATAATGCCCTGGCCACAATTTTCCCGAGCGACGAGTTTCTCACGCGGAGCCAACCGCGGAACTACGCCGTAGCCCGCCGCTGTTCCTGGTTTCCCAGCCGCACGCTGACCACCTTGGACACGCCAGGCTCCTGCATGGTCACGCCGTAGATCATGTCCGCGGATTGCATCATGCGCTTCGAGTGCGTAACCAGCAGGAATTGCGTGTCCTTGCTGAGCGTGTGCAGCAGATCGGCCAAACGGCCCACGTTCGTCTCGTCCAGCGGCGCATCCACTTCGTCGAGCACGCAGAACGGGCTCGGCTGGAACTGGAAGATGCCCACCAGCAACGCAAGGGCCGTGAGTGCCTTTTCGCCGCCTGAGAGCAGCAGCACATTCTGCAGTTTCTTTCCCGGAGGCGATGCCACAATCTCAAGTCCGCTCTCCGCCTGGTTCTCCGCATCGGTCAGCCGCAGGAAAGCTTGCCCGCCCTGGAACAGCCGCGAGAAGACCTGTGCGAAATTCTCGTTGATCCGCGCAAATGCCTCATCGAATTTGGTGCGCGAAATCTGATCGATCTCCTTGATCGTCTCCTGCGTATTCTCGATCGATTCGATGAGGTCTTTGCGTTGCGCCTCAAGGAATCCGTGCCGCTCGGCCGTCTCTTTGTACTCGTCGAGAGCCATCATGTTTACCGGGCCCATCTGCTCTATTTTCTGACGCAGGGTCCGGCAAGTCTCCTCCTCGGCAGCCAGAGGCTCGTCGGCGAGGCGCCCGATCTGCGTGTCTTCCCGAAGTACCTGCGCCTCGACGTTCACCTCAGCCAGGCAACTCGCCGCAAGATGCTCAAGGTCGGCGCGCAGCTTGGCAACCAGGCTGGAGTTGCTGGCGCGGTCGTCGCGCAACTTGTCCAGCGCCGCACGAGCCGTCTTCAATTGTGTTTCGATTGCGGCAAGTTGATGGCGCAAAGCCTGCGACTGCTCGACCAATGTGTGCGCCAGCGCCAACGCCTCAGCGCGGACCTCAACCAGCTCCTTTTGGCGGATCGCCAGTGCGGCACTTTCGTTGATACGTTGCGTACGCTCGGTCTCCGCAGACGCCCGCTGCTGCTCAATGGCCAGTACTCGGCGCTCCAGATCCGCATGGAGCCGGTCGATCCGCTGGAAGGCTGCTTCCGCGCCCCGTCGCCGCTCTTCCAGGCCGGCAAGCTCCGCGGTCACTTGTGCCGCTTCCTGCTGCAAGCCTTCGCGTGTCTGGCGCAACAAGGCCAACTGGGCCTGCAACTCATCCAGGGAAGCCTCGGCCTGGGCATGCTCCGCCTCCAGGCGCGCGGTTTCCTCGCGCTTCTGGTCGATCGAGCTGTGCTTGGCTTCGCGCGCATCCTTGTTGCGAGCCGCCTGCATGGTCCACTCCTGAAGGCGCCGCTCCACGCGCTGGACTTCAGATTCCATCTGCTTGAGCGCCGCGCCCTGGTTGGCTGCCTCGGTCTCTGCCTGGCGCCGCTCCGCGCTGCTGACTTCCAGCCGTGTAGCAAGATCTTCGATGGTGCGGGTCAGCGCAGTTGCTTCCATCTCCGCCTGGGCCAGACTGGTTTCCAGTTTGCCCAGCCGGTTTTCCGCCTCGCGCAACTCGCGCTTCAACGCCAGTGGTCCTTCACTGGCTGGCTTGCCGCCGGTTACCGTGGCATTGTGGAAGCATTCGCCGCTCGGAGTCAGAAAAAACGCGTGTGTATGCAGCAATGCCAGCCGTTGGGCTTCCGTGGGTTCTTCAACCAGGTAGCTGTACTTGAGCTTGGGAAGAATCGACTCGAGCGTCCGGCCAAATCCGTTCAACACACGGATCGAATCCTTCAGCGGCGTTAGTCCGAGCCCAGCGATCGGATCGGCGTCCTCCTTGAAAAGCTCGGGCTGTTCCTCGGGATGAATCAGGAACGTTGCCCGGCCATCGACCCCGGACTTCAGCAGTCGCACTCCCTCCTCGGCCGCCCCCCAGCTTTCCACCACAACGTAATTCAGTTCCTCGCGCAGAAACTCGTCAACCACGCCTTCATGCTCACCGCTGACTTCCAGAAAGTCCGCCAGCGTGCCCACCGGCGCAATGCCCTGGCCAAGCGCCCCCGGCTTTAACAGCCGCCGCACCGTGTCGGTGGAGTAGCTATGATTCCGGATCAACGCCTGCAGCGAGTCGCGACGCCCGGTCACGTTTGCCTGCTCGCTCCGCAGTTGGTTGGCGCGCACGCGCTGCGCATTCTCCTCAGCCCTCTTTGCCTGCAGCGATTCGCGAAGAGACGCAATTTCACTCTCCAACCGCTTGAGCGCCTCGGCAGCGGACTCAAAGCGCATCCTTGCTTGCCCGCTTTCAACACCCAGGTTCTCCCGCTCATTGCGCGCCTGGCCCATCTCCGATTGCAACCGCTCTGCCTCGCGTTCCAGGGCTGCCAGGCTCTCTTCGGCCTGGGCGGTGTGGTTGCGAGCGTTGCCGGCAAGCGTCAACAGGTGCATGGCGTGGCGCCGCGTCGATTCCAGTTGCCGCTCCGCGCCAAAGACCTCTTCGGCTGCGGTGCGCGCCTCTTGCTGACGCGCTTCCACCTTCTGGCGAAAGGCACGGGCCTCACCAGCCGCCGTCTCAAGAAAAGCACGTTGCTGCGCACGCTCCTCGGCAATCCCACCCAACTGGGTCCGCGTAACCTCCAGCTCCGACGTGGCCGCGGCGATGCGTGTCTCCAGGTCACTGACTCGCTCGACGTTGGCGCGTTCGCGCGCAGTGGCACGCTCCAGTTCGACTGCCGCTTCGTTAGCCCGGCCCTGGGCCTCCTGGCCTTCACGGTCGAGTTCGTATCCGCGCTCGGTTAGGCTGTGTTGACTGCCTTCCAACTCGCCAATTTCCGTGGCCGAGCTGTTGATCCGCTCCGTAAAGGCCGCGATCTCCTGGTCCAAACGTGCCTGCTCGGCGTCCATGACCGCCATGCGGCTTGCAAGCACAACGCGCAACCGCGCCCGCAGCTCGTCTCGAACCGCGGCAAAGCGCTCCGCCTTGGCGGCTTGCCTCTTAAGGCTGTTCATTTGCCGCGTAACTTCCTCGAAGATGTCATCGACGCGGGCAAGGTTCTGCTTGGCGCTTTCCAGGCGCAACTCGGCCAGCCGCTTCTTGGTCTTGAAACGCGTAATTCCAGCCGCCTCTTCAATGATGGCCCGGCGGTCGTGCGGCTTTGAACTCAGCAGTTGACCGATACGTTCCTGGCCGATGATGGCATAGCTCTCCGGCCCCAGGCCGGTGCCCATGAAGATGTCCTGAATGTCGCGCAGGCGGCACAGCTTGCCGTTCAGCAGGTATTCGCTCTCCCCAGTGCGGAACAGCCGCCGGGTAATCACGATCTCGCCCTTTTGTGGCGTGCGATGGAACTTGCGGCGGCGAATCTTCAGGACCACCGCTTGTGGACCCTCGCCCGTGCTCACCGAACTGGTCTGTTCCGGCCCATCCTCATCGAGTGACTGGCCCGGCTGTTCGGCAGAAATGATCTCTTCAGCCTCCACGGCCCGCAGACGGCGCACTTCGTCCTCATCCCAGTCAGTCGGACCATCGTGCTCGACTGTGACCTCGGGCTCCACTGGAATTGGCCCCTCGTACGCCTCGGGATCGACCATGGTCAGCGTCACTTCTGCCATTCCCAGAGCCTTCCGATCGCGGGTTCCGGCAAAGATGACGTCCTGCATGTGTGTGCCGCGAAGGGACTTAGCGCTCTGTTCGCCCAGCACCCAGCTCACCCCATCGAGGATGTTGGACTTCCCGCATCCGTTTGGCCCCACCACCACGGCAATACCAGTTCCCGGAACGCTCAACTCCGTGCGATCACAGAAGCTCTTAAAACCGAGGATATGTATCTTCTTTAGTTTCAGCATCTTCACTCCGAGAAAATGGGCCTGCTCACGATTCCGATCCAAAGAGCGGAGACAGGCATTTTGAGCGGTTCCGGTGGGGAGAATATTGCCACCCGAATACAGACTCTAAGCAGCCGGGGCCACATGGTCAACGGTACCAGATGGGGATTTTGTGGATAAGGGAGGCCGGAATTCCCCTTATTTTGAAATCCTCAAATTCCCATGAATTATTGGGAGTTCCCAATCGATTTTGCGGCAGTTTCCCACAGCGCCGCAGCCGAAAGGAACAGAACCGCAGGACAATCGAACGAAGAAACTTGCTGGCAGAACCGGTATATCCTACATTCCGCAGTTTGCAGGCAAGGTTCTTTGGAGCTTTCTCGGGATTCGTTCAGTCATAGAGTCTCGGGGATATTGAGAGGAGGCTGAGAATTTGCTTCTGGAGGGGAGTGAGCGGGAGGGGGAAGGTCTGGAGGAGTTCGCCATTTTCGGTGAAGAGTAGGCGGCGAGTGCATGGGCTAAAGACTCGTGCCATTTGCTCGGTCGCGGGGGTTGCTGAGGGACGCTCCTCAGGGAGGATTTGAATTTGTGGGATACCGCGTTCGCGCATGACGTTTCGCATCTGTCGCTCTATCAAGGCACTGACCAGTTGCGCCAGGAAATAGGCAAACATCAGAGCCTCGATGCACTGGTTCTTCTTCAGAAAGATTGGAGCGACAGCCAGTCCAGACTTCAACAGCGCATGACGTTTTTCCAGTTTGTGTTGGTATTTATAAGCGCGGAGTGCGGCAGAGCATTCCAGGCTTGTGTTGGTGACCAGCGGGAAACTCCCATCCATAGCTGCGGATTGAGAGATGGCGTTCTTGTCGCGCGCATAGTGGATGGCCGGCACCTTGTGGACGGTCCTGCAGCGAGTGGTTTTGCTTGAGGAGCGGCCATGCTTGAGTTGCTGAAACTTCTCCACTTCTTTCAAGGTAATATCGACTTTGATCCAGTCCTCGACGTTCGACAGGATGAGATCCACTTTACGTCGCACTGCGTTCTCCGACTCGGGCCTGTTCTTACGCTCCGGATCGGCCAGCATTCGCAGTTGGTCCATGGCTGCGGCAACCTTGTCTTCCCGCTCGTTCCAATCCCGGCGAGCTTTCTCACTGGATCGGAACCAATAAATCTCGAACCCCTCCTGCATCGGACGGAGCTTCCTCGCGGATGCAAGAAATTGAAGCGTTGCGAGATGTCCCTATCGTCAGTGTTGGATGTGTCTGCCTACAATCTGGGTAAGCCGACATTCAACGCTTGCAGGATCTTCCTTTGGGCATCGTTGGGGTTCTCGAAGCAACAAAGCTTCCGGATTATACCTGGCATTGCAACAGGCACACTTTTGCCAGTAGACTGGTCATGAACGGCGTCGATCTCCGCACCGTTGGTGAACTCCTCGGCCATCGGACGTTTCAGATGACGATGCGCTGTGCTCATCTAGCGGCAGATCATAAGCACGAAGCGGTGTCTCGCCTGGATAAGGGAATCGGCACAGGTCGTTCATCCAGACGAGGTCCGAAAAGGGCAGCTTAGCGGGAGTGGCGAAATGGCAGACGCACTTGGTTTAGGTCCAAGCGGAGAAATCCGTGGGGGTTCGAGTCCCTTCTCCCGCACCAATTCAAACAAGTTCTGGCTACAGTAATTTGAGGGCGCGGCTATCGTTATAGCTTCGCCCTCTTCAGTTTTAAAAATCCTCACCGAACTTGCGCTACGAACTAGTCTCCCCTACAGAAGTGATGTAAAGTCGCTGCCATTGTCGCAGAACAGCATCTGCGGAAGACCGCGCTGCTTTTTCTGACGATTCCGTATCCGCACTGTGCAGTCCTGGCTCGGCCACCGTGACATTCAATCGACGATGGTGTACCTGAAGGGTGTTCGCTCAAAGGACGCCGCCATGAAGGTCAACAGCGGAGAACTGGCGTCGCTGGTCGCCTGAGTCTTCCCTCGAATGGAAAAAGCCACCAGCGCTGGTGGCTTTTTCGAACATCCCCGACTCCGGTAGAGTTGGGAATCCACCTTCGAGTTCCTTTTCCCGCGCGTCATCAGCGAGCGTCAGAAAATCGAAGTTGTAAAGGTCCTTCAGAGCCTGTTGGGCGAGTTCCGATTGCTGTGCCGGCAGTGTCGCTCGGAAATTTGTCTGTGCCTTTCCTTGCCGCCGATAAAGGCCGCTTTCAATCTGATGGACGAGCACGTTGCGGCTCCAGCCGTGTTCAATCGCCCGATGAATGTACCACTCGCGTTCTGCCGGTGTCTTTACAAGATCCAGAAGACGAACATTGTGGCCCCACGGAATTTGTCCAACAACCTGTTGGACAATTTGCTCATCAGGCCACGCCTCTGCAAACGCCCGCATATAGAGCAGGTTTGTTCTTGAGAAGCCGGTCATTCCCGGAAATTCACGATGCAGGTCTGAGGCGAGGTGTTCCACGACCTTAGCGCCCCACCCCGCCGCGCTCTGGCGCTTGAGGATCTCGCGGCCAACCTGCCAGTAGAGAACGATAAGTTCGCGGTTGACGGCGAAGACCGCTTTGACTTGAGCGGTCCGAATCCGCTGCTTCAAGTCTTGCAGGAATTCGTCGTATCCGGCCGGGCGCGTAATGAGAGAGCGGGCTACCATTCGATTGGCTTGATCCTAGCACTCTTACTGGAGCACCTCCGCAAATTCCTGCTTGAACTCGGTGTCGGCTTCGCCTTTGTTGGCAGCCAGTAACCGCTCGAAATCGGCGGCGAAGACTTCAAGCTTGATCTGCTCTTCTACCACATAAGACTGCGCTGCTTTGTTGTCATCGACCTGAAGATGGGACCCTTCAAGCCTGAGCACGCCGGTTATGGAAAGCCGGACGTTATGAAAAGTGCAGCATAGATTTGCCGGAAATTCGAGGCTTGCCCATACTTTTTTTCACATAACGTCCTGCCATGTCCTATCTGCCAAGGCTCTGAAGCCAGTTCAGCAATTCTCCGTCCTGCTGCCATAACGGAACAGCCTCGGAGGGAACAGTGTTTGTAAACGCTTCTTCCAGTGCTTTGCGCTTCATCTCACCATCAATGCGCGCATATATTTCAGTGGTTTTCAAGTCGGCGTGACCAAGAATGTCCCGGATGTAAGGAGAGCGTTGAAATTTGACGATCGAGTTGACGGACCGACCAGCCCCCGCGAAGGGCCTCCTCCTCATAGTGCCGCCTGGCTTTCAAATCCGTTACAGAGAGTAGCCGCACGTAGTGAGACCAAGAAAGCGAGAATAGGGGCACGTCTCCCAAACTCAATTTCGCAGACGGCGTCTGCGAAATCTCTGGGGAGATTCCCGCGGCCGAATCCGCAGACAGTGTCTGCGGATTCCCCCACTGGAGATAGAACTGTCGCATCTGCTCCAGATTTCTCTCCGAGAATCCGCGACCAAACCGGGACTGCAGATCGCCCGACAGCCTCTTCAGTAATTCAGAGCCGTAAACTGCCCGCTCTTTACCGCGCTGTTCAAACTCCACGAGACGCCGCCCGACCAGCCAGTAGGTTGTCGTCAAGACCGCGTTGACAGACTTCGCAGCGTTCTGGCGTCCACGTCGGAGGAGTTCCGAGACGCTCGACAGCAGCGTCTCATATACAGTGGACATTTCTGTGTTTGAACGTCGTTTCGGCGGCATTGCTCCTCTTTGACCGGCATCAAATCCTCAGCCGCGCTTAACCATTTCTGATCCGCGACCCAGGCGCGCCAGTTCCAGAGCAAACGCCTCGCGCGGCACCCGGGCGATTCGATCCTGATCTCCAGATGGTCGTCAGCTGCGGTGACGCAAATCCCGAGCCATACATGGTATGGGAAGGGACCCGGGATCAGGTCGTTTTGAGCTTACATATCCGCCCCCCCAAAAATGTAGTCAATTTTGTCGTCAGCCTATTTCAAAATCGGTCATAATCGGGGATGTACCGATCGCAATCCGCGAATGGGAGGGGGAGAGGGAACAGCAGCTGTGTAAATCGTGGGCGATGCCGAAAGTCCTTCATTTTTCAGCTCTTAATTGACCGATTCAACTGTCTTTGCAATGAAAGGGTTAGCGGGGCACGTTCCTCAAAACGTGCTCCAGCAGGCGATCCTGAGTAGCTCAATGGCAGAGCATTCGGCTGTTATCCGCCCGCCTCCAGCTCCAGTCCGCCTCCAGCTCCAGCAACCTCCAGGAACTACGGTTCTTGCGAGGCGGATTTGTTTGGTACAATTTGAACAACGGAGTGGTGACAACTTCGTGGTCCGCATCGGCTTGGATTGTGACAGGGGCTTTTCGTTTTTGCTTACTGTCCATACTGTCCATTTCTCCCGGAATTCGGTTATATCCGGTGGAAAATATGGAAACAAGCGACGGAATGGACAGTAGGAAAAGACAGTAAATTCTGCGATTTGCGCTAAGTGATTGAAATTGCAGAGGGGACGTAGCTCAGTTGGTTAGAGCGCTGCCCTCGCAACAGTTTCCTTTCTTTTCATAGACATACTGAATATGCTGTCCATCGTGCTGTCCATTTGACCGATATAGCCGCTCAGGCTATCTATGCCAAGTCTCACTAGGAGGCTTGGAATCGATGGCCAGAGCAAAGCAATACGCAGACCGCGTCAACGTCATCAAGAGAATCAAACTGGGCTCCAAGTGGCCCTTCGCCTCCGTCGTGGAAAACAACGGCCGGATTGTTCGCGATCATGTCTGGGTCGCAGGCTGCGACGAGCACCATCCCGAGGGCCGCTATTACCTGGAGTGGTATGAAGCGGGAAAACGCCGGCGGAAGCCGGTCCCCAGGTTCGAGAATCTGTTGCAGGTTGCCCGCTCGAAATCCATCGAACTCAATGCCCTCAAGGCCGGCCTGCTGCTCCCGTCCGGCGCGGCTGCTGTTCCGGAACCCGCACGCCTCACAATGAACGCGGCCATCGACGACTACCTGGATTACATCCGGAAACATCGCAGCCTGCGGACCTACAGGACCTACCGACCGATCCTCAATGTCTTGTTTCGAAACTCATACACCAAGACCTACGTGGATGAAGTAACCCGCGAGGACATTCTCAAGTTCACCAGCGACTGCTTTGACCAGGGACTTGTCCCGCGGACGGTCTACGACCGCCTCGTTACCGTGCTCCAGCTCTTCAAGCGGCACGGTTTCAAGGGGCTGGTGGAATCGAGCGACTGGCCGAGTTATGTCGAGACCATCCGCCCGATCTACGAACCGGAAGAGATCGCGGCGATGCTCCAGCACGCCGATATGGAAGAAGCAATCCTCATCAAGTTCTGCCTCGTTTCCGGCTTCCGCGACCGTGAGATCCGCTACGTGACCTGGCGCGACGTCGACTTCCGCAACTCCGTGGTGCGCGTCACCGCGAAGCCAATCTGGAAGTTCAAACCGAAGAACTACGAGGAGAGAGCAGTTCCCCTGCCTGCGGCCATGATCGATAAGTTGCAGCAGTTGAAAACCCGGCGCAATGCGACGCCTGCGGAATTGGTCTTTCCTAACACCAAGGGAAAGCCGAATAGTCTCCACATCGAGGTGGTAAAGAGGGTCGCACATCGAGCGAAACTCAATTGTGGCCAGTGTGTAACCAAACATGGTAACCGGTGCGCAGGGGGCCCGTACTGCCAACGCTTCTACCTTCACAAGTTCCGTCACACATTTGCGACCGAGCATCTTCGTCACGGCATTGACGTTCGCACCTTGCAGAGCTGGATGGGGCACCGCGACATTCAGTCAACGATGGTCTACCTCAAGGGGATTCAGTCGAAGGATGCTCTGGACAAAGTGAATGCTGGGTCCCTTGCCGCATACGTCGCCTAGATTGGGCAGGCGACGATTAGGCAGCATGCATTCCTAGGCCAGTACGGCTGCGATTGCCTGACGTAGTGCAGCTTGGTCCGAGAGGTGCAATATACCGAGCCGCTTGAGAATGAGACTTTGTTCCAAAGTGGCAAAGACCGGCTTAACGGCTGAGGGCTTCAGCAGGTTGGCCGCTTGCCATTGGCTGATCCACACTTCACCCAAGCCGGAAGGCGAATGAAGCTGACTGGTGATCGCCATGATAACGGCATCCGGCCTGGCAGTGTTATAGGCGCGGTTGCTTATCACGACTGCCGGGCGCTGCTTGAAGGCCATCTGGTTGGTGAATGGGAACCGAACCAGCACTACGTCTCCGAATTCATAGGGCATCGTAGGCGGCGTCTTCCGGGTTATTCCACACGGCTTCGAATGCGGGAGCGCTTATCGCCGAGGCAGCGCGGGTCAGTCCGCGTTCCTTCGCGCGGAGGCGGACAAATTCCACAAAATCTTCCACTTCGACGATCTGTTCGGCGCTGAGCGATTGGATCTTCTCGGTCAGAGTGCTGGCGTTTGAGTTCATGTGTGCTCCAACAGAAGCTCGTAACAGGATTTTACATGACTTCCGATTCAACCGATTGCTGCTTTTTCGGGTCAGGGTCGTTCAGGCCCTGAGTGTGCCGCGTCCCCATGCCGAAGGTGCGCTTTACACCGCATGGTCGTTATTTGAATCCCAGATAACACAATCTACAGAGTTTATGCTGGAGCGCCCCTGCCCTTTAGGTGCTGCCCAATTCCAGCGAAGGGAGTTGCTGACCGCAGCCTGCTTGACCGAATTCTCGGCTCATTTCATCATTTGCCGGAGCTGAGTAAAGAGAGGCGACGCCGGTG
>Ga0302320_10017124_pt1 | contig 14739 bp, 12 predicted proteins | sample Bog_T0_3_FD_202130 | JGI IMG/M metagenome (GOLD analysis project Ga0302320, IMG submission 202130) | Peat permafrost microbial communities from Stordalen Mire near Abisko, Sweden - Bog_T0_3 | ecosystem: Environmental > Terrestrial > Soil > Wetlands > Peat | place: Sweden: Abisko, Stordalen Mire...
GAACTTCGCAGCGCGCTTATCGCCCGCGGCTGCAGGCCGCTCGGCTTGGGCGGCGGCAGCGGCGCGCTTGGCGGCATCCTGTTCGAGCACATCGAACGGCGAACTTTGGGGACGAAATTTCTCGATGGGCGCGCCTGATGCCGAGAGTCCATATTTTTGCTCATTGGGAAGTTGCTCCAGCCTGGCGCGGGCGTGCGCTGCGACGTCTGGATTCCCATGGCTCTTCAACTGTTCCAGCAAAACTCGCGCGGCATCCCATTTTTTGTCGGCAATGTAAATTTCCGCCAGATGGTAAACATATTCCTGATTGCGGGGACTGCGCTGAATGGCGGCCCGCTCATACTGCATCGCGGCCGCCGGTCCGCCGCCTTCCATGTGCGCGACCGCAAGCAAGTCATCGGCGGCAGCGAAGTCCGGGTACCACTCGAGGACCGCGCGCAAATCCTGCAACATATTGGGCAGCCCCAGCATGTCGGCGTGTTTGGATTGCGCCATGCGGTATTTCAGCACTGAAAGGTAGTAACGGATCCAGGTGTCGCGCGGGTTGAGAGTCACCGCATCGCTGAGTTCCTGGGCTGCTCCATCGAAGTCGGCGCGCTGAATATCGTCCCACGCAAGCGCACGGTGAGCGAGCTCATTGCCGGGCACGCTGGGCGCAATTTTCTGGTCTTTTTTCTGCTGTTCCTGTTCGCGATTCGTAATGTCCGGAGCCGGCGCAGCCGTGGCCAGCGTCTGCAACTCATGCATACCGGCTTCGCGACGATCGGGGATTCTGGTCTTTACCTCGGCCACGGTTGCCCGGGCATCCGTTTCAGGTAAAGACTTGGAAGTGATGACGCTGGAGCCCGGCCCCACGATCTCTGGAAATTCATAAACTTGGGGGGCATTCGCGATGGGCTGCGAGGCGGGCTGTTTGGAAGCGTCGAGCGCCACGAACAGTGGCGTCAGCGAATGAAAGTAACTCTTTACCGCCTGATCGAACTGCGCGACGCTCATGCCATATGCCTTCTGCACAGCGTCTTCCACCGGCACATGCTGGTTCTCGACCAGATCAAAATACGTGCCAGTTTCCGGCAGTTTTTTTTCGTGGAGCAGATAGTGCACCGTGATCCACGATTGTGCGTAGAACAGTGTATGGTGCGTGCCTTCGGTATAGGTGGAAGTGTCATGCTTCATCGTGAGCAGGTCGGGCAGGGCCAGCCAAACCTGTCCGCCGAGAAGTTCAGTCAGCGACTTTGGAACATTGTGGGCTTCTTTCTGATTCCGCAGCAGGTCTTCGGTATAGAGGGGTTGGAGTTCTGGATCGCTGCCGATCTCGTATTTCTTGTCGTCGAGGCGAATGGAGCTGAAGTACTCGGCCAGCCCTTCGTCGAACCAGCCCGGAACCGCGGGATAGTTATAGTTCAGCAACAGGTGTGCGAATTCATGGGTGACAGCGCGCCACGATTCTTCTTCGAACAAATTCAGAACGATGAAATCCTGATCGTCGCCGGGAACCAAAAAGCCCGGGACACCGATTGGCTGGCCCTGACGCAGCGGCGCGCTCTGGTAATAATTCTTGTCGTTCTTGAAAGCAACGATGGTCAGCGGCACAGACTGGTTGAGCCGCTCCTTCATCAGCAGGACCCCGAACACAGCCCGCATCTGCTCGAAGCGCAACGCGACTTCCTTACCTTTTTTTTCGCCCGCGTCTGTGATCACGGTGAAGTGCGTGGAGTGAATCTCAAGCCATTGGGAAGGTTCGGCGGCGGGAGCGGCAAATAAAGGCACGCAAAGCAATAAAACAGGAAACAAGAGCGGGATGCGAAGAGCGCCGGCCATGGCCATGCCTGTAGACCGCAGCTGGATGAGTGCCGCGACCATCAAATGCTAACACGTCTCCGCATTTGCTCCATGCGTTGGATCTTCGTGCGGCCCTACGACGCTTATAATGGCTGAATGCCAATTTCAGCCAGAAATAAACTACGCGGCAAAATCGAAGAAATTCAGCTCGGCGATATTATGGCTCATGTGGTTGTGAGGGTAGGCGATAACCTGATCGAGAGCGCCATCACACGCCGCAGCGCGGACGAACTCAAACTCAAGAAGGGCGATGTCGTCAGTGCCGTGGTGAAAGCTACAGAAGTAATGATTCAGAAGGAGTGATTCGATTGATGGAGAGTCGACTCTACTGTCGCGCTATCCCCTCCGGCGCGAAACCGCGAAAGCTATTTTCCGTCGCGCTGTTTTGCACGATGGTGATTGGTTCTGCCTTCCTTCAAGGCCAGCAGGGGACGACCACGCCCATCACCGTCCGCGTCACCGATGTGTCGGGAGCGGTGGTGCCGCACGCGCAATTACAGTTTGTACCGGCTCCGGACCCGGCACCTGCAAAGTTTGAAACCGATGACCACGGTGAACGCGGGATCGAATTAAGAGCTGGCTCGTATACCCTGTCCGTTTCCGCGCGGGGATTTAAAACTTACACTCGACATATCGACGTGAAGATTGCGGGAGGCCAGTTCAGCGCCAGCCATTTCGTGCAGGTGGTTTTAGAGGTTGCCCACTCTGACTCGCCTGCCGCTGATGTTGCCGAAGACAGCTTGGAGCTTATTGCGGACCCCTATCACCTTCCGATGAGGCTTTCGCCCGCGGATTTTCGCGCACTGCCGCACGTGACCATTACGATACACAATGGTCACACCAGCGCTGCGGAAACATATTCCGGCATTCCGCTTTCCACCTTGCTTGAAAAAATGAACGCTCCGCTAGGCAAAGAGCTTCATGGAGAAGCCATGGCTAGCTATCTGATCGCGACCGGCTCCGACGGCTATTCGGTCGCGCTTTCGCTCGCCGAGGTCGACCCAGGCTTTCACGATGGGCAGATCATGGTGGCAGACAGTCGCGACGGTCAGTCGCTCGGGAAATCCGGTCCGTTTCAATTAATTGTTTCAGAGGACAAGCGCCCCGCCCGGTGGGTGCACAACCTTATATCTATCACTCTGCAGAGTGGACACTGACGCTTGTTGGGCCTGATCGGAGAGGATTACTAACTAATCGCCGCTGGCGTGATTCTGCGTCGCAACCAAAACCAGTCTTGGCCGGATTTCCACGGGCAGACGCTGCATCTGCGCCGCTTGGCCGCAGACTTGCAGGATGCCGAAGATTGCGAGATAAGCCGCGGCCACGCCAATTCCGACGGAGGCGACGACAGTGGCGCAAAGAATCAGAGGCATGAAGAGCGAAATCACGGTCAACCACCTTATGAGTTGCAGTAATCAGATGCCGCCAGCTCGAATTTCGTATACGCGGTTTCTTCAATCTACCTGCGCCCATCCCGGCCGCTAGTGACGACCCAGATACGTCGCTGGAGCAAAAGACGTGTAGTAAAATACGAAGTAAAGCTGTGCATTCCTACTGTCGGACATGTCTGCGGACCTGTCGACATTACGGAAGGACAATCCAGCCTGGGTTTCGGACTAAGACCTCGAACCAAGACTTCGGATCAAAGATTTCGGACCAAGACTCCGGACTAAGACATTCAGACTGTTCCCCATGGCCATTACCAGAATCTCGGTGCGCGGGGCGCGCCAGCATAATCTTAAGAACATCGACGTTGAGATTCCGCGTAACACGCTGACCGTGGTTACGGGACTGAGCGGATCGGGGAAATCTTCGCTTGCCTTCGACACGATTTATGCCGAGGGGCAGCGGCGCTATGTCGAGACTTTATCCACCTACGCGCGGCAGTTTTTGGATCAAATGGAACGACCGGATGTGGATGCCATTGATGGACTTAGTCCATCCATCTCGATCGAGCAAAAGACTACCAGCCGCAGTCCTCGTTCGACCGTAGGAACGATCACCGAGATCTACGATTATCTTCGCCTGCTATTCGCTTCCATTGGTGTACCGCATTGCCCTAAGTGTGGAAATCCGATCAGCCGGCAATCAGCCGACCAGATTGTGCAGCGGGTGATGGCCCTGACTCCTGAGGATCGCGTAATGGTGCTGGCGCCGATTGTCCGTGGCCGCAAGGGCGAGTTCAAGAAAGAAATGGAGACGCTGCTCAAGCATGGCTACACTCGCGCCCGCGTAGATGGCGAGATCGTAAATCTCGACGATGATCTGGCCCTCGACAAGCGTAAAAATCACACCGTTGAAGTAGTGATTGACCGCCTGCTGGTGAAGCCAGGGATTGAGCATCGTCTCGAAATGTCGGTGGGTCTGGCGATGAAGCTGGCCGGAGGCTTAGTTCAGGTCGCAGTAGTTGGCGGTGAGGAGCAACTTTACTCGGAGAAGCTGGCTTGTCCTGACTGCGGCATCAGTGTTCCGCAGCTTGAGCCGCGTTCATTTTCGTTTAACAGCATGTACGGGGCTTGTCCAGAGTGCCACGGCCTCGGCAGCCGCTATGATTTTGATCCCGCCAAAGTCATCACGGATTGGTCAAAGCCGTTGCTGGATGGCGGCCTGGGGCCAGGCTCCGCCTCGCAGGGATTGATTCATTCCTTGCAAATAACGGCGGCAGCGCATGGAATCGATTTGAATACTCCCTTCGAGAAACTTCCAGAAAAAACTCAGGACTTGCTTTTGAATGGCGAATCGGGCCGAGGCAAAACCGGCTTTCGAGGAATCTTCGGATACCTGAAACAGAATCTGGAGGAGTCTAGTTCGGAAGGGTATCGCGACTGGCTGATGGATCATATGTCGGCGTCGGAGTGTCCGGCATGCCACGGCAAGCGGCTGCGTCCGGAAAGCCTGGCGGTGAAAGTGAACGGCATGTCGATTGCCGGATTCACGGCGCTGCCCATCTCGAAGGCGCTGGAAGTTGCGCGAGGAATCAAACTCGCGGGACGTGAAGAAAAAATTGCAGGTCGCGTGATGCATGAAATCGTGGAGCGGCTGCAGTTCTTGAATGCGGTCGGATTGAATTACATTTCCCTCGATCGCTCGGCGGCAACTTTATCCGGAGGGGAAGGGCAACGGATTCGTCTGGCCACGCAAATCGGCTCGAAATTGCGTGGAGTTCTTTACGTGCTCGATGAGCCGTCAATCGGATTGCATCATCGCGACAATGGACGCTTGCTCACTGCGCTCGAAAATTTGCGTGACCTGGGCAATACGGTGCTAGTCGTCGAGCACGACGAAGAAACCATTCGCCGCGCTGATTATGTAATCGACCTTGGGCCGGGTGCGGGTCGACACGGCGGGGGATTGGTCGCGCACGGTACGCCGGAAGAAATTATGCGCGAACCCAATTCGCTGACGGGCGCGTACATTTCCGGCAGAGTGCAGATTGAGATGCGTCCCCAACGGCGGCAGAAGAATGGCGCGACGCTGACCATTCTCGGAGCGAAAGAAAATAATCTCAAGAATGTCGATGCTACTTTTCCGCTCGGAGTAATGACAGTTGTCACCGGAGTTTCCGGCTCGGGCAAATCTACGTTGGTGAACGATATTCTCTATCGCGCGCTCGCGCGTCAGCTTTATCGTTCGCGAGAAAAATCCGGAGAGCATAAGGCGATCATGGGCGCGGAGAATATTGACAAGGTAATTCGCATCGACCAATCGCCGATTGGACGAACGCCGCGCTCGAATCCCGCGACCTATACCGGAGTCTTCACCGCGATTCGTGACATCTACGCCATGCTGCCGGAAGCGCGCGAGCGAGGTTACAAGCCCGGACGTTTTTCCTTCAACGTCCCCGGCGGACGCTGCGAAGCTTGCCAGGGCGAAGGCCAACGTCGCATCGAAATGAATTTTCTGCCGGATGTTTACGTGCTCTGCGAAGTCTGCGGCGGACGCCGATACAATCACGAAACGCTGGCGGTGAAATACAACGGCTATTCGATCGCCGATCTGCTTGAAATGCCGGTCTCCGATGCGCTGCCAATTCTCGAAAACATCCCGCAGATTAAACAGAAATTGCAAACGTTGAACGACGTTGGTCTAGGCTATATTCACCTCGGTCAATCTGCGGTGACGCTTTCGGGCGGCGAAGCCCAGCGCATCAAGTTGGCTCGCGAGTTGAGCAAACGCCAGACCGGCAAGACTCTTTATCTGCTTGATGAGCCGACCACTGGCTTGCACTTCGACGACGTAAAGAAGTTGCTTGACGTGCTGCATCGGTTGACCGATCTGGGCAATTCCATCATCATCATCGAACACAATCTGGACGTGATCCGCAATGCCGACTGGATAATCGACCTCGGGCCCGAAGGCGGCGAAGAAGGCGGCCGCATCGTGGCGCAGGGCACGCCGGAGCAGGTGGCGCGGGTGAAGAAATCGTATACCGGGCAGGCGCTGGCGGGATATTTTGCAGGGAACGGGAAGCGGAGCGCATAGCGATCTTCAACGGGTTTCCAATATGACTCCAGCCGGATACATGGCGAAGCGCATTTCCAGGCGGCCGGACTGGCTCAAGGGAGTTAATGTCGAAGACGTATATTCCATAAGCAGTTGTGTCTCAGAGGATTTTGGCGACTACATCAGCAACTGGAAGCATAACGGATATTGGTTCTTCGACTCCCCGGAGATCATAAAGAATGTCGCCAAGGAGAATTCCATTCAGCTTGAGGGGACGTCCCTTTTTTACTACGAAGCGTATGAGATGGAATTCGACGGCGAGAGCTGGTTGTCATGGTCGCCGGTGACACCATTCCCGACCAATGTTGTTCCGCCTCCCAGGAGACACCTCGAGGGATTTGATGCCGTCAGTTTCTCCGCAGGGACGAATCCGGAATGTTCACCCCTGTCCTGCAACTCGGTTGCAAAAGAGCTTTCGACTAATTCCCACTGTTTGTTCGAGTCTTTTGACGACGCGAAGAGGAATCTCGACAACGGTTCATTCAGGGATGCGGAATTTGGCCCCTACCGAATATTTTCGGTGTATTCGGTAGACTGGTTCTGAGGGGACATTCTTGTCATCGCCCGAAAATCCGCTGATTGACCCTGCGCCGCTGAACTCTGACTCGCAGGTGACCGTACCGCTGATTTCCGGTCCACTTCCACCACTGCAGTTTCAACCACCCCCACGTGCTGGCGAGGACCCCGTCTGGAGCGGCTGGGACGTACTCCTCATCGCCGGACTCACGCTGTTTACGCTCTTCATTACTCAACTCCTCATCGTTCTGGGAGCGCGGCATTTTATTTATCGGCATGAAGATTGGGTAAACGTCGCGCAGAAGCCGGTACTGGCGATTCTTTCGGAACTGCTCACCTACGGCATCATCGCGTTGTTTATGTTTCTGCTGGTCGAAGGCAAATATCGCACGCGTTTCTGGCAGGCGATTCGCTGGAACTGGCCGGGCATGGCCGGAGTGAGCATGATGGGAATTGGAGTACTCATGCTCGGACTCGATGTTCTCGGAAGATTTCTGCCCATGCCGAAGAGCACTCCGTTCGATCAATTCTTCGCCACGCCAACTGACGCGTATCTGACCGCGGCTTTTGCCGTTACTCTCGGGCCGCTGATGGAAGAGCTTTTCTTCCGCGGGTTTCTTTATCCCGTGATCGCGCGGCGCACCGGTGTCGTGGGGGGAATTCTTCTTACCGCATTACCCTTCGGACTGATTCACGCCTTCCAGTACGGCTATTCCTGGGGAGCGGTGCTGATTATTTTCTTGGTTGGAGTAGTTCTCACATCGGTGCGGGCTGCAACAAAATCCGTCGCTTCGAGTTTTCTGGCTCACGTCGGCTACAACGGAACGCTCATGTTGCTGGCGGCCTGGCAGACGGATGGCTTCCGCCACATGGATAAGGCCGGCTTCTTTCTGAGCGCACACATCTTCTGAACGCACGCTTCCGCGTGATCGAAGGCCTTGCCGAGTAACCGCTCTTCTGGCATACTCGCTTCGCGATGAAAGGCAATCCAAAAGTTATCGTCGAATTGAATAAGGCGCTTCGTGAAGAGCTGACCGCCATCAATCAGTATTTTTTACACGCCGAGATGTGCGAAAACTGGGGATATCACCGGCTCTCCGACTTCATCAAGAAACAATCCATCGGCGAAATGAAGCACGCAGAAGTGCTGATGGAACGGATTTTGTTTCTCGACGGCGCCCCCTCGATGATGCCGCTGGAGCTCAAAGTTGGCGGCACCGTGAAGGCAATGCTCGAAAGCGACCTGGCGCTTGAAATCGGTGCGGTCGAACAATATAACGAGGCCGTGGCCATCGCTACTAAAGAAGGCGACAACGGATCGCGAGAATTGTTTGAGGTCCTGCTTAAGGACGAAGAAGAACATGTCGACTTCCTCGAGGCGCAAATGCACCAGATCAAGGAACTGGGCTACGAGCGGTATCTGGCACAACAGGTGGGCGAGAACAAAGAGTAGCGAAGGCCAACACCAAGATCCCTCGCTTCACTCGGATGACAATCTTTACTTCCTACAATCCTTTACTTTAGACAATTCACTGAAGCCTTACTTCACGGTTACCGTCAGCAACTGCGCCCCAGAGACAACATAGTCAAGCGAAGCCGTCGCGGTCTCGTCTACGTTCGATTCTCCGCTGACTACCATTTCCTGATTGCCGCGCATTCCATCCATTACATTCATGATCGAGATGGGTAATGTCGGCATGACTTTGTCGGCGACGCGGGCTTCCGGATCGGCTTCGAGCAGCGAGACGTAGACGCGATTATTGGAATGCTCTTTGTTGAGCAGCGAAATAGTGGAAGCTAGGTCAAGCTTGCGGCCAAAGGCGGGATTGCCGCGGCCCATGCGGTCCAGAGTTTCTCCATCGCTTACGAGAATGCGCAGAGTGCCCTTGCTGGCCGAGGTTGGAATTTTCACTTTAATCTGCTGGACAATCCGCTCTCCACGATAAGGGGCGAGCACAGTCTCAAGTGTGATGTCCTGGCCGGGCCGAGCTTCGGTTACATCGGTACGCGCGCTTTCCAGACGCGCCCAGCGCCGTTCGCGGACCAGATCAAAATCCAGTTTCACGCCCTCAATCGCCGGGGCGTTGTAAGGGTTGTCGTAAATACGTCCAAAGCGCTCACCCAGCGACATGGCGGCCTGCATCGCAGCGGGCTGCCCGCCTTCGACTGGGGCGAACATGTTGCGCATCGTCACTTCTGGAAATCCCTTGACGCCAATGCTTCCTGCGAGCCGGTAAGTAATTTCTTCGCCAAACTCGTTCACGCCATGCAACGCGTTGAACACCGTAACCATCAAGGCCACGGGGGTGAGTTTCGGATTATTCAAAACTTCGTAGCGAAACTCTTTCGTCCCGGTGCTGCTGTGAATGTTCAATGAGACCGGAATCATTTCCGGCTGCCGGTCGAAGACTCCCATGATTCCGGTGTGGCGGTCCTGAACAAACGTCCCTACGGCTTCGGTGGTATTCACAATTTTGAAAGCGTTCATGGGCGAGGGCAGTGTGGCCAGAACCTCGGCCTTGTTCATGGGCAGATCGACAGAACCGAATTGCAGCAGAGGATGTCCGCAGGCCAACAACCGCTGCGCGTCGACATAGGTGACGGTGCAAGTAGCTTCAATGTCCATGTCGCCCCGCACTAAAATTGCGCTAATGGCCGAGCCAGCTTCGAGGGGCTCAGGCTGTTTATCGTTACTAATCGACCCCGCTCCCATCACCGGCGTAATTCCCGCGGAGGCGAATTGTCCAGAAAAAAGTTGGATGGCCTGCTCGGAGAATCCGTTGAAAACCAGCGGAGTTTCAATCGGCTTCAGGTAGTTGGAAAAATCTTTTCCCGTGGATTCCTGGGTCGATCCCGGCAGCGGAAAACTCTCGCCGGGGCCGGCAGTTTTTCCCGTGACATTACTCACCGAAGGTTTGACGGCAGAGGTTTCTTCCGCCGGCGAATGATCGAGCGCGCTGATTTCCAGCATGTCGGCGATCGGGGTCACGCCGGCGATCGGCTCCTTGGAAAATTCTCCGATGCGGAAGGCTAGCGCACCGGCGAGTTTGCCATCGAGATAAACCGGACTGCCGCTCATGCCCGCGACTACGCCGGTGTATTCGACTTTCTGACCGTGCAGCCGAACTAAAATAATGTCTCCCTTGGGACCATTCACGTTGTGCAGGACGCCGAGAACTTCCACATCCATCGACTCCGGCTTCACTCCCTGAAACACCGTGTACGCGACACCGTGCATGCCGGCGTGAATCTGACTGACAGGGATGGTCTGTGGGTCATGCGCAGCTTGCGCGGAAGGTACCGCCTGCGCACACGCAAAAAAGGGAAGAGACAGGGAGGCGACGAAACAGGCCGCAAAAGCAAATTTTTTCATGAACCCAATGCCCGGCAAAACCCGAATGGATCTGCCTTACTGAATTAGTTCGCCAGATTGTAAGTTGTTGCCGGGAGGGGAAATAACTGGGACCGGCCAAAACATCCCAATCGCGAATCTCTGCGTCTATACTAGCATAAGGAATTTTTGCCCAAAACTTCTAATCTGATTTTTCTTCGAGGTCGCCTGATGTTTGTTGCACAGAGGTCCATGAACTTGCGATCACGTATTGTGAACGTCAACAGCTTGGCGCTAGCTTTTGCTCTGGCGTGGTTTATATTCTGCAGTGCATCTTCTGTATGCGCTCAAGGTCAAACGCAAAATCCTCCGCCACAAGACGACACACAAAACAACGGCAAGCCCAAACAAGAAGCTCCCGCAGACGCTGGCGGGCCGACCGGCGACGTTGGTCCCTACACGATTCCGAAGAAAACCCCCGAAGCCCCGCCACCGCCGCCTCCGCCACCCGCAGCGGCACCCAAGGTCGAGGGAATGCCCGACTATTCCATCAAAGTGAATGTTCCGCTTGTGAATGTGGACGTGCTGGTGACCACCAAGAATGGACAGTTTGTTCCCGGGCTAAAGAAGGAGAATTTCCGCCTGTTTGAGGATGGATCGCCGCAGGAGATTTCGAATTTTGCAGTGACCCAGGCGCCGATCACGGCCGTGTTGCTGCTCGAGTTCGCATCTACCAACTACGTCATGGAGCGCGACGCGCTGATCGCATCCTACACCTTCGCCAACACTATGAAGAAGGATGACTGGCTCGCAGTATCGTATTACGATATGCAGCCGCACATCCTAGTCGACTTCACGCAGGACAAGCAGGCGGCGTTCGGCGCGCTGAACCAACTACGCTATCCCGGCTTCGCAGAGACCAACGAGTTTGACGCGCTCTATGACACCCTGGATCGGCTCGACCGGATTGAAGGAAAGAAATACGTGATTCTAGTCTCGACTGGAGTAGATACTTTCAGCAAACTTACTCTGGACAAGATTACAAAAAAAATTAGAGACACGAAAGACGTAACCATCTTCGCCGTCAGTATCGGGTGGTACCTGCGCGAGTATTGCGAGACTCACGGATGCACCGGCTCTTCCCACGGAATCGGTAGTCCCAGCATCAAAACGATCGATTACCTGCAGGCTGATAACGAGATGAGAAATTTTGCCACCATGACTGGAGGACGCGCTTACTTCCCGCGTTTTCAAGCCGAGTTTGGCGAAGACTTCCAGCAGATTGGCGACGATATTCGAAAACAGTATTCGCTGTCGTACCACCCGACGAACAGCAAACTGGACGGCACCTATCGGAAATTGAAAGTACAAGTGCTTGCGCCGGATGGTGGTCCGCTGAAAGTGAAAGATCAAAAGGGTAAAGACCAGAAGATTGACGTGGTTGCCCGCGACGGCTACACGGCCAAACATACAGTGGATTAAAGCCCGTGAAATAAAGCGTCAAGCAGGAAAACCACGCCTGCACCTACGAACACCAACAAAGCCATTCTCGGTCCGGGTTCTTTGTTCACCTCAGGGACTAGATCCGATGCAGCGACATAGATTGTGACGCCTGCCGCCAGGGGCAAGCCCGCGTCCACATGCTGGCGGAAAATCGCCATGGTGAGAACGCCCGCCAGGGTTGCGCCCCCCAGAATGACGGACGCTCCCCACGCCGTTCCTCGGCTGCGCCCACTGGCCAGCATCACCGAACTCACTGTAAAGCCCTCAGGAATTTTGTGCAGAAAGATGGCGAGAAAAATGATCCAGCCCAGAGCGTTTGAAACCAGAAACCCGGAAGCGATGGCGATGCCGTCGAAGAACGTGTGGATGATCAGGCCGAGCAGCACCGAATATCCTTTATGCGAGTGCATGAACTCATCTTTGTGTGTCTCTTCGCCAAAGTGAAAGTGCGGGGTGACGGTGTGCTCGAAGAAATGAATGAGGAGGTAGCCGAAAAGAATCAAATACGCGGCGCTGCGTCCACGCAGCTCCAGGCTTTCTGGAACCATCTCAACCAATGCAGTAGCTAGCATGAAACCCGCGCCCAGGGCTACGAAGTATCGAAGATAGCGCCGCTCCCAACTGCGCTGCACAATGATGGCGCCGCCAAAAACGTTAGCCGCCGCAGCCGTGAGGCCGAGTAGGATGCTGATAATTATGGGACTCATTCGCAGTGGCGAAGATGATATCAGAGGGCACTAGAGAATCCACGACGGAGGCACAGAGTCACGGAGAAATTCATTTTGCTGCTTGTTGTGCGCCGCTCCATTTCTCTGTGGACTGTCGGGTGATCAGCCTGAATGCCGGATGTGCATCACGTCTCCATCCTGCACGATGTAGTCTTTTCCTTCGAGGCGAAGAGTTCCTTTCGCGCGAGCATTGGCTTCCGATCCGGCTTCCAGCAGTTGATCCCAACGAATGGTTTCGGCGCGGATGAAATGCTTTTCCAGATCGGAGTGGATCGCTCCCGCGGCTTCCTGTGCGCGCGATTTCGCGGGGACCTGCCAGGCGCGGCATTCATCTTCTCCGGCAGTAAAAAACGAAATCAGTCCCAGCAATTTGTAGGTGGTGCGGATTAATCGCACTAGACCACTTTCCGTCAGACCGTAGCTGGAAAGAAATTCTGCCGCGTCCGCATCGCTCATCTCCGCCAGTTCCGCTTCGACTTTGCCGCAGATGGCTGTCGCGGCGGCATTCGGACGCGAGGCTATCTCCGTTAGTCCATACTTGCTCACGGCCTCTTCGAGTTCCTTGCCCAACTCGGTCGATTCGCCAATGTTGAGCACGTAGAAAATCGGCTTCTCGCTCAGGAACATGAAGCCCTTGATGCGTTTCTTATCCTCGGCACTCATTTCCATTTCGCGCAGCGGTTTGTCGGATTCCACTTGAATCTTTGCGCGCTTGAGCAACTCGAATTCTTTTTCGAGTTCCGGTGTCTTCATCTTCTTGAGATCTTTTTCCAGCCGTTCCAGACGCTTCTCGATCTGGCCCAAATCGCTGACCAGCAAATCAAATTCCACGTTCTTGATGTCTCGCAGCGGGTCAATCTCGCCAGTATGCGGAACTGAAGGATCGTCGAATACGCGGACGACATGAGCGAGCGCATCTACATTGCGTAGGTGCGCGGCATAGGCGCTGTCTTTCAAAGCTTCCTGGCCGATGGCGCCGACGTCGACATATTCCACCGACGTGTGCGTCAGCTTCTTTGGGTTGTACAGCGCAGCCAGCCGGTCAAGACGGTCGTCCGGAACTTTGGCTACGCCGATGTGAGCCTCGCGCGGATTCGCGCGCACCGAATCCGAAAGGTGCGCCTTGGTCAAAATACGAAACAGCGATGTCTTGCCCACCTGTGGCAGGCCAATGATTCCAGTCTTCATAAGAAAGCTTCTAGCTGCTAGCTCCTAGCTTTTAGCGAGTGCGGGGGTGTAGTGGATGTCCTCAGCGACTCCCGCGACGGTCGGTCAACTTTCTAGGATAAATGATGGAAAGAATATTGCCCAATGAGTAGCCGTACCAAATCATGTGGAGAGAGCCGCCCATTCGACTTCGCTCAGGACAGACTCTCGGCTGTGCAAGCCTGGGCGAAGCCCGGCGCATACAGAACGAGACTTTACACTACGCCAGTCCGAACTGCCGTGCGGTGAGAAAGACCACCACGAATCCCAACAGCAGCACCGCACCTTCGATGCGCGTCGACCACTGATGCAGCGCGTCAAACTGAATCCGTCCAGGATTATCGATCGGCACTGCACTCACTTCGCCGAGCGAAGCACGCAAGGTATCCATGCGGGGAATGATGCCGAACTGCGAGACCAGCGTGAGTGCGAGCATGAGGCAGATCAGAATGTGGCGCCCCGCGAACACATGTGCAGTTCCATCGGTCATGCGGCTGTAGAGCAGGGAACTGATCAGAAAAACAATTCCGGAAAAGATGGCGATCCAGTGCAATTTACTCAGTGCGCGTCCGACAACGTTGCCGGCGAGATGAGTAGTCGGCAGAACGGAAAAGGCGGTCGGAGCCAGAACGAAGGCGAAGAAGATGAGCCCGCCGATCCAGCAGACGAGTGAGAGCAGCATGAGAAAACGCAGGAAAGACATCACGCGAGAATTATATCCCGCGATCAAATCTTACACCGGCACAGCCACGCTCTCCACGATCTCCCTGAGCACTTGATCGGCCTGCTCGGATTTCTTCAGCGTCGATGCCGACCCGCCATTCACGACAATACGGTGCGCGAACACTGGCACGGCCAGGGGCTTGAAGTCTTCGGGAGTGCAGAAGCTGCGGCCGTCGAGAAACGCCATGGCTTGTGCGGCGCGATATAGAGCCTGCGCTCCGCGCGGCGAAACTCCAAGCGATAAGTATTCTGATTCTCGAGTACGGCGGACGATTTCGAGAGCGTAGGTCACCAGTGATTCATCCACCCGAATGCGCTTTACCGCTTCCTGCATTTCGAGAACATCGGCGCCGGTGAGCACAGGGTGCAGATCCTGCAAGTACGCCG
>Ga0302320_10017125_pt1 | contig 14739 bp, 10 predicted proteins | sample Bog_T0_3_FD_202130 | JGI IMG/M metagenome (GOLD analysis project Ga0302320, IMG submission 202130) | Peat permafrost microbial communities from Stordalen Mire near Abisko, Sweden - Bog_T0_3 | ecosystem: Environmental > Terrestrial > Soil > Wetlands > Peat | place: Sweden: Abisko, Stordalen Mire...
GAATCACGCCACCCGCGTCGCTGCAACGGCCGAGTTTTTCAACGGCATCGGCGGGAAGCAGTCGTCTGGGAACGCCGGCGTCAAGGGCAGCATCGCGCCATGAAGAGACGGTCGCAGGCGTCGTCAGGAAGGTCAGGAATGAGCCGATTCCTGCCGATGGGCATCGGCTGCTTGCGCTGGATCGCGGCCATTGCCCGAACGGGAATTATTGGAGCATCCTCGTCCTTCATGGTCGCCGGGGAACGCCTGCTTTCAGCCGGAATGCGGCGATTCATGGGCGCTTTATCCACCTCGCCGCCTTTGTGCGAACTCGACGTGGTGCAGGCGTTTCCTCTTGCCGAGCGGAAGCCGAAGTTGAGGTTGAGGTTGCCGGTCTCTTGGGAGGCGCCGTCTTAGCTTGGATCGTCTTGTCGGACGGTTCGATCTTGTTGACGACTGCGCGACCGCCGCCGCTTTTTGTGGTCGTGGCTTTTGAGAGCGAGATCTTTCCGGCGGTCGCGGAAGAAACGATCGTGGAGCCATTCGTCGCCGAAGTTTTCGCTGACGTCGGCGAGGACGAACGAGCCTGACCGGTCACGGGAGCCTTTGACGACGCCGCATTTTTCGTCGGGCGCGCTTTCCTTTCCACGTTGTGGGCTTTTGGCGTCGGGGGCGCTGGCGCCATTTCGACGCCGAACAATGCTGCAAGGTCGTCGTCGGCGAGAATGCGCGTCCCCACGCCGCCGCTGTGCGTGATCGGAAGATCAGCGCCCGCATTGGTTATCAATTCGGAACTGTCGACGCCGCGCAAGGCGAAGAGCAGGTCCGGCGTCGAATCCATCCGCGCGCCCGCGCCATAAAGTGCTGCCGCCACATGTTTGCACAAGCGCGCCCCATCAAGGCAGGAGCAGGACAATTTGATCTCATTCGGCGCCGGAAACAAACCGTCGCCTTTGCGGCAGACGCGCTCCATGATGTTCTTCGACAATTTGCCGGACAACAACTCCACCAGCGACGCGACCGAGCCAGCCGAGTCCTTGCAGATCGCCCGCCAATGCGCGGCAGGAATAGAGCCGATTCCGATTTTCACATTGTAAAGGCTGGAGCCCATGACCAATGCGCGGATTTGGCCCTTCTCGACTTGGAGGTCGACGACCGAACCGTTTAGGAGATAGGTTTTTCCGCGTGGCAGGCGGTTTGCAAAATCTGAATAACGCTCCAGATTTTCGCACCAGGCCTTTCCCCAGAAATTCCTGGCGATGGTCCGGCCCTCTATGACCACCGGCGCGATGGTCCGCCCCTTCTTTCGCAGTTTTTCTATCTCACAGGTCGCTTGCGCCCGTCGCTGGGCGACGGGCACATAAGGTGGAAAGCCATAATAGCTCATGCCGTCGCGCCCTCCGTCGATGCGGCGTTGAGATCGAGAGCGACCAGGGACAGCAATTCGCGATCACTCAATTCCGTCAAGTTTACCTCGCCGCCGGCCTCAAGGAAATCCGCCGCCAATTGCCGCTTCGACTCGATCAGTTGATCGATTCGATCCTCGATTGTGCCCCTGCAGATGAATTTATGCACCAGGACGTTGCGCTTCTGCCCGATCCGAAAAGCGCGATCCGTCGCCTGGTTCTCGACCGCCGGGTTCCACCAGCGGTCGAAATGCACGACATGCGAGGCGGCGGTGAGATTGAGCCCCGCGCCGCCCGCCTTGATCGACAGCACGAAGAAGGGGGTGCGCTCGTCCTCCTGGAATTTCTTGACCAATTCCCTGCGCTTGGCCACGGGCGTCTCGCCATGCAGCACCAAGCCGGGGCGTCCGAACGCTGCGCCGAGCAGGCGTTCGAGCGCCGGGATGATCTCCTTGAACTGAGTGAACACCAACAGCTTTTCCTGCCGGCTGGCGATTGTCTCGGCGATTTCGCGAAGGCGGACAAATTTGCCGCTGTCGCCTTCGTCATAGGCGCCGTCGCCCAGCCAATGGGTCGGATGGTTGCAAATCTGCTTGAGCCGCATCAGGAAGGCCAGCACCAATCCCCGCCGCGCGATCCCGTCGCCGGACTCCTTCAACCTTTCTTCCAGTTCGGCGACGGCGCCCTGATAAAGCGCCGCCTGTTTGCGCGACAAATGGCAGAAGGCCTTGACCTCGGTTTTGTCAGGCAGGTCGGCGATGATGCTCTTGTCAGTCTTCAGCCGCCGCAGGATGTAGGGCTGCACCAGTTTGCGCAGCGGCGCGTAGGAGACGTGCGTCTGCGCGGCCAATGATTTGACGAAATTGGCGAAGGCCTTGGACGAGCCCAGCAGGCCGGGATTGAGAAAATCGAATATCGACCAGAGGTCGCGCAGATTGTTCTCAATCGGCGTGCCGGTCAGCACGATGCGCCCCCTGGCCTTGAGCGATTTGACAGCCCTGGTCTGTTTGGCGTTGGGGTTCTTGATCGCCTGCGCTTCGTCGAGCATGACGAAGCGCCAGTTGGTTTCCGCAAGCCAGTCGAGCCGCAGCAATGTGGCATAGCTCGTCACCACCAAATCGGCGCTTGCCAGGCGCTTTTCGTCCATGGCGCGCAATTCGTCCGCCGGCAGGAACGCGGGATGGGCGACAAGGATTTTCAAATCTGGCGTGAACCGCTCCGCCTCCTGCGCCCAGTTGGCGAGCAGCGAAGCCGGCGCCACCAGCAAGCTCGGCGCCTTTTGCTCATCTGTCTGCGCCTGTCGGGCGAGGCCGGACAGCATCGCCAGCACCTGAATGGTTTTGCCCAACCCCATGTCGTCGGCAAGGCAGGCGCCCAAACCTAACCGCGTCAGGAAATGCAGCCATTGAACGCCGACCTGCTGATAGGGCCGCAAGGTCGCCTTAAATCCCTCGCCAGGATCGGTTCGCGCCATGCCTTCTGGACTGCGGCAGTTCGCCAGCGCCTCGGCGAGCCAGGCGCCGACCTGGACGTGTCCCCATTCCGCCGTGGCGCCAGATTTGGCGGCGGGACCGAACTCAGCGCCGGCCAGCAACCGCATCGCCTCGCCGAAGGGAATGCCCTCCTGTTCTGACAGGCGCTCGATACGCAGGAATTTGTCGAGTGTTTCGCGCAGGCGCTGCTGATCGACCTCGACCCATTTTCCGCGCAAAAGAACGAGGCCGTGCGTCGCCGCGAGCAGCGAATCGATTTCCGCATCGGTCAAAGTCTCACCGTCGAGACTGACCTCGACGCGAAAATCGAGCAGGCCGTCCACGCCGACAACCGAAGGCTGGGTCGCGCCGACCGTCGCCTCGACCGTGGGTCGGCTAGGGCGGTTCATCCGCCAATTGGCCGGCATGCGGATGACCAGGCCAGCCGTCTCCATCGTTTCGACATCGCGCAGAAAACGCACGGCGTCCTCGGGCTCCCAGCGGAGGGGATGAAAGATTTCGCCCGAGTCGACGATTATTTTCAGCCATCGACAGGTCTCGGCGGCCTCTTGCACGGGCTTGAGAAGCTGCAACAATTTGGCCTTGTCGCCCGCGCCGGCAAACTCGCGCAAAGCTTGGCCGAGCGGCTGGTGCCGCAATTCGCCGTTCGCCGACAGGCTGGACGTATAGGTCGCCATGAAGGCGAAGGGGGATTCCGGATCGCGGCGATTTTCCGCGAGATTGAAATGCACCCGCCCGACCAGGCGCCAACGGCGATTTCTATTTTTCAGGAAATCCCTGAGCGAGAGGCCGCTCTCGGCGAGTTCGGTCTCCAGCGCTTGGCCAATTTCGCGCCAGAATTCAACCAGGCTTTTGGGACGCAGATATTCGCAGCCGCGCATCGGCGGCGCCTCGTCGACGAGAGCCGCGAGTTCGCTGGCGGAAGGGGCGGGAAGGGCGCGGCGCGACGCCGTTTCGCCCAGGCTGCAAAGTTCGGCGATAAAGCGCATGGCGAAATCGCGCCACCAGGCCAAAGCTGACGGCAGGCTGGTTCCCGCTTCCGCCGCGCCGAGGTGGAGAAGGCCATGTCCAGACCCTCGGTCGAAGTTCTTCTCAAGCCGTTCCGCCAGCCTATCATCCAACGGCATTTCGTCTTCGACCCGATCGAGACGAAGCGAACCATGGGGCGTCAGCACTAGCGAAAGCGTGGATGGCATGCCTTAATGTCGGTTTAGCGTGGAGCCGTGTCGGTTCGAACTAGCACGGGATGGCCTGCTTCGCCCAAAATATTCATTTGAAATTTTGCATTGATCGGGTCCCTTCGGCTACGCCCGGATACGTCCGGCGCGGGGGGCAGCAATATATCGAATCGCCGCTCAAAATCGCAGCCCCAGGCGGCGTGGCGACCGCCCCCAAATTTCGACCACCTTGACTGACGCGATCTCACGCGGGTTAATTGGCAATTGGAGTTCGAGTCTGGCTCGAAGGATACGCACCGAAGCGAGGCCGCCCGCGTTGAGACTCCACGCCAACCACGTATCTATCGAAGAGTCCGGCGGCGAGTTGTTCCAGGTCTCGTTTGATAGCGAGGCTCGCAGCGAAGATGACTTTGATCTGTCGGTGCCCAATCATCCCTATCTTCTTGTTCAGCGTCAGTTTGAGGACGATGACGGCGGTGTCTGCTACATCGAAACCCATGATCACGATACCTACGCTGGCCATTACAGGCTGCGGCTTATCGAGGTCACTCCCACACGCCTCGCCTTCGAGATCGCCAGGAACGAGAACAAATACGTCGAGGTGACGTACGACCTGGATGCGAAACGGTTCGATGAAGTGCAGCGCATCGTGCACATCATTTTTGGCATACGAGGCTGAGGCAACATTCCGTGCGTGTGGTTGCCTAGCGTCCTGGCAGGCAAGGCCTTGCTGAGTTTCCGAACTGATCACACTGGCGGCGGCGTCGGGTGCGGCAGCGTTTCCGATCCCGGGAAGGTCGGCTTTCGTCCCAGGGCATAGGCTGACCGATCCGACACCGGATTTCCGGTTATGGCGCGAAGCCGTCGATAAATATGGATGGCGAACGCCTGCTATTTTCGGGTTCCCGTATAATATATCGTCATCTTTGCGTTAGGCTGCCGGGCTTGGCTAAGCCGTATCGGTTAGAAACTTCAACGGAAGAATTCGCATGACGAGACCACCGAACCGGTATCGACCGACCGACGCCTTGTCCTTAGCCGAAGCTGTGTTCAAACCAGCGACGCCGCCAGCGACCGAACCCGTCCGCGCGCAGCGAAAAGTTGGCGTTCCCGTCTCTAAAGAATTGGTGTCGATCAAGCTCGACAGCGATCTGATTGCACATTTTCGCGAGGATGGGGCGAGTTGGCAGGAGCGAATCAACGATGCGCTGCGTCGGGCAACGGGCTTGTAATCCAGCAAGCTCAAAAAGGGTTCTCTCCCGCCAGCAGACTTGAGGAAATTCTTCAGTCAGAGCGAACGCGGAGCCGGATAAAAATTATGGACGACGTCACCGCCATGGAACTCATGATGAGGCCAAGCATTGCCTAGTCACGGTGGGCTACGACGCTTTAAACGGCGCTGTCGATATTTTCCGCTCGCCGCGCTTGAAATCAAGGAGAGATTTGATGATAGAAATTACCGCCAGGAAATTTGATTTAGAACAGCAGAATTACCCAGCGCTGACCGATCCGCTGTCTGGCAATCGCACCGACATAAATAGCGCCGCCGGAAGGATCGCCATCTATAGCGCCGAAGGCGACGCAGCCGGCGCCCCGTTGCTGCTGATCCACAGCATCAACGCGACTCCGTCGGCCTACGAGGTCAAGCCGCTGTTCGATTACTATGCCGGCAAGCGACCGGTCTATGCCGTCGAGCTTCCCGGTTTCGGCCATTCCGACCGCAGCGATCGCGTCTACAGCATCAGGCTCATGACCGACGCGATTCACGCGGCGGTCGATCATATCCGAGGCGAACACGCCGGCGCGGTCGATGCCTTGGCGTTGTCGTTGTCGTGCGAGTTTCTCGCCCGCGCCGCGCTGGAGCGGCCGGCCCATTTTCGGACGCTGGCGTTCATCAGTCCGACCGGCTTTCAACGTTCGGCGCGCGACGACCCCGGCGGCGGCAATCGCGGCATGCCCTGGCTGCGCTCGGCGCTCGATTTCTCGCTATGGAGCCGCAGCCTGTTCGACTTGCTGACCAGCCGACCCAGCATCAAGTACTTTCTCAAGAGAACCTTTGGCTCGCAGGAGATCGACCAGGGGCTGTGGGACTACGCCTATCTCACCACCCATCAGCCTGGCGCGCGACACGCGCCTTATTATTTCGTCTCTGGTTTTCTGTTCAGCAAGGACGCGCTGCGGCTGTATGAGGGACTCACCCATCCGGTCTGGATGGCGCATGGCGTGCGCGGGGATTTCGTCGATTACCACCACAAGAACCGGGTCGAAGGCCGCGCCAATTGGAGTTTCGATGTGTTTCCCTCGGGCGCTTTCCCGCATTTCGAAATGCTCGACGCCGTCACCCGCGCCTATGACGGCTTCCTGAAGCCTCATGACGAGGGGGCCGGCGCGGCGCCCAATACCGTGGCCGCAGCCTTGTGACCTGAGACGGCCGCGACAATTCCGTCCCGCGCCTATTTGGGCTCGGCGAGGGCCGTCAGCGCCTCGCTGATTTGCCAAAGGCGGCGGTTTGCTTCGGGATCGAGCGCCTGGGCGGGCGCCCGAATCGTCTCGCGGTCGCCGAAATACTGGCCGCTCGCGTCGGCTACTTCCGGCGCATTGGCGACGTACAGCACGCGGCGCGCCGCCTGCTCGGCGGAAGGGATCGCCCAGCCCAGCAGCCGGGCGACGAGCTTCCAGAAGAGGCCCTGCGCGCCATCGGTCCCGCCCAGGTTCGATTTGAATACGCCCGGAAAAACGCAATTGACCGTCACGCCGCTGCCTTGCAGCCGGCGCGCCAGTTCGAAGGTGAAATGCAGGTTGCCGAGCTTGGACTGGCCGTAAGCCTGCATCATGCGGTAGGGGCGCCGGCTCCAGTTCAGATCGGCGAAATCCAGCGCCGTGTTCATGCGTGTGCCGACGTTGACGATCCGCGCCGGAGCGCTCGCTTTCAGCAGATCCAGCAGCAGGTTGGTCAGCAGAAAAGGGCCGAGGTGGTTCACGGCCAGCGCGCACTCGATGCCGTCGGGGCTGAGCCGCCGCTCGGGGAAGGCGGTGCCGGCGTTGTTCACCAGCAGGTGCAGATGCTCGAAACGTTCGCGCATCGCCTGCGCCAGGGCGTGGATCGCCGACTGGTCGGCCAGATTGGCGACGAAAAGATGCAGATCGTCATTGCCCGTGGCCGCGCGGATGTCCTCCAGCGCCGCCTCGCCCCGCGCGCGGTCGCGCGCCACGAGGCCAACGCGCATTTCCTCGGCCGCCAACGCCGCGGCGATGGCTTTGCCCAGGCCCGAGTTGGCTCCCGTGACCAGGGCGGTTCTTTTCCCCTCTGCGCTTGCGCCCATCGGTTCGTCCTGTTCGCTGGATGCAGTTTCGACTTCCCCGCCATTATGAAGCGCTTGAGCAACTTTGTGAAAGCCCGCGCCACATCGCGCGCGTCTTCGTCCACGTGCCGCGTAACCTTGCGCTGGCTTCCTCCGTGATCTCTTCGGGCTTCCCGCCGACGTCAACGAGCACCACTCAGTCCCCAGCAGCGTGGTGGTGTCCGCGAGGGCGAGGACGCGTCACATCGCCGCGCATGACACAGACTTGCAGCCTGCGGAAACAACGCGTAGCACCGGCCATTGCGGGGGGCGCCCACCCTTCGAAACATCACACACAGGCGGCTCCGATGGCAGAAACCAAACCTGGCTCCACCCGCATCCGGTCTAGCCTGTGGGATGCGGCCCGATTAGCATCTTGGGCATACGCGCCATTCCAATCCTTGGCGGCGCCGGAACTTTACGGCCTGCTGGCGACACGCGCCTTTACGGCCAAGGGCCTGTACCTCAATCTGGGCTACTGGAAGACCGCGCAAACCATTGATGAAGCCTGTGCGGCCTTGGCCACGCTGGTTGCGGAGGCGGCGGCGATGGGGCCGAATGACGATGTCGTGGATGTGGGCTTCGGCTTTGCCGATCAGGACATGCTGTGGATCGAACGTTTCGCGCCGCGCCACATCACCGGGCTGAACGTGACACCGGTGCAGGTGCGCCTGGCCCGCCAGCGTTTGCAGCGGCGTGGCATGGCGGATCGCATCACGCTCAACGAGGGCTCCGCCACCGCGATGCCGCTGTCGGATGCATGCTGCGACATCGTCACCGCCGTGGAATGCGCCTTCCATTTCCTCACGCGCGCCGATTTCCTCGCCGAGGCCTTTCGCGTGCTGCGGCCGGGCGGGCGGCTAGTGCTAGCCGATGTGATTCGTGCGGCGCCCGAAACCGAGGCGCGGCGCCGGCGGGTGCAGGATTTCACCTGGTCCCAATTTGCGCAGAAATTCGCGGTGCCCGAGGCCAATGCCGACCAGCGAGCGCCTTATGCCGCGAAGCTGAACGCGGCCGGCTTCGCGACAGTGGATGTGACGCCTATCGGAGAGCATGTCTTCCCCGGCTGGCACCGCGCCCTGAGTGAGGACGCCGAGCTGTTCGCCAGGCTTCCTCTGGCCGGCCGGCTGCCTTATCGGCTGCTGCTCAATTTCGATGCCCGCACCGTCTACAGCGCCTTCGACTATGTGTTGGCGACCGCGTGCAAACCAAGAGAAAAGGGAGTGTGCGATGGCGCTGGATGACTTCACCGCCAAGCTAACCACGGGCGAGGACTGCTGCGGACGATCCAAACCAATCTGGAACGGATGCTTTCGGATCCGGGATGAGACGGTCGCCGATCCGACCAGTAAGGTCCCAAATGAGACGATTCTTGCCGATCGGCATCGGATCCTTGTGCCCTTTAGCGGGCCTGACGCGGAATTTTTCGTTGATTTTCAATTATGTGTAAAGACATCCCGGCGCGCCACTTTGAACGCGAATTCCAAAATACGAGTGATTAATCGTATTTTAGCGCGGTCAACAATGCCAACCCGGGTCCTTCCATTGCTCACAGACTCCTCCGCCCTCGGTAACTCCGACTTGCCAGACCCTGTCGTCCCCGCGCGCCCCCTGGTCGGCTTCGTTCGCCAGTGGTGGCGGCGCGCCGTGAGGGTTTCAGGAGCTATCCGATGACCCGGCCGGTCACCCCGTCTCCGCGCACGGCTTTATTGACAGGCGCCACATCGGGCATCGGCCAGTGGACAGCGCTTGGCCTCGCCGAAGCGGGCTTTCGTGTGATCGCGGTCGGGCGCGACGAGGCGCGGGCGCGACAGCTTGTAGAGTGGGTGCGAGGTAAGCATGGCGCGGCCGAAATCGAGACGACGCTTGCCGACCTCTCGCTCATGGCCGAGGTCAGGCGTCTTGCCGCAGACGTGAAGGCGCGCGCGCCGCAGCTTGACCTTCTCGTCAACAACGCTGGCCTCATGCGTAAACATCGCATCGAAACCCGCGAAGGCCACGAGCTGACGCTGGCGGTCAATCACCTCGCGCCGTTCCTCTTGACCCGCGAGCTTCTGCCTTTGCTTGCCTCGGCGGCTCGGATCGTCAATGTCGGCTCTTCATCCTCCGACAAGGCGCAGATCGACCCGAACGACCTCGAATGGAAGGCGCGGCCCTGGTCGATGTACAAGGCTTACGGCCAGTCGAAACTGGCGCTCATGCTCACAAGCTTTGAGTTGGCGCGTCGCCTCGGCCAGACGCCCACGGTCAATGTCGTCCATCCTGGCGTCGTTGGCACACGGATCGGCAATCTCGGCGGTGGGCTGGGCGTCGCGTGGGCGCTGATCAAGCCAGTTTTGCTCACACCCGAGGCTGGCGCGCGAACGACGCTGCACGTGGCCACTGACCCGGCGCTAGCGTCGGTGACCGGCCGTTATTTCAAGAAATCCGCGCCGGCCGAGCCGAACCCGCTCGGCATCGATCAGGGCCTGGCCGGGACGGTCTGGGCGCGCACCGAGGCACTCCTCGGGCTCTCCGAAACATGAGCGCGTTCGGTTCCTACCGCATCACCGTTGACCCGCGCTGCTGCTGCGAGGACGAAGCCGCTTGCATCTGCCCGTTTAACGCTGCCGATCCTGATAGCTCAAACGGAGGAGGCGCAAACATCCTTCAGGCGAATGTCGGCTTCGGGGTCGACGCCAATAAATTGGCGTCGCGCTGGCGATGACCGGAAATGGCGCGATGCTGCCCTTGACGCCGGCGTTCCCAGACGACTGCTTCCCGCCGATGCCGTTGAAAAACTCGGCCGTTGCAGCGACGCGGGTGGCGTGATTCACTTCCCATGCTGATTTGCGGGAGAAGCGGCGATGATGGGCGTGCAGGCGGTAGCGGCTCGGTTGTTCTACGACTTCTGCCTCGATGATCACGTCCCGGCCGGCCACCAGCTGCGCGGCATTGACCAGCACCTCGATCTCGAACGCATTCGCGCCGCCTTGAAGCCGTTCTACAACAGCACCGGCCGCCCCTCGATCGATCCCGAACTGATGATCCGCATGCTGCTGGTGGGCTATTGCATGGGCATCCGATCGGAACGCCGCCTTTGCGAGGAGGTCCATCTCAATCTTGCATACCGCTGGTTCTGTCGCCTCGGCCTCGATGGCAAGGTTCCCGACCATTCGACCTTTTCAAAGAACCGGCATGGCCGCTTCCGCGAGAGCGACATCCTGCGCCATCTGTTTGATAACATCGTGGAGCGTTGCCTCGCGGAAGGCCTGGTCGGCGCCGAAGGATTCGCCGTCGATGCGAGCCTGATCTCCGCCGACTGCAACAAGTCGCGTTCGCTGCGCAGCGAACACTGGAACCCGGAGGAACTCAAGAACGAGGCGTCGCGGGCGGCGCGCGAGTATCTTGCGACGCTCGATGACGCCGCCTTCGGCGCGGCCTCGCCGGCGACGCCGAAGTTCATCTCCCCGTCCGATCCGGCGGCGCAATGGACGGCGGAGAGGGAGGGTCACGCGTTCTTCGCCTACGCCGACAATTATCTGATCGACACCGACCATGGCGTGATTGTCGATGTCGAGGCGACGCGCGCGATCCGCCAGGCTGAAGTGGGCGCGTCTCGAACCATGCTGGAGCGCACGGAAGAACGGTTCGGCTTGAAGCCCGGCTATCTCGTCGCCGACACCGCTTATGGGTCAGCGAAAAACCTCGCCTGGCTGGTCAAGCAGAAGCAGATCACGCCGCACATTCCCGTCTTTCGACAAATCCACCCGCACGGACGGCACATTCTCGCGCGCGGACTTTACTTTCGATCCCGAAGGCAATCGTTACACCTGCCCGGCCGGCCGGCATCTGCTTCAGTTTCGCCGCAACTTTGCCGAGCCGAGAACCGGCGTCACCGCCGCGGGGACGCGCCTTTATCGAGGCACAATAAAACAATGCGGCGCGTGCGATCTCAAACCCCGTTGTTGTCCCAACATGGTGGCGCGAAAAATTCCGCGCGATGTCGACGAAGACGCGCGCGATGTCGCCCGCGCGCAAGTCGGAACACCGGAATATGAAGCCGCCTGTCGCAAACGAAAGACAGTCGAGATGCTGTTCGCTCATCTCAAGCGCATCCTGCGGCTCAACCGTCTGCGGCTGCGCGGCCCATGCGGAGCCAAGGATGAATTCCTCCTCGCCGCGACCGCCCAGAACTTGAGACGGCTCGCCAAACTGCGCCCGATGGGAGGGCAGATGCAGCCGATCGCGGCATAAGCCGCACCTAGGCGGCCATCAGGCCGCCTAGGTGAGCGGCAGGCGCCGCAATTACCGAGAGAAGTTGAACGTTACAGACGCGCAATCGCTTGCGACGCGACTTTTTCAACGAAATCTGCCGAAAGCTGACCCATCACAAACGCCATCGACAGTCGCAACATGTCCGGTGGGACCATCTCATTCCGCCCCCGACACCGGCGGTCTAACGCGCCGACTTGGACGCCGCCGTCAATCCGAGCAACGCGACGACCGACCGCGCCTCAACATCGTCCCGAAATTGCCGAACCGCCGCCTCCTCCCGCGCGATCTCGTCAGCGTTTTCATTGGCGCCGCCGCCGCGCAATTTGTTGAGCGACCATTGTTGCGGGTGACGACATGACATCAGGTATTGGGCCTTGACGTCGGCCTCGACGACCTCATCGTATTCGACGATCTCGATGGACTTATCGACGACCATTGGCCGCGTCCGCCGCACGGTGCGCTGCTGGGCCAGTTCGTACAGTGATGCAATCACCGGCGTGTCGGCGACGTCTTTGCCCGCGTGGATCGCCGCCTTGAATTCGGGGAATTTCCGCTTCCAGAGCGTCAGTGTCGATTCACTGATCCCGAGCGCCGTCGCGATCCGCTGATCGTCCAAACCGATAAAGGCCAAGCGACGCGCCGGATCGCAATGCTCAGGAGTGACGACGCCGCGCTCTGACATCGGCAGCAGCGGCTCGCGTGGCTTTGTCTTTGCTCCCTTGGGCCAGCCGGTCGGGGTTGTCTTTCGAGCGGCCATGTCAGTCGCCTCCCACCAATGGCGGGCGGTCGATGGGCTTCTGAGCATGCGTTTTTATGGGTTGAATTATACCACAGAACGGTTTTTAGGGTATACCCTCCGTTAACGACCGCAATGAACATTATTTGCGTCGATTATGGGTTGAAAATCGATTTAGTTGGTTGATCGGCGGGATCATGATTGGCGGTCAGGTAATCGGCGCGCGTCTTGGCGCCTTGGCTATCCAGAAGGGGGGCGAAAAACTCATCCGCCCGATGATCATTTTTGTTTGCCTGGCCATGCTTGCAAAATATGTTTTGCAAAAGACAGCCATGACTTTCTGATCTCGCGGAACGTCGACGCCAGGACGTCGCCTCACGCGGGCAATATCCTTCAGGCAAGACTGGCGACGACGTTGTGATGGTCGAGTTCACGCTGATAGGTCGACCCTGCGTCGGCCTCAACGGCGGCCCTAACTTTGCCTTTAACGAAACCGTATCTTTGCAGATTCTGGTCAACACGCAGGCTGAGGTGACAAGCTGAGCGACGCACATCTGCACCGTCATCAAAAAACAGTTGTGCAATTCATCGCGCTCATGGAGAAATAGTAATAATAACAAACCATTAGTGAATCAGGAGACGCCTATGTGCCTTTGGTGTGGGAATTCGCTCATTGCCGAAAGCCTGACCTCTGGGTTTTCCCGATGCGCCCCCAACCGGCGCCGGTTCATGGCCTATGCCGTATCCGCCGGGGCCGCGGTCGCGGGCATTACGGCTGTCCGCCCGGCCGAGGCCGCCGACGGCGCGGAGGTGATCTTTCGCAACGGAACGATCATTCCTATGACGGGCCAGCAGCGCAATGTGGAGGCTTTGGCGATCGGCGGCGGCAAAATCCTCGCGGCTGGATCGCTCCAGGAGGTTTCAGCCTTGGCCGGGAGCGGCACAAGGATCGTCGACCTGCAGGGCCGCACGGTGCTGCCGGGATTCATCGACCCGCATCATCACACCACACTGTCCGCCCTTTTCTCCGATCTGTTTGTCGATATCGGCTATGCGAAATATCCCAGACGCGCCGACGTGTTCGCCCCGCTCAAGGAGCTGGCCGCGAAGACGCCTCCGGGCCAGTGGATTCGAGCCGGCGGTTTCGACAACCTGCTGCAGGGCGGCGACCTCTCGATGAAGGATCTGGACGCGGTTTCGACCGAGCATCCGATTTTCGTCATTTACGTCAATGGACACGAGAGCGCTGCCAATGGAAAGGCTTTCGAACTCGCCAAAATCGCCGAAGATATCGGCGAACTCCCGGGGGGCGGCCATTTCGGCCGCGGGCCTGACGGCAAGTTGAACGGCCTGATCTATGAAACTGCGGTTCTCGACTTCCTCAAGATCGCGATTCCCCCGATCACGCCGGAGCTGATCGCCAAGTCGCTTGTATCCTATGCCAAAAAGGCGGCGGCCGCCGGCAACACGACCCTGCACGAACCGGGCACGGTCAAGCCGGAATGGGTGCAACCGCTCGCAAGATTGTCAAACACGCTCGACGTCCGGCTGAGCGCCAGCCTCAGCACGGATTCGGTCGAGGCCAGCAAGGGCTTCGCGTCGCTAGGGCCGGGCGACAAGGCGCGAAAATTTCCCGACAGCCGTTTTTCGCTCTATGGCATAAAATTCTGGGCGGACGGCTCTGACCAGGCCGAGTCCGCCGCGCAAACCATGCCCTATCTTCGCAGCGATCAAAAAGGCAAGACCAACTACCCCGTGTCGAAGATGACAGACCTGTGCCGAGCGGCGAAGGACGCCGGGTGGCCGATCCTGATCCACTGCCAGGGCGATGCGGCGATCGACGGCGCCCTCGATGCGATCGAAGGGGCCTACGGGGTCAACCCGGCCACGGGACTCAACGTGCTGCAGCACGCGACCATGGCGCGTCAGGACCAGCTCGACCGGGTGAAACGGCTCGGCGTGGAGATCAGCTTCCTGCCGGACCTGCTCTATCTTTATGGCGCGGCTTATCGCGACCAGATTTTTGGGCCAGAGCGGACGCAATTCATGGAGCCGATGGCGGCCGCCCTGAAGGCGGGCATAAAATTCTCCCTGCACACCGACTCGCCGGTCTCCCCCGCGGGTCCCCTGCGCCTCGTCCAGATCGCGGCGACGCGACGCTGCGCCATCGACCACTCGCTGATCGGCCCCGACCAGGCGATCGGAATCGACGAGGCGCTGAAGGCGATCACGATCCACGCGGCGCGGCATATTGGGCTGGAGGACGCGATCGGAACGCTCGAACCGGGCAAGGAGGCCGATCTGACGATCCTTGAAAGCGATCCCTATAAGACCGAGCCCGAAAAGATC
>Ga0302320_10017127_pt1 | contig 14738 bp, 12 predicted proteins | sample Bog_T0_3_FD_202130 | JGI IMG/M metagenome (GOLD analysis project Ga0302320, IMG submission 202130) | Peat permafrost microbial communities from Stordalen Mire near Abisko, Sweden - Bog_T0_3 | ecosystem: Environmental > Terrestrial > Soil > Wetlands > Peat | place: Sweden: Abisko, Stordalen Mire...
GGGTGTCCCCACCCGCGCTTTCGCAAAGGGGATTGGATTTCAGCAAAGGACAGGCGCGGGTGGGGACACCCGCGCTACAAACCTTCCATGCCGCCAGCAAGTGCAAATGATTACGTGGAAGGCCGACCCGATGAGTTGGCAGAGCCCGATGAGGTGAGGGTCTTTCTGTTAATTTGGACAGCCTTGGTTCGCGAACCGCCCCTGCCTGTTCTCGAAGACACTTTGTCTCTTGACATTTCTAGCCATTAGGTATAGGCTAGATATGCGATGAAAGCCCCGCGAAGCGCCGCCATTCCCGCAAAATCCCTCAAGAAACCATCAAATCAGTCTCGAAAAACACCCACACAAAAAGATGTTAAAAATGAAGGTTGCTCCGGATGAGTTATTGAAAACAAAGGGGCAAAAAAGTGCTCCGGATGAGTTGATGAAAACAAAGGAGTTACCAGTTTTCACAGCTAAACCGTTAAAGTTATTGAAAATAAACGGGTTACGAGGCTTTTGGAAAAGGTGAGGGATTTTTTAGGGCATCCGGTGCACCATGATTCCGGGTAAGTTGCCCCCCCCTCGTCAATCCTCATTTACTAATTACCCCGCATAATTCAGAATGCAGAAGCACTCGCCGTCATGGAGAACAAACCACAATCCGAGCTGGTGAAAGGCCTGGGCGTGTTTGGAGCCGTCTCGGTGGTGGCGGGCACGATGATTGGCACCGCCATCTTCGTGGTTCCGGGCATCATGCTGCAGCAGGTGGGCACGCCGTCCATGGTCCTGCTGGTGTTCATTGCCGCGGGAATCCTGAGCCTTTTCGGGGCTCTCGCTTATGCCGAGCTCGGCGCGGCGTTGCCACAGGCGGGCGGCGAATTCGTCTATATGAATCGAGCCTACGGTCCCTTGTTCGGATTCCTCTACGGCTGGACGCAGTTCATCATCGCCAAGACCGCCTCAATTGCCGCCATTGCCACGGGGTTTGTTCTCTACCTTGCCTACTTCTTCCCGGGCTTGCATGAAACCGTGTGGAGCGCTTCCCTCCGCATGGGCGGGCACGCCTTGGAGCTGCATCTGACCGGACTTCAGATTGGCGCCACCTTGATGGTGCTGCTGCTTTCCGGGTTGAACATTTTGGGCGTACGCCGCAGCGGCGCTATTCAGACCGTTTTCACCGCTTCCAAGTTGCTGGTGCTGGCCGTTCTCATTGTCATGGGCCTCACCTATGGTCATGGTTCGTGGCAGGGTTTTCGCCCGTTCGTTGCGCCGGGCGGACACGCGGGTCTGCTGACGGCGTTCGGTGTGGCCACGGTTTCCGCGCTGTGGGCTTACGATGGCTGGAACAACCTCAGCATGGTGGCGGGCGAGGTGAAGAACCCCCAGCGCAATATCCCTCTGGCGTTGATTGGAGGGGCGCTGCTGGTGCTCGTCGTTTACGTTCTGGTGAACCTCGCTTACTTTCACGTGCTGCCTGCGGCGCAGATTGTGGGCACGAAAACCGTGGCTTCCAACGCCGCGCGGCTATTCCTGGGCAACGCGGGTGGTGCATTCATTGCGGTGGGCGTGATGATCTCCACCTTCGCCACCCTCAATGGCTCAATTCTTGCGGGCTCGCGCATCCCTTACGCCACCGCGCGTGCCGGCCTTTTTCCCTCGGCGCTCGCCACGGTGAACCCCCGTTTCCACACGCCCGCCGTGGCGCTGGTAGGGCAGGCCCTCATTGCCGGTTTGTTCACGCTCACGGGATCCTACGAGTCGCTCTACACCAAGGTGATCTTCTCAGAGTTCCTCTTCTACGCGCTCTGCACCGCCGGAGTCTTTGTGCTGCGTCACCGCGAGCCAGGCTTGCCGCGCCCTTATAAAACCTGGGGATATCCCCTGATTCCAGCGATTTTTGTTATCCTTTCGGTATTCCTGCTGGCCAACACATTTTGGCAGCAGCGTGCCGACTCCATGTGGGGAGTCGTGCTGGTAGGAAGCGGCATTCCTGCTTATTGGATCTGGAGAGCATGGGCCCGTCACACATCATGAATCGAAAATCGAAGGTCGAAACTCGATGCTCGCTCCGGATGCCTCAAACTTTGGTGTTCAGATTTCGGCTTTCGAAACCCGTGATTCTCCTCTGTAATTCTGTATTGCTCATCCTCGCGGTTACTGCGTGGGGCGCGCCCAAAAAACACCACTCTGCCCAGCCTTCCAAGGAGAATTCCCTGGAGGCTGCCGCCTTGGCGAAAGCGCGTGAGTACGTGCTGAATGCGCAACCCCTGGCGATGTTCTACTACTCTGACGATTCGCTGGGCATGGCGTCACTCCAGGCGCACGCGGATGCCATGACCCTGGTCGCGCCGCAATGCTATGGGCTGGATGGCACAGGAACGATGCACGGCCAGCTTCCCACAGGTGTCTTGGAGGCAACACGCCGCGCGGGCCTGCCCTTAATGCCGCTGGTGACGAACCCGGGTTTCGACCGCGCCACGGCGCACGCACTTTTGCATGATTCCCAGGCACAGGCACGCGCGATCACCTCTTTGGCTTACCTTGCCGAACGCGACCAGTATGTGGGCTGGCAACTTGATTTTGAAGGTCTCGACCCGGCGGACAAGGTCGCCTATACACGGTTCGTTGCCCATGTTGCGACGCGCCTGCATCACGACCACCGCCTGCTGAGTGTCGCCGTGGTGCCGCGCTTTTCTGATGCCTTCCCGGACAATTCCAATTCCGGATTTCACACCGGTGAGTGGGGCGCATCGTTCGACTACAACGGGCTTGGAAGGGTCGCCGACTTCCTGGTGCTGATGGCTTATGATGAGCACACATCCCTGACTTCGCCCGGCCCTGTGGCGGGCTACGATTGGGTCAGCGCCGCTCTTAACTATGCCATCCGCCGTGTGCCGGCATCCCGGCTGGTTCTGGGTCTGCCGCTCTATGGGCGCGAATGGGTTGATACTCCGCAGGGCGAAACCGTGCACAGCATCGCTTTCAAGGACCTGAAGCATTACCAGGAGGATCCCGCGAGTAACAGATATTGGGATGATCTCTTCCGCACCACTCAGTTTCAGTCGCACGAGGGTGACACCGCACGCACCGCGTGGTTTGACGATGCCCGCAGCCTTGGGGAAAAGTTGGACCTGATGCAGACCTTTCATCTGCGCGGATACGCCGCCTGGCGCCTGGGCATGGAAGATCCGGAATTCTGGGAGAAAGCGCGGAGTGACCCGGAGCGGGCGGATCCCCATCATTATAATTGCCGATCATGCGTGAAAAAGTAGAAGGCGGGTTTTGAATGCCGCGGAGTCATTTAAGTGTGAGGTGCTGAATCTTGGTCCTGTACGTCCTCACCGCCATACATCGGCGCGCATCACATCGAAGTGGTGGTCGTAAGTCCACACCTGGACTCCCAAGCGTGTGGCTAGGACCGCAACGATGGCGTCAAACAGGGTAATCTGTTGGTCTGCAAAGGACTGGATTTTGATAATTGCTTCGTGATAATCGTCTGGGGTGGGATTGATCAGCGCCGCTCCTGCGGTGATGTCACTGAGCCAAACTGAAGCAGTGGCGTGGCCCAACCGGTATAAGGCCAGGGTGTAAGCTTCCAGTAGCGTGGGGTATGCGATGACAACATCACGCCGGCTGTGAGAAAGTCGTCGCAATTCCTGCTGTGATTGATTGTGATATGAATCGTCTGGGTCAACGGCCGCATAAAGCGGCCCTGTGTCGGCAATGACAGCGGGTCTCATTCTGCAGCCAGATAACGGTCATGTGTCTTGCTAATGTCAGTTCGACCGCTACCCTGAGCCGCCGGGTTAATGGACAGTGATTTTCTTGCAGGCAGATAGCCGCGCTCAGTTAGGTACTGGCGAAGGGCCGCCTGCACAACGGTCGTAAGGGGCAGGGGCGCGTCCTGGGCTCGAACGTAGTTAGCGACCGCCTTTGCCAGGTCATCGGGAATGGAAACAGTTGCTCGCTTCATAATTTTGTATTATATCACCAGGCAGTGAAGCTGGTGCGAATCACTTCGACATGAAAATACATAAGATCATAGGTTACTTGATTTTGGTGTTTGCCATTTTTGCGGGCGCCGCGCGTGCTGCTGAACATACGTGGGTTGTGCTTTCAGATCGCGATCTCGATGAGCGTATTGAACGCCAACTGAACGTCCTGGCTGCGCAGGATCAGGCGTTGATCCGCATCGTCAATACCAGCACGGAAAAGGCGCGGTTGGTTCCCGAGGCAGGTGGCCTGACCATCACACTGCGCCAGGAGCAGAGTGCCGCCGCGTTTCTTGAGACGCTCAAAGGCGAAGTGGATTCAGCCGGTGTCGCTCCCACCTTGGGATTGGCGGAGCAAGGTTACCTCATTGAGGCCAACTACCCGCGCGCCGCGGCTCCAAACCGGTTGCGCATCACCGCCGCCACGCCAACAGGGTTTCACAACGCCTTGTTGCGCGTCCCGGACTTGCTTGCGCTCGCGCCGTCAAGTCTCTCCACGGAACTTCTTCCACACCCACAAGCCGTGCGCATCGAACGGAATGGGCTGATTGCGGTCATCGCGGATTTCCCCTCGTTTCTGGAGCGCGGTGTGGTGGAAGGGTTTTACGGCACCCCGTGGACGCATCAGGACCGCATTGGCATGCTCCGGTTTGAAGGCGCGCATGGCATGAACGTCTACTATTACGCCCCCAAAGACGATCCCTACCATCGCAAGCTCTGGCGCGAACCTTATCCGCCCGAAGCGCAGCAGCAATTGAGTGAGTTGGTTGACGCCGCCAACCGCAACTTTGTGGACTTCTGTTTCGCCATAAGCCCCGGCCTCACCATGGCCTATTCCAGCGAGCAGGATTTCCACACTTTGGCCAATAAGCTTGAGAGTGTCAGCAAGCTGGGCGTCTCCTGCTTTGCCCTTTTTCTCGACGACGTGCCGCAGGACTTCCAGGACCCACAGGACAAAGCGCAATTCAAGACCCTGGCGCAGGCGCATGTCTACCTGGCCAATAAGCTTTACAAACGGTTGAAGGAGCAGTCACCGGCAAACCGATTGACGCTGACGCCCACGACCTACACCAACGAGTGGGGTAATCGTGACTATCTGAAAGAACTGGGTGCAGGCGTGAACCAGGGAGTGTCAATTGTCTGGACTGGTCCGAAGGTTCTTTCGCCCGCCATCACCGTGGAGCAGGCGCGCGAATGGGGCGGTTACCTGCATCGCCCGCCGCTGGTGTGGGACAACTTTCCCGTGAACGATGGCACGCCATGGTGCCGCTATCTGGGTCCGCTCGTTGGCCGCGATCCGCACTTGCCCGGTGTGGTTCGCGGACTCTTTTCCAATCCCATGATTGAGCCCCGGGCCTCGATGATTCCGCTGCAGACGATTGCCGATTACTTATGGAATTCCACCGCCTACGATCCGGCGAAATCGGAAGCCCATGCCGTGGTCAGTCAATACGGGCCGGATGCGCCTCGCCAACTCGCCCCCTTCCTGAAGATTTACGGGACCTATTATTGGGACGAGGGAAATTTCACCGCGCTTTTCCGCGAGCGCCGCTACCCCATCGACGTGGAGAAGATGCAGGCGGAAATCGCGGAGATGGATTCGGCGCTGGAGCGGCTGAAATACCAGCGGCGGCTGGAGCCCTTGCTGAACGAGATCGCCCCTGCCGTCAAACGGGCCAGTGAGCGTCTGGCCGAGGTCAACGCCGATCCAGCCTTCCGGCATCTGCCTGACGGTACTTTGCAATGGGACGCGGACCATGAGGCGCTTTCGGCCTATCACTTGACGCGGTCGCCCAATCTGGATGGGAATTTCTCCAAGTGGGAAAGTGGTCCGGTCTACCGGCTTGATGATCGCGCGCAGGTGGTGAGGGGCGCCAAGCTCTGGAATGGTTCGCACGATCTTTCCGCACGCGTGGCGCTGGCGTGGGACACAAGCTACCTCTATGTGGGTGTTGACGTTGCTGACCCGGACATCTATCAGCCCTTCTTCGCTCGCGGCATTCAGAATGGCGACACGTTTGAGTTTTCGCTGGAGGCTGGCTACCACAAGAACTTCCTTGCGACGGATCCCACCGGTGATGAATATGCGCTCTACTTCAGCCCAGGGAATTTCGCCGGCATCAAGCCCAGCATCTTTTCTGATGAGGACTACCTGCCGCCGCGCCTGCTTCCCCACGAATACATGAAGGAGATTTACACGACGTGGAAAAAGACCGCCAAAGGCTACTCTGGCGACATCGCCATTCCCGTGACTTTCTTTGAAGGCGGCAAGCTCGAATCAGGTTATGAATTGGGTTTGGGATTCAGCGTGGCGAGAGTGCTTCGTCCCTCGCGCCCCACCGACGCGGAGGATTTGGAGCGAATCGTCTTGCAGTCAAAGAAGGACCACCTGTTCCGCATCAGCGCAGGAAATCCTTCATCGTACCCGCGCCTGGTGCTGATTGAAGGCAGTCATTAGACTGCGTCTTGTTCGGTTTGGTGCATTTGCGGGCGGTGCATGCCGGTAGGGTGTAAAATCATTGGGTCGTCTGCCGAATCCATGAGCCAGCGAGGGGCTAGATCATGATAAATGACCGTGCTTACTGGGATGCTTGGGAAGCAGCGGGCCCACTCCGCGAACCGCCAGACTTTGAGCGCGCTTTGGCGATCATGGATGACTTTCTGGAGCATGCCCGCCGGTTGGGCGTTTTCCCTCCCTCCGATCCCCTTGAGGGAATCGAACAAAAAATCGCTTTGGCGGGTAAACTGCATGCTGGTCCGTCTGTTGGAAAAACTATCGCTCGCTTTTGAAGAGCGAGGAATTCCGTACATGGTTATCGGAGGGCAAGCCGTTCTCGTGTATGGCGTGCCGCGCCTCACGCAGGATGTTGACGTGACATTAGGCGCCGGAATTGATCGGTTGAGGGAAATCCTCGACCTTGCGAAGGCGCAGGCCTGGCAGGTTTTGGTGCAAGACCCGGAGGATTTTGTACGCAGGACAATGGTGTTGCCCTGCTCGGATGCGGAATCACACCTCCGAATAGATCTGATGTTTTCCCATTCGGAGTATGAGCGGCAAGCCTTGCAGCGTGTGCGGCGTGTTACGGTTGGAAATGCGCAGGTTCGATTTGCTTCTCTCGAAGACCTCGTTATTCACAAGATGATTGCCGGCCGCCCTCGCGATCTGGAGGATGTCCGTGGCATCCTTCTCAAGAATCCCAACTGCCAGGTTGAATACATCCGTCAATGGCTCGTGGAATTCGATCAAAGTCTTGACGCCACTTACCTCGCCACATTTGATGACTTGAACAAGGCTCGCGGATAGGTCATGACGAAAATTTCGCCTTCGGCCTCGCCGTAGCCTTCGGGCTACGCATTACGTTCCGCTTCCGTCTGCCGCTTTCTTCTCCAATGCGGGCAACAGGTACTGCGTTACCAGGAGGTCGTATTGAGCCTGCACCTCATCGGAAGCAGACACGGTTGTTAATGGTCCCCCGTCCGGACTCGCCTCAAAATAGACGTCTCCGGGCTTGCCAAATGCGCCCGGATCAGTCTTCGTGAATTTCGCCGTGTCACTCTCTGCGAAATCAAAGGTTTGCTTGGGAGTATAGGCCTTTACCTGATCGGGTGTAAGCGGAGCCACGGTCCGCACGTGAATGCTGAGCTTCCCGAACCCCCGGTCCTTGTTGTACTCAAGGCGGATAAGGCGTTGCAGTTGCTGTCCGGGGTTCTTGGGATCGTTGACCAGATCGGCCAACATGCAGAAGTCATCCAGCTTGCCGTTGTATTTTGAGTCCAGAAGGCTGAAGAGGCGATAGGTCGGGTCATTGGGATTAACGGATGAACCTTTGTCCTTTGCTCCCAATGGTGCAGTGCTGCCGCCCAGTGCCAGCACTGCCAAAATGATGCCGCTTATAATTGCGTATACTCGCTTATTCGTTGCCATGGTCCCTCCCTGGGTGTGCAAAACAAAACCGCCTTCACTGTGGCCCATTGCGCGGGGCCTTGGTGGGAAGATACTATCTCCCCGTTGCGCATAAGACAAGAACCGTTTGAAGTGCAGGTTTCCACCGCAGGCTTGCCATCATGGCCCGGAGCGGAGTATAAGACTTGGGCTTGGGGCACGGCTTGCCGGCTGGGCTCGAACTGACCGTAGGGGGTGAACGATGAAGGAAAAAGACCAACCGAACACAGGTATGACGCGCCAGTCCTTTTTGAAGGCCACGGCACTTCTGCCGCTGGCAGCTCTGGGCGCCGGGAAGGCCGCTGCTGCGCCCCAACCGGATCCTGCCCCGGCCACTCGCGCGACGTCACGGCTCACCAAGATTGCCAACCCGCATTTCCGCATGGATCTTACAGCGGGACAGGGGCTGCAAGCGGAACTGGTTCATGTTCCCTCTGGGCTGACCCTCGCAAGCGGGGAATATAGCTACTCCTTTGGCATGCCGGTCTTTAACGCTGCGGCCCCGACCCAGGAGGACAACTCAACTCTGGTGAATCTGGTGGGCGACGCGGGCAATGGGCTGGAAATCCGGCAGCAATTTCGTGTTTCCAAGGACCAGCCGTGGGTGGAAGAAGAGATTACCCTGACCAACAAAAGCCACCACCCCATTGCCTTGCCGGATGTACGGACCGGTTTTGTGCTACCTGTCAAGGTCACAGGTGATTCGGTGGATTCTCCGCTGAAGGATTTCAAGTTTACCGCCGTCCCCTATCGGCGTGAGCCCACCGGCAACCGCACTCAATATGCGGACTACACATTGCTCCAGGTGCTCACTGAACCGCGCCACTCGGAACTGCGGGCGCAGAGTAAGGTCCAGATTTTCGACCGGGTCTATCTCTCCAATGTTTACGCCATGGGGATCATCAAGACAGATTACATGCAATATGCCTCGGAAGGTTGGCTCTTTACCGACGGCCGTCGTGGATTCCTGGTCACCAAATACAGCCAGCAGGGAATGGAATGGGCGCTGCTGGATCGTGTTCCCCTGGGCGATGAACGCCTGGGCCTTCGTTGGGGAGGATTCGGAGTTTTTCAAGGCGACCCGGAAAGTGCCGCCCTGCTTGCGCCCCAGTCCTCGCATCGCTTTGGCGTTACCCGCATCACTGCTTTTGAGGGCGGTATCCACGAAGGGTTCTACGCCTTTCGCGCCGAGATGGAAGCGCGGGGCATGGGCTGCCCGCAGGGGTTCAATCCTCCCGTGCATTGGAATGAGCTCTACGACAACAAGCTCTGGTGGCTGCCCGATTCGGGAATGGACCGGCCCGAAAACCGCAAGAGGTACTACACACTGGACGACTTGAAGGAAGACGCGGACAGCGCCCGCGAGGTCGGATGCGAAGCGCTCTACCTGGATCCGGGCTGGGACACGATTTTTGCTTCCAAGATTTGGGATGAAGCGCGGCTGGGAAAATTAGAGGATTTCACCGCCATGCTGCGCCGTGATTACGGCTTGAAGTTGTCGCTCCACACGCCTCTTTCCGGCTGGTGCGATCCGTCATCGTACTCGCGCGAGCTCGACCGCATGAACCGGGATGGCAGCCGCGTGGAAATATCATTGTGCGGATCATCGAAGCAGTATGTGGATGAAACGCTCTCCCGTCTCTTGGCCCTGGCGAAAGGCGGCGCCACATTCTTTATGTTTGACGGCACCATGACGAACGGCAATTGCTGGGATCCGAATCACGGCCATCCCGTTCCCTCACGCCGCGCGGACCATGTGGAAGCCACCAACCGCCTTGCCTTCCTGGTTCATGCCCAGTACCCCGATGTTCTGATTGAGATGCACGACCAGGTTTTGGGCGGCACAAGCCTGCGTTATGTTCCCACATATTATGGCTACGGCAAGCGGCAGCTTGAAGACGTTGCGGCCCCCACCCATGGGTTTGATACGGTTTGGGGTTTTGAGCTGATGTGGAGCCCCATGACCGACCTGGTTGGCGGGCACAGCATGGCCTTGTATTACTACAATCTCGCCTACTCGCTGCCCCTCTATCTCCACATTGACTTGCGCAAGGACAATCCCCAGTGCCTGATGTTCTGGTGGAATGCCTCCACCTGCCGTCATTTGGGAATTGGCGGAACCCACACTGACCCCGTAGTTCGCAAGTCGCAAAAGGACGCCATGGCGGCGTACCGGAAGTTCGAGACCTTCTTCAAGGCGGGGAAGTTCTACGGCCTCGGCGAAATGGTGCACGTGCATGTTCACCCCACGCAATCAGCCGCCGTCATCAATGTCTTCAACCTGGAGAGCCAGCCCCAAAATCAGCACATTGAATTGACTCCGTCGCAGATTGGGCTGGATGGCTCGAAGGAATATAAGGTGATCGGCGCCACCGCCAACCGTCGCGGCGACCTGTATCTTCTGGATGTTATGGTCCCGGCTTTGGGCCATTCGCTGGTGGAAATCAGCTGATTTCCCCAACGGGCCGGTTAATGGTATATATCCGCATCGTTTGAACTGGATTCTCCCTGGGGGCGAATTCCGGGTTTCCAGATTCATAATCCTTTTGCTGGCCGGTTGTGGGCGCCCGGCGAACATATTTTTCAACATATTGCATCCAACAATGTAAGGCCATTTCACGGATTGGCTCTCCATGGGTCGGGCCGAGTCTTGTCAGGGGAGCATTGCGGACGTTCGCGATACAGGGTGCCAGGCTGTCGCGGGGTGCCGTACTTCTCGCGAGCGACCTGGGATTTGTTGTAGAAATCCGCGGTATGGATAGTCTAATTTGCTGGCCTGAAAACTGAACAGGGAAATTCATGGCAAGGAGCATGACCACCTTGAAATTCACCACGCGTAATCTTGCAGCTACATTGGCGACCGGCGCAATGATGTTGATCCTTACTTTTACGGCATGTGCAGCCCAGAATCCGGCATTCCACAATGCGCCGGCGTTTGCCAAGGTTATGAGAAATCCGTATGCCGGCAAGTCGCCTGACGCCGGCAGATCGGCTTACCACCTCCGCTGCGCGAGCTGCCATGGCGAGAGCGGGCAGGGCTCCGGAAACATTCCGCCTCTGGCCACGGGCCCGGCGCAGGGTGCCGGTGACGGCGAACTTTTTTGGTACGTCACCAAAGGTGATGTGGACAATGGCATGCCGGCCTGGGATTCCATCGCGCCAAAGGAGAGGTGGCAGATCGTCAGCTTCATCCGCGTCCTGGGGGGCGCCAAGCCCGGCTCTCCCCGTGTTCGGCTCTCATCGAAAGAAGCCGCCATGGCCGGATTGGATGCCCCGCCGTCCCCTGCTCCCTTTACCGACTACCGGTACGAAAAGCCCGGCCTGGTTCGCAAGATAACCTTGGGCGACCTTCCCGCGCCGTTTGCCACAACCTCGGTCGGCAATGGACCTGAAGTTGTACCCCGACCAGAGAGCGCATGGCCGCAGGTTCCTTCAGGCTTCAAGGTGGATCTCTATACGGACGGAATCAACGAACCGCGCTTGATTCGCACCGCGCCCAATGGAGACATTTTCGTGGCGGAAAGCCGCCCGGGACAGGTTCGCGTCTTTCGCGGTATGACCGCTGACGGAAAGCCTCAGCAGGCCGAGGTTTTTGCCACCGGCCTCAACCAGCCTTTCGGCATCAATTTCTATCCGCCAGGACCGAATCCGCAATGGGTCTATGTGGGCAATACGAATTCAGTGGTGCGTTTTCCCTATCAGAATGGGGATTTGAAAGCGCGCGGCCCTTCAGAACATCTGGCCGACCTGCCATCCGGCCGCGGCCACATTACGCGTGACATTCAGTTTTCACCCGATGGAGGGAAGATGTTTGTCTCCGTCGGTTCGGGTTCGAATGTCGACGATCCCGATACGACGCCGGAGGAGAAGAACCGCGCCGATGTGCTGGAATTCAATCCTGATGGGACCGGGATGCGGGTGTACGCCTACGGCATTCGCAATTGCGTGGGAATGGCGGTGAATCCGCAAACGGGCGAGTTGTGGTGTTCGGTAAATGAGCGCGACGCACTGGGAGATAACCTGGTTCCCGACTATATTACGCACGTGCAGGACGGCGGCTTTTACGGCTGGCCGTGGTGGTATATGGGCGGCCACCAGGATCCGCGCCACGAGGGCAAGCATCCAGAGTTGAAGGACAAAGTCATCACTCCAGATGTGATCCTGCATCCGCACAATGCTTCACTGGAAATGACCTTCTATGACGGCAAGCAATTTCCGGCGGACTATCAGGGCGATATTTTTGCCTGCGAACATGGTTCGTGGAATCGCTCCGTGCGCGTGGGTTATGAACTAATTCGCGTGCCCTTGCACCAGACGGGTCATGCCACCGGAGAATATGAAGACTTCATGACGGGATTTGTGGTGGATAACGGCCACGTTTGGGGACGGCCAGTGGGCGTCACCACTGCTCCCGATGGCTCCCTCCTGGTTACTGACGACGGCTCGAATTCCATCTGGCGGATTACCTATACGGGAAAGTAATGGAGCCTCAATTCGATCCCCTGCGACGACTCTCTCGGCAGGGGGAGAGGGGTTCTAAGAGGAAGAGGCTTTTTCTTCGCGGTTCAGCACCAAGGCGGCGTAGGCCGCTATTTCAGTGCTTTCAGTGATGATTGAATTTCCGGCGCTTTGCCGAAATTCTCAACCGGGGCGATTTCGCTAAGCTTCCTGAGGTCGAGCACCATTTCACCATGGGCGTCGGGTTCGAAGGCGGGAACAAAGCGTGCTCCCCACACAATCTCTTCGAATCGGTAAGAGTGGCGTACGTGGACGGTCTGGAAGAACGTATCGTCGAACGCTTTGATGGTGACCAGAAATTCCGCCTGATGCTTTGTGAAGTATTCCGGCCCCTGACCCCACAGTGGGCTTGCTTCATCGATGGGATGGACAATCGTCCAGGAGAGTGGCAGGAACTGCACAAGGTGGCGCTCCAGCCTCAGGGTGGTGTATCTCCGAACCGGCTCATTGTCTGTGGGTTCAACCGTGCCCATGATCAAGCGTGCTTCAATTTCCATCAGATTATTGCTGCGCCGGTTGGCCACGCGGAATTGCAGACTGGTTCCGCCTTGATATGGCGCCACCAGCATTTGTTTGCTGAAAGCCACCCGCGCCGCGGGCCGCGAAAACCGCCCGAACAGCAAACCCGTTCCGATCGCCAGCGCCATCAACCCCAACAGGGCTTGCAGCGACGCCACCAGATTGGTCAGAACTCCATTGGGCGAGATCCGGCCGTAACCGACAGTCGTAAAGGTTTGCGCGCTGAAGAAGAAGGCGCTCAGAAAGCGGCTGAGCGGCGTGCTGAGGTTCGCGCCCTCAAGATGCTGGACGCCGATCTTCACGTAGATCAGCGCGAACAGGACATTGGCGATGAGGAATCCCCCAAAGATCAACGTGGCGAAAACGGGAAACGAAGCGTTGAGCATGAAGAGGTATGGGTGAACGTCGCGCCACGTGGTTCCGCGGCGGCGAACGTTGAATTCACCCGTGGGGTTGATGATTCGATTCAGGCCTCCGCGGTATTTCTCCGTGAAGCCGGGGTCAAACGAGGGCTTTTGCATTTTGGCGATGATAACAGATGAAGTTTGGCGCGTTCTGCAAAGGGCGGTTGCCGAACCGCCCCTGCTCTCACCTGTACCCTGTTACCTGTTCTTTAGGAACGTGCCCTCTTCGAGCTCCTCAAACGCTTCACGCAGTTGCTCCTGGGTGTTCATCACGATGGGCCCATACCACGCCACCGGCTCCTCCAGGGGCTTGCCTGAAACCAGCAGGAAGCGAATTCCGTCTTCGCCCGCCTGCACCACCACCTCATCGCCACGGTCGAAGAGAATCAGTGAGCGGTTGTCCGCCTCCGTGGGCGGGTGCGTATCCAGCCACCCCACGGATTCCGTGGGCACCGCAAGTGGTCCGGAAGCGTTACAGAATTTCCCTTTCCCCGAGAAGACGTAGGCGAAGGCGTGGCGGGTAGTTTCCACCGGAAGCGTTTTGGTTCGCCCTGGAGGCACGGAGACATCAAGATAGATCGGCTCGGCGGCAATGCCATCCACCGGGCCGGTCTTTCCCCAGAAGTTTCCGCAAACGATGCGAACCTGCGTGCCGTCGTCATCCTTAATTTCGGGAATTTCCACAGCCTTCACTTCCTGGTAGCGCGGCGAAGTCATTTTGAGAGCGGAGGGAAGGTTGGCCCACAATTGGAATCCGTGCATGCGGCCCGCGGCGTCGCCCTTCGGCATCTCTTGATGGATAATTCCGCTGCCCGCCGTCATCCACTGCACCTCACCGGCGGCGATGGCGCCGTGATTTCCCATGCTGTCGCCGTGCTCCACCGTTCCGGCAAGGACATAGGTGATGGTCTCAATGCCGCGATGTGGGTGCCAGGGAAAGCCAGCCAGGTAATCCTGCGGGATGTCGTTGCGGAAGTCGTCCAGCAAGAGGAACGGGTCGAAATCCGACGTGTTGCCGAACCCGAAGGCGCGGCGTAAATGCACACCCGCGCCTTCAAGAGTGGGCTTGGACGATGCGATCCGTTTGATGGGTCGTATTGACATTCTTACCTCCCAAAGTGGAGTTTACCCTTTTTGCCCCTGCTCTGCCACTCGTTCAAACGAAGGGCGTATTGTTGGCGCGCCCTTCCTTTGGAGCGGGAATTGTGCCCGCGTTGTCTAACGATTGCCCCCGGCGATGAGCAAGGTTTCGCCAGTAATCCAGGATGCATCCGAGGAGGCAAAGAACACCGCCGCAGGAGCGATGTCCTCAGGCAGGCCAAGGCGCCCAAGTGGAGTTTGCGCTTCAACCTGTTTGGCCATGCCGTTCTCGACGAATCC
>Ga0302320_10017128_pt1 | contig 14737 bp, 12 predicted proteins | sample Bog_T0_3_FD_202130 | JGI IMG/M metagenome (GOLD analysis project Ga0302320, IMG submission 202130) | Peat permafrost microbial communities from Stordalen Mire near Abisko, Sweden - Bog_T0_3 | ecosystem: Environmental > Terrestrial > Soil > Wetlands > Peat | place: Sweden: Abisko, Stordalen Mire...
ATCCATGTCGGCAGCAAGCGGGCAGGGGAGCGGGTGATGGAAGCGGTCAAAGCGTTTCTGGAGCGGAGACTGAAGCTGAAGGTCAACGCATCCAAGAGCGCGGTGGCTCGTCCGTGGCAGCGGAAGTGCGATCAGTTGCGGGCGCGGCATCGGTTGAGCAAATTTCTGTTGCGCGCGGGCTAGCGTCCGGCGGTGGGCGTGAAGGCATGGACGCAACTCTACATGGCCTGGGTGCGGCAGTTGCGCTTCTCGCAGATGGCGCGGGAATCAACGCGGCTGGACTATCTGCACGAGGTCGAGCACATGGGCGAACGGGTTGTGCGGCTGGAGCAGGCCATCTCGGAGGCGGTCAAGCTGGCCTCGCCCGCAGTGCAGGAAGTGGTCAAGGGCTTGCAGGCGTTGCGCGGCATGGCGCCCAGTGAAAACTCCAGCGGTGGACGCACACAGCGGGGCAGCATCACCAAGGCGGGCAACGCGCATCTGCGGCGCATCGCAAGCGAAGCAGCCTGGAGTTATCGGCTGCGGCCCGGCGTTGGACCGGCGTTGCGCAAGCGACAAGAAGGCGTGCCGGAAGAGATCAAGGAGATCGCCTGGAAGGCGCAGATCAGGCTCAGCAAACGCTACGCCCGGCTGTCGGCGGCGGGCAAGGATCAGAGGAAGATCATCACCGCCGTGGGGCGCGAGTTGCTGGGCTTCGTCTGGGCTATCGGAGTTAAAGCGGAGGCGGCAGCCAGGCAGAAAATGGCGGCCTGAGAAAAGGCAAAAACAACGGCAAAGGCAAAAGCAAAAACTTTCCAAAAAATGAAAAGGCAAAGACAAAAACACAGATGAACAACGCCATCCAATTCGAAGGCAGAGCCAGCCGCAGCCGGAGCCAGCACGAAGGAGAATCCTCGAATGCTCTATGCGACAGGCCCAGCCGGACTCGCGATTTTAGTCAGAGGCAGCTCCCGACGGATCAAGATTATGCAGTTTCGACCCGCGAATATCAGACTGTTCGATCATCGCTCAAAACTGCTCTGGCTGCTGCTGGCCCTGCCCTCGAACAACGGCAAAAGCAACAACAACGGCAAAAACAACCCCATCGATGTACAGGCATTGACAGGGTCACTCCATATCAGCGCATTTTCAACGATGGTGTTAGGTTTGGGTTCCCAACCCTCGCCGCGTTCTTGTTTTTGCGGCTAGGGTGGGATAGCTGGATGCCCACCTTACAGGAACGTTGAAAATGCTTTAGCCGCGGAGGGGCACTTTCTGCCAGTTTCGTCTGAAATTCCAAGTTTCCCCCCAGCCTGTACAGCTATTCACTACAGCATCAACCAGTATCGTTACCCAGTGATTCCATAATTGCGGGAACGTAGCGCCAGTCTACTCACCGCCTGTAGCGCGGGCGTCCCCCGCCCGCGCTTGTTCACGACAAATCACCAGTTTATACAGTCGAAATAATAGATTATGTATGCTTCCTTAAAGACTGACGATTGCTAGTGTCCGAACCACTACTGGACACTAACAATCGATCAGCCATCGCGGACCTCTAAGTTATCTATCGGCCCATGTATGAGTTAATGTGAGCCTCAATCAAACTTTTGTCTACACGACGAAAGTAACCTCTTCTGTTATCGACTTGGTAACTGACTCTATCCCTCCCAAATCAATTGATCTGTGGCGAGTGGCCCCGATCTCAAGTGAGATTTAATCCAGCTGAGGGTGCCCCCGGTCCCTCGCTTTTGGGGACCGGGGAGGAATAGCTGAACTCGCAGGTGGCCAAGTGCACCAGATCCGGTTTTTCGGGAGTCGATGAACCTCCATGCGAGCGAACAGCGAGCGACTGGCCCCACCGCAGGTGGTGGCTAGGCGTAGATCCCGCGCTGCTTGACCGTATAAGCCACACGGTCGATCGCCAGCATATAAGCGGCGATGCGATTGTTCACGTTATGCGCCTCGGCATAGCGCACCACATCGTCAAAGCTGTCGCGCAGAATCGTCTCCATCTGCTCGTTGAGCAAAGCTTCCTTCCAAAAGTAGCCCTGCCGGTCCTGCACCCATTCAAAGTAACTGGCCGTCACGCCGCCCGCGTTGGCCAGAATATCCGGCATCACAAAGATGCGCTTCTCGGCCAGAATCTCATCGGCCACGGCGGTCGTCGGACCGTTGGCGCCTTCCACAATAATGCGCGCCTTGATCTTGTCGGCATTGCGGCTGGTAATCACATTCTCGGTTGCCGCCGGAATCAGAATCTCGCACTCGCTCTCCAGCAGCTCCTCGCTCGGCATCGACTCCGCGCCGCGGAAGCCAAGAATCGTGTTATTGCGCCGCCTGTAATCCAGCAGTTGGTGGATGTCGATCCCGTTGGGATTCTCCAGGCCGCCATTCACTTCCGCAATGCCCACAATCTTGTAGCCACTCTCCATCATCAGCCGCGCCGCATTCGAGCCTACGTTGCCAAAGCCTTGAATCACCACCCGGCAGCCCTCGACCGGCATCTTCAGATAGCGCAAGCTTTCGTCGCAGATGGTCCGTACACCGCGCCCTGTTGCTTCCGTCCGCCCCCGCGATCCACCAATATTCAGCGGCTTGCCGGTCACAACGCTGGTCACCGTATGACCCACATGCATCGAGTAGGTATCCATGATCCACGCCATGGTCTGCTCGTTGGTATTCATATCCGGCGCGGGCACATCTTTTTCCGGCCCAATGAAGTCGATAATCTCCGACGTATACCGCCGCGTCATCCGCTCCAGCTCACCCTGGCTCATCTTCTTGGGATCGCAGATCACTCCGCCCTTGGCCCCGCCAAAGGGAATATTCACCACCGCGCACTTCCACGTCATCCAACTGGCCAGTGCGCGCACCTCGTCCAGCGTCACATCCGGCGAGTAGCGAATCCCGCCCTTGCCCGGCCCGCGTGCTATCGAGTGCTGCACCCGGAAGCCAGTAAAGATCTCGATCTTGCCGTTATCCATCGCCACCGGAAAATGTACAATCACCTCGCGCGCCGGCATCCGCAGCAGCTTCCACAAGCCGTCTTCCAGGTTCAACTTGCGCGCCGCAAGGTCGAATCGTGCCTCCTGGGCCTCCCAGGGATTAATCTCATGCTCCAGTGAAACCGTTGTCATAGACCTCTCCAATTCCCTTTGCCTGCCCTCTCGGAATTGCTCTCCAAAAGGAGTCCACTCAAACATCATAGCCGAGGAACAGTCTTTTGCCCGGCACTCACCCTCAATGCCTTCCCGTTCCTGCAATCAGGCTGGACATCGACGAACCATAACTTAGGCTGTCCAGGAAATGCCTACTCGTAGCGGCGGAAGCATCTCCGCTATGGGTTACTAAAGATTTGTTTTTTAGTAATACAGCCCTCTACTAACTGCGCTAGACTATCAGCGCCGTCGTTTCCGGGCCCAACTCGTAGCTAAACCAAGAAAAGGACCGAAGCCATGCGCAAGCCGTTGGGTAAATGGGGGGGGGGTAATTCACGGGCCATTCCTCCTCGCCGCCAAATTAGTTCTGTTGATTAGTGCAAGTTTCTGCCACATCGTAAAGAAACGCCTCTTCAATCCTTTGGAAAACATCGCCAATATTTCCGTCATTATCGCCGCTATTGTACTTGTGGTCTTTCTCGGTAACCAGGAGTGGAGCAAGAATGGCGGATATTTGGCTTGCTTATGTGGTTACAAGCGCAATTTGTGGGTTTGTGGGCTATGTGTTTGCGAAAAATACTGGGCGGAATCCGGTAATCTGGATCATGCTTGGAGTCGTTCTGAATGTTTTTGCTATAGTGCTTCTATCAATGAAAGACTCACGGCGGGGATGAGAAAATTGTATTAGAGTAGGAGTAATGCAAAAGCGTCGACAAGCCTACTCCCAGAACAGAGCCTCAGTGCAATAGCAATATTGGCGCAGCCACGGGCCTTGGAGCCTAGACCCGTTGGTCACCTTTGTATTGGGATGTTTCGCAGAGTAACGGTCGCTTCCGGAGTCGAGAGTCTTAGGACAATTGAAACCGATACGGCTTGATCGGACAACCCCAAGGCGGAAACCCGGAGCTTAACGGGGATACCCGGCTCCAGAATGGAATTCCACTCTTCCGAGCCAACCTGAATCTGAATTCGCTGATTCCGCGGGGCTGTTTGGAACCCCCCGAACTGAATTTGCTGCCATCCCACCCTCGTGATACCCGGCGAATGGTTCTCACTCTGGTTCCCCAAATTGTCGATGATGTAACTGGAGGGCGTAAACCCAATTTGCATGCGCGCCGCTCCCTGATTCACAATCAAACCGGCACAATGGGTCCAGTTCCCCGCTCTTCGGCACTCCGGAATGGAAATCTGAAAGTCGCCGATCTTCGCTGAAACGCCAGCCTGGGCCGGGCCGGAAGGAGCCGCGTTGGGCGGAGAGGGCGCTTGAGGACGCGGACCGCTGTTCGCAGTGGCAACTCCCTGACCTAGCAGTTCCTCAATCGCCTTGGTCTTCGGGATGTCGCCGCGCGTGGCGCCGACAATTCTTGCGGTGGCTGTGTCGAGGATTTTGACCGAAAGGTGTACCGAATCACCAAAGGGCGTCAGGGTTCCGGTAATCAGCGAGTCCACCCCAGCGACCTGCCCCAGTTTCCGGGCAGTCGCCGGATCGATGATTCCCGTGGCCGCGAGCTTGTTCTCCTGAATAATCACCTTCAAATTCGTGCGGTCAACAACCTCGATGCCCTTGGCACTTTCAGCGAGGCTGGCCGATATTTCCTCCGCAAGGAAGCGGCCCAACTCGGTGACATTGCCTTGCAGGTCAGTAAAATCGACAACGGCGACCGTCTTCTTGCCCGATTGGGCAAGGCTCTCGGCAAGTTTGTCGGTTATCCCGCGTATTTCCCTATCCTGCGCATTGGAAATCCCTGCCCCAAGGCTGCAAATCGTGAGAACTGCCAGCAGTAGCCGTTTCATTGTTCCTCTCTCTTTCGTGCAGCCTCTGTCTTTCGCTTCGCCGCTAAGCTCCTATCTTGCTTACTGCCGAAGAATAGGAATATTTCGTAGTTCGATATCGAAGTCATCGTCCATTGACCTGACACCAAATACTAGCAGTGTCACCGTAGTCGACGACGCGCTAAATCGATCAAACTTGGCTTGTAGGCGCGTTGGTACTTCGGAGACAAGCCGAGTTGAAATCTCTCTCCAAGGGCCGGACTTTCCAGCCAGCACGACAGCGTCTGCATCGTACTCCTCTCCAGCATCGTCGAAGGCTTTTGTGTAGCAACATTCGCCGCTGAAGGGACTCGCCTCAACAGTCATAACTCTGTCTTGCTCTTCGCTGGTTACCACAAACGTGCAGACCAGTCTCTCACCCTGCGCTCGGCAACTGTCCGTAGCGATACGAATACCCCTCACTTTCGTTGACGGAAGATTTAGCTTCGGGGCTGGCTGGGGATGTGGTCCGTCGCCAGCCACTGCGACTCCTTGCCCCAAGAGTTCCTCGATCGCTTTGGTTTTCGGGATGTCACCTCGCGCGGCTCCAACGATTCTTGCGGTGACGGTGTCGAGGACTTTGATGGAGAGGTGGACCGAGTCGCCAAACGGCGTCAGGGTTCCGGTAATCAATGAGTCAACCCCTGCGATCTGTCCCAGTTTCCGGGCAGTCACCGGATCGATGATTCCCGTGGCGGCGAGCTTGTTCTCTTGAATGAACACCTTCAAATTCGTGCGATCGACGACCTGAATGCCCTTGGCGCTTTCCGAAAGGCTGGCCGATATCTCCTCTGCGAGGAAGCGTCCGAGTTCGGTGACGTTGCCTTGCAAGTCGGTAAAATCTACAACTGCGACCGTCTTCTTGCCGGATTGGGCAAGGCTTTCGGCGAGCTTGTCGGTTATCCCGCGTATTTCCCTGTCCTGCGCATTGGAGATCCCTACTCCGAGGCTGCAAATCGCGAGAACTGTCAGCAGTAGCCGTTTCATCGTTCCTCTCTCTTTCGTACAGACTCCGCCCATCACTTAGCCGCAAGGCCGTTCAATCCGTTCGTTGCCCGCTCTGCCGCCTGATCGACGGCGTCAGGTTTGTTGAATCCAGCTCCAGAACCGCGAGCCGATGCTGTCCCCGCAGGGTTGCCATGCGCGTCGAATTTACGGGCGCTGGCCGTCAAGTCGCAGGTTAGCATGTCGGGGTCCAGCGGGCTCTTCTTTTCACATGTAACCGAAACCTGAGCGACAACCAGGGAGTTCAATTGCGTCACTGCCATCGCCTCGCGGATAAGAGTAGTGTCGCCGGCATACATTTTGGCCGCGAATCCCTCTTTTCGCAGGGGATCGGCGAGCAGCGCGTTTCCATTGAACCCCTGCAGATGGCGAGCCAAGGCATCCGCCGCCTCACCGTCACCCAGCGTCAACAGACCCGCCGCTCCATGGCCTGATCCCGCGACCAACGCCCTGCGAAAACTGGGTATCCGGGCCTCGATCTTTTCACTCGATGTCGCTCCTGTGCCGGTCGATCCAGGCGCCGGGGCAGCCTGATTCGCGAGGCGCCAACTCAGAAAGAGATCTTTCGTCACCGGGGAGAGCGCCTCACCGGTTTGAGGGTGCATTCCTGGCCGGTTGTAAAACTCTAGCTGTCCATCCGGGAAGCGGTAGTACCAAAGCTGCGGCGCGCCGGTGTAGGGGTTGAACCACGCGAGTGTTGCGGGATCGACCTTGGCCAGTGGCCCCTCGCGCAATTGGTCCAATTCCCGAACGACCTCTGGAGTGACGGGCCTCAGCGCCTGGCCGGTCGCTGGGTCGAATCCCGGGCGGTCAAAGAAGACAATGCCTTTGTCCGTTCTAGCGTAGTACTTGAGCGTCTCCCGTTGACCGAATCCAAAAGCAACGTCTTTTGTGGCAAAGTAGAACATCAAGTTGTATGCCACGGCCATCGCGATGAGCAGGATTGTGCCTCGTCTGCGCTTCTCTTTGTTCAGAGGCGAAAAGAACAACTTGACCCCATAAAGAAACGGGAAGAGGCACACAAGCACGAGAGATTGAATCAGGTATTTGTTCCAACCGAGCTTTTCTGAAAGTGAGCCCACGAAATAGTCGTAGACTCCCTTCATCGACAGCCAGTTGGCTAACGCCAGGAATGGCCATGCCAGCAGAGCGAGAACCGCCAGAATAATGACTATCCGGATCGCCTTGCCCCAGTTCACCTTGTTCCAGATATCCTTGATCTTGGCGATGCCCCACTTCTGCTTCTGCGCGGTATCTTGAAGTGTCTTAGGAATCATTCGCAAACTCACTTTACCACTCGACATACAATCCTCAGTGATAGCCTTGACAAAGTCAAGTATGTGTATCGTGTGCCCATGGAAGTTCGAGACAGGGAGGCAAACCAAGTCTGGCGGCGGTTGGCCCAAGTCTGATTCTTCCTCAGATTTGAGGCAAGTCCCCTCCCAGTCACGGATTACTCCCGAAAAACGCCGTTTCCTCCAGAATGAATTCTGGGTTGTTGACAAATCCCCGTAGCGCTCAATAAACGCCAATTACTCCCGAAAAGTCGCCTTTTATCCAATAATTTCGATATTTCAGTCCGCACTTCCTCAATGCACTCCCGGTGGCAAGGCCGCGAGCTTCTTCGGCTTCTTGAAGAGCCACGCTGCGGCGGCGCAGAAAAACGCCAGCAACGCCGTCCAGCGGAAGACATCCACATAGGCCATTAGCGCGGATTGGCGCTCCATCAGGCCGTACATCAGTCCGAATGCGCCAGGCCGTCCTGCGGCTGGCCCAATATGATGCCCCAGATATCCGGCGATAGCGGCGGACTTCTGCTGCAAGACCATATTCGATGGGTCGAGATTTGCGCCGAGTTCGGTCTGGTGCATGGCGGCTCTGCGGATCAAGGCCGTCGTCGCCATTGAAATTCCGATAGACCCGCCGATGTTGCGCAGCATGTTGAAGAGGCCGGTGGCGTTGCCCATCTCTTCGCGGGGAATGGTGGAGGTGGCCATGGTGGCCAGCGGGACAAAGACAAAGCTCAACGCAAAGCCTGTAAGTGTGATTGGAACCAGCAACGTGTAAGGGCCAATGTCGAGATTCACCATGCCGAAGTAAAGGGCGCAGATGCCAAAGCCGAGAAAGCCGGCGCAGAGCAGCTTGCGGTTATCGATGCGGGAGCCAAGAATGCCGACGACCGGCGATCCGATGAATGAGCCGACGCCGCGCGGGCCGACGACAAGGCCGGCAGTGAAGGCGGTGTATCCGAGTACCTCCTGGTAATACAGCGGCAAGATGGCGATGGTGATGTAGATGGCCATGCCCAGCATCGCAATAAGAAAACAGCCGGTGCGGAAGTTGCGGTCCTTCAGGATGTGCAGATCGACGAGGCCTTGGGGATGAGTCCATGAATGCCATATCCAAAGGACGAGCGCCGTTGCCAGCGCTGCCACGGCCCAGCGGACCCAGAGCGCGCCAAACCAGTCGTCCTCCTGGCCTTTGTCGAGAACGATCTGCAACGCGCCGGTCCAGACCATCAAGAGGCCGAAGCCGATGTTGTCAAAGGGGCTGACCTTGGCGTTCTTGATGTAGGGCGGATCGTGAACAAAGCGAGTGATGAGGATGACGGCGAGAATGCCGACGGGGATATTGATGTAGAAGGCGTAACGCCAACTGAAGGTATCCGTCAGCCAGCCGCCGAGGGTGGGGCCGAGGACCGGCGCGACGACAATGCCGAGTCCATAGGCGGCCATCGCCATGGAGCGCTTCTGAATGGGAAAGCTTTCGAGCAAGATGGACTGCGAGAGCGGCTGCAGTGCTCCCCCGCCGGCTCCTTGCAGTACGCGGGCCAGCAGAATCACGCCCAGCGAAGGCGCGGCACCGCAGAAGAACGAGGCGATGGTGAAGATGATGACGCACGAGAGCAGGAAGCGCTTGCGGCCCCAGCGGCGGGCAAACCAGTTGGAGGCCGGCAGGATGACCGCATTGGCGACCAGATAACTGGTGAGCACCCATGTGGCTTCGGAGTTTGAGGCCGAGAGCGAGCCGGCAATATATGGCAGCGCGACCGAGGCAATGGCGGTGTCCAGTACTTCCATGAAAGTGGGCAGCATTACCGAGAGAGTGACCAGCCACGGGTTCACGCCTTGAGTTAGCGGATAGCGGGCTTGGGCGGCGGCGTTGGGCATCGAAGACTCGGAGGCTCGGAGAGGGATGTTTCAAGGGTATACGATTGGGGGGTAAGGGCGCATTGGCTCACTCTTGCGAGGGCTTCGCATGCCGCGGAAAAAGGCCCGCAACCTGATGGGCTGCGGGCCTTTTGTAAAGTGCGCAGATTCTTTTACGTGGTGGGAACCGCGCCGGCCTTTTCCTTGGGAAGCTGGATGCGCTTGTGCTTGGTGTAGTCGTCCATGAGGCCGCCCAGGAAGACATTGAAGGCCTCCGAACGGCGCTGACTTAGCATCTGCTCACGGGTCTGGTCGAGGTTCTTGGCGATCTCGTCAGCGGTAGGCTCCTGCTTTTCAAGAATCTTGGCGACGACGCCGGTGCGCTGCGCGTTGATTGCGCCGCTGATATTGCCAACCGCAAGGTCGAAGAGATGCGGGGCAACCTGGCCAACCTGGCCGAAGTCGGGCACCTGACCGCTCTCGCCAACCAGGTCGCTGGTCTTGATTTCCGCGCCTACGGCCGCCGCGGCCTTGTCCAGGTCATGCAGATCGCGCGCCTTGTCGGCCAACTCGGCCGTCTTCTGGCCCAGCAGGGAAGGCAGTTGCTCGTTGCGGAAGTCGTCCAGCACGTGGCTCTTCCAATCGGCAAAGCTGGGTGCGTGGGCCGGCTGGACTCCGGTCACCTGAAAGACAGCGTAACCCTCGCCAGTGGCAGCAAACTGAGGCGGATCGCCCTGCTTGGAGTCGAAGGCCTTGGAGATGATCTGCGAAGAGTCGGGCAGTGCCGAAATTACATCATGCGGCCCCACCAGCTGCGTGGTTGCCAGTTGCAGGTGGTGCGCCGCGGCCGTCTTGTCCAAGCCGTTTTTGATGGCCTCGGAGGTGAGTGCCTGCGCATAGTTTTCCTGTGCCGCAGCCGACTTCTGGCGGAAGAGCGTGGCCTGGATGGTAGGCAGAACCTCGTTGATGGCCTGAGCGTGGGCCGCCTGCCGCTCTTCCACCTGGATGATGTGATATCCGTACTGAGATTTCACGATCTTGGTATCGCCGATATTTTGTGTGAAGATGGCGTTGTCGAACTCAGGCACCATCATGCCCTTGCGGGCAAAGCCCAGTTCGCCGCCCTTGTCTTTGCTTCCTGGGTCTTCGGAGTTCTTGGCGGCCAGATCGGCAAAGTTGGCGCCACCCTGAATCTGCTTGAGCAGCGCCTCGGCCTTGGCTTTGGCAGCGGCGTCGGTCTTGGCATCGGCTCCGGCAGCCACCTTGATAAGGATGTGGCGGGCGCGAGCCTGCTCGGGAAGCTGATAATCGCTCTGATGCGCGGCAAAGTACTGCTGAATCTCCAACTGCGTGGGCGGCTGAAGGCTGCCCGGAACCTGATCGCCGGAGAAGGCCAGATAGGTAATCCGGCGCTGCTCAGGTACGGCCGTGTTATAGCGCGCCGTGTTCTTCTTGAAAAAGCCCTCCAAGTCGCCGTCAGAGGGATTGATCGTGTCCCGCAGCTTGTTGGCTTCGATCACCGCGTACTCGAATTTGATCTTGATGTTTTGCTTGCGATAGCTGTCGCGGGCTTCCTGATCGCCCACCGTAACGCCGGCCGTAATCAGCGCCCGCAGCCGCCCAATAAGGATGTCTTGCTTGACTTCCTTCTCGAAATCCGCGACCGACTCGTTGCGCTGCGTGGCAATGATCGCGGCATAGCGGTCGTCGCCGATGTACTGGCCGTTGGGGAAGAGAACCTGGCCGATCTGGCCGGTGTGGAGGAGATGCCTCACATCCGCATCGGTAGCCTGGACGCCGAGCTTCTCCGCTTCGATGGCCAAAACCTGCTCCTGCACCATCTGCTGAGCAACCTGCTGCTCGATATAATGCACGATCATCGGATTGTCAGCGTATTGCGGGTTCTGCCGCTGGATCTGCTGACGGGCGCGCAGGCTCACCTGCTGCTGGCTCACCGTTTGCCCGGAAGAGAGGAAATGGCTGTACCAGTGCGGGTAGATGGTGGCGTAGGTGTCGGCGGTTGAAGCTCCCATGCCGGTGAGGCCGGGAATAAGGTACACCACCATGCCTACCGAGGCGGCTGCGATGATGACCACGAAGAATGCCTTGGTGAGGCGATTGTCTCTTTGCAGGAAACGGATCATGGACGGACTCGGACCTTCAGCTCTCTACGCGCAAACATGCCTGGAGAACCCCTGAGCCAGCGCTGTTTCCACTGGCCACCGGGTCTCCGGCTGGATACGCAATTCTCGCTTGACGCGATTCTTTGTCATTATAGACGAGCGGGAAGGGGGCTGGCCGCCGGAGTACGCGGGATGGATTCAGATTCCGCCGCCAAAAAGCGGCGAGGCGGATGGAATGCTGTCAGAATCCGGATTGAACGGAGCATCATTCCGGATTGGACGCGTCTTGAATCCGGATTAGACGAGAGTTAATTCCGGATTGGACGGAGTCAATATTCTATGCCTGAACGCAAAGTGGGCACCCCGAAGACTGGGGTGCCCGCCGCTTTCAGAGGGGGAGAACTACCTGCTCTTACCGCCAGTAGTAGTATCCGCCGACAAAGTAATACGGACGGAAGTAGACCGGTGGGTAGCCATACGGATAGCCAACATAATATGGGCGGCCATAGCCATAGTTGCCGCGCCGGTAGAGATTGGGGCCGCCGGAATAAAGCCCCTGCGCCAGACGGGAAGCCTCTTGTGAACTGACCGGCGTCACCGTAAGCGGCTTGCTGAGATGGAAATCGACGCGCGCCTCGGTGGGAATCCAGAGACCCGGTCCGGGTGAAGCTGCTGAAGCAGCCGTGCCCGCGCCAGCGCCGGCCGCCGCGCCGATGGCTGCCCCTGGTCCGCGGCCCACCGCGCCGCCGATAATTGCGCCCATAATTGCGCCGCCTACAACATTGCCGGCCGTCTGCCCGCCCTTGCCAGGCCCCTTCACCTTGAAAAGATCGGTTTCGACCGGGTAGTTTTGCCCGCCCAGGTCGAGAGAGGTCAGCTTCAGAGCCAGTTCGGGAGCACCGGCCAGATTCCCAGCTTTCTTGACCTCGGTCACCACTCCATGCACGGTTGCTCCACGTGGAATGGCAAGCACTCCGCCGATGTTTACATCCTGAATCACAGTGAACTGGACCGCCTCGCCGTCCTTGGCATGTTTGGTGCTCACCGGCTCATTGGTGCGCAGTTGAAGCAGCGTTCCTTCAGCAATAGTCACTGGACCTTTGGGAACTTCTTCGGCCTGAACCGGAGGCCGCGCCGGCTGGTACTGCGGCCGCGGATGCGGACGAGCGCTGCTCTGGGCCTGGGCCTGAGACTGGTCTGGAACATTCATCGGGCCGTCGCCGGGGGCTGGCGAAGGCTCAACGGAGGCATCATTTGCGGCATCATTCTCTCCCGGTGGCTGCGCAGGAACGTCGGCGGCGTTGGCCGCGGCTTGTGGGTTGCCGACTTGAAGATTGTTATGCACCTTGGTGACGCCGGCAACATGGCTGACGATGGCCTCAGCCAGTTCGCTGGAAGCCTCTGTGGAAACGGTTCCTGAGAGTGTGACCTCGCTCTCGATTGTCGCAGCGGTAATCAGATCCTCTTTGAGAGCCTTGGAGGCGTCCAGGGCATGAACCACGTCCATCTCGATCTGTCCGTCGGTGCGGGAGGCCGAGGCCGGAGCGGCAGCGGTTGTGGCCGGCGCGGCAGTCTGGGCACTCTGGGCATTCTGATCCTGGGCCAGCGCCATTGCGCCGCACAGCGCAACTGCCGCCGTCCAGGCTAGAGACTTGGGGAACACTCTTGCAATCAATGGCCAATTCATCGTTTTCTCTCTCCTGCGCCTGAAGTTTCGCTCCCGGCTTACCCATGTTAGACGAGGGACTGCGGAAGCTGTCATCTGTGTGAACCCAAAGGACGAGAAAAAGTTTCGGAAGTCCGAAATAATACAGAAGATGACCAACTCCACCCGTTGGGACCGGCTCTTCAGGACCGTTGCATAAAAAAATATTGCTCAGTCAAAAAGGTTATAGGATCTCCCTGTTACGAAAGGCCGTCATAAAATGCGACAAGTGGAGGCTTTTTTTTGATGGAGGCTTGCTGTTTCAGTTGCACCACTCCGTATCTTTCGCTATTTGAAGAGGTAAACTTCTGCTCATTTTTGCTCAGTCCACAAAATCGTTTCCAATTTCGCAGCCGCTAAACTGCGATCGCTCCGAGCTAATCTGACCATTCTTCTAGGGCGCGACTCTGCCAACATCTTCTAAGACGCGGTAAAACGCAAACATCTGTTGTCGAATGCCCTGCATATCAAAGGTAAACGGCGCTGATCGGAGTAGAGCACATGACTATGGCGATGCGTACGAATAATTCGTATATCCTGTGTGCCTGCCATAATGATTTGCCGCATCTGCGGACTATGTGGACAATTAATTGGCCCTTCGGAATCTGGTTTCGCAAGATATTGCTCATTCTGATTGGGGCAACGCTTCTGGCTGCTCTGGCGCTATCCGCTAAATCCCAACCGCTGGACGCCGTTTCGGAGAAGTCCTCAAGCATAGTCGAAAACCCGGCACCTGCGCAATTGAATGAGACCTACATCCGTCCCTCGCAAAAAACAATGCTTGTCAATTATGTCTTTGACGCCTATGGACCGTATCCGATTGTAGGTGCTGGCATAGTTGCCGCCTACAACCAATTGGGGAATTCTCCGCCAGAGTGGAACCAGGGATCTGAAGGATTCGGCAAAAGATTTGGATCGGACTTTGCCATCGCCGTAGTTGGAACAACCACCCGTTTTGGCCTGTCGGAAGCCTTCAAGGAAGATGCTTTGTACTACCGGTGTGAATGCAGGGGCTTTCTCCCGCGGTTGAGCCATGCCGCGCTCTCGACCTTTACAGCACGTCGCGGAGAAGACGGTCATCGAGTCTTTTCCATCCCCGCGCTTGTTGGACCCTATACTGGTTCGATGACCGCGATTTATAGCTGGTATCCAGATCGTTTCGGAGCAAAAGATGCGATTCGCATGGGCAATTACAACCTGCTGATATATATGGCCGGAAATATCTCACTCGAGTTCTTTTATGGCGGTCCTCATTCATTGTTTTCCAGAATTCATCTAAACAATTCGCACGGCTCTAAGCTGAAAGGACCTAACAATTGAGCGGCGGCGCAGTCATTACGGTAAAAGCCATCAATTCGCCGGTTCCCGATCGGCGTTCCGAAACCATGCCTTCTGTCGCGGATCCTGTAACTAAGCTAATAAACGGCTTCTTCGAGTGGTTTGGCAGCCTGAGTATCTTTTTCTGGAAGGTTCTTCGGGCTGGGGCGACGCCACCCTACGAGTGGCGGGAGTTGATCCGGCAACTCGACGAAGTGGGGTCCAAGTCATTCCCGCTAATCGTCTTGGCAGGTGCCGCAATTGGCGTGGTGATTTCAATGGAAGCCCGTTACAGCCTAACTCGATTCGGCGCTAAATCCATGTTTCCCGCAACACTTGTCTACTCAGTAATCCAGGTTATGAGCCCGATCATCACAGGACTGATTGTAAGTGGCCGTGTGGGTGCAGGCATTGGCGCAGAGTTGGCATCAATGAAAGTCAGCGAACAGATTGACGCTATAGAAGCATCCGCGATCAACCCCTACAGAC
>Ga0302320_10017130_pt1 | contig 14736 bp, 13 predicted proteins | sample Bog_T0_3_FD_202130 | JGI IMG/M metagenome (GOLD analysis project Ga0302320, IMG submission 202130) | Peat permafrost microbial communities from Stordalen Mire near Abisko, Sweden - Bog_T0_3 | ecosystem: Environmental > Terrestrial > Soil > Wetlands > Peat | place: Sweden: Abisko, Stordalen Mire...
CGGCGACCGCCCTGCGTTGGCGCTCGTCCAACAACGGCAACACCGTGGAGAAGAACTCAGTGAGCTGCTCCTCGGCGACCTCCATCAGCGGAGACTACATCGCGCAACTTATTTCTGCGTGAACCCTTAGTTTCGCGAGCGGCTGACGGCGCTGGTTTCCGGAGTGCCGCCAAGGATCAGAACCAGCTCTTCCCCTCTCCAGCGCGAGCCCTTTAAAAGGCGATCGGCGCCGAGTGCGTCTATGTCGCGGCCATCGGCCATAAAGGCGACCACCTCTACGCACATCTCCTGCCCCGCTGGCCCAAAACGCCCCATGGGGGTCCCGTGGCACGGTCGACGATGGGCCGGTACCGCCGCGGTGCGGCCCTTGAGATCGAGTCGATCATGGCATCGCTTTGTTCGCACATAGCCGCGAAGTTGCGGACTCGGTTGGCAGCCGAGCCGCCAAGTAGTTTGAGATCGATGACCGAAAAGATCCGCTCTCTCAAGATCCACAGCCAAGACGTCACCGAAGGTTTTCGCCGCGCCCCGTCAAGGGCGATGTTGCGTGCCGTAGGCATGACCGAAGAGGACTTCGACAAGCCGCAGATCGGCGTCGCCTCCACCTGGAACGAGGTGACGCCCTGCAACCTTCCCCTCGCGCGCCTTGCCCAGCAAGCGAAACAAGGCGTCCGCGCGGCCGGCGGCTTTCCCTTTGAGTTCGTCTCGATTGCTGTCTCCGACGGCATCGCCATGGGGCATGAGGGAATGCACGCGTCTCTCGTTAGCCGGGAGATCATCGCCGACTCGGTCGAGGCCATGATGATCGCTGAGCGTTTCGACGGCTTTGTCGGCCTTGCCGGCTGCGACAAGTCCCTCCCCGGGATGCTCATGGCCGCCGGCCGGCTCGACTTGCCCATGGTCTTCGTCTACGGAGGAACCATCCTTCCCGGGCGGCTCGGCAACCGTGCGCTGGACGTCGTCTCGGTCTTCGAGGCAGTCGGTGCTCGCTCGGCGGGCACGATCGACGATGCCGAGCTATTGGCGATCGAGCGCAACGCGTGCCCTACCGAAGGCTCGTGCGCGGGCATGTTCACGGCCAACACGATGGCTTCGGTGGCCGAGGCTCTCGGGATGGCACTGCCCGCCGGAGCCTCGGCGCCTGCGGTTGATCGCCGGCGGGACGATATCGCCCGTGCCAGCGGCGCGGCGGTGATGGCGCTGCTCGAAAAAGGCATCCGGCCAAGCCAGATAATGACCAAGGGGGCCTTCGAGAACGCCATCGCCACAGTCATGGCGCTCGGTGGCTCGACCAATGCCGTGCTGCACCTGCTTGCCATCGCAAATGAGGCCAAGGTCGAGCTCAGCCTTGACGACTTCGCCCGCATCGGCCGGCGAGTGCCTCACCTCGCGGACATGAAACCGCATGGGAAGTACCACATGAGCGACCTCGACCGGGTTGGCGGCGTCGCCGTAGTGCTACGGACTCTCCTCGAGGAAGGTCTGCTCCACGGTGACTGTCTCACCGTCACCACCAAGACGATGGCCGAGAATCTCGCCGACCTCGACCCACCCGCGCCGGATGGATCTGTAGTGCACGCCTTTGCCGAACCGATCCACGCTGACGGTGGTATCGCCATCCTGCGGGGCTCACTAGCGCCACAAGGAGCCGTCGTGAAGGTCGCCGGCATAGACGGTGAGCTTTCTTTTGCCGGCCGAGCACGTGTCTTTGACGGTGAGAGTGCCGCGATGGACGCCATTTTGGCGGGCACCATCGCACCTGGGACCGTTGTCGTGATCCGCTACGAGGGGCCGAAGGGTGGTCCGGGGATGCGCGAAATGCTGGCTGTGACCGGCGCGATGGCCGGTGCCGGGCGTGGCGGCGACTGTGCTCTTGTCACCGACGGGCGATTCTCGGGCGGAACGCAAGGCTTCTGTGTGGGCCATGTCGCGCCCGAAGCCGCCATCGGAGGCCCCATCGGGCTTGTGCAAGATGGCGACGCGGTCGTGGTTGATGCGCATCTGGGACGCCTCGACGTAATGGTGGAACCAGGAGAACTCAGCCGGCGCCGAGACGAGTGGACGCCACCCGCCCCCAGATACCCGACAGGTGTACTGGCCAAGTACGCCCGCCTAGTCGTGGGTGCCGAACGAGGCGCCGTCACCGAGCCGTAGACACTCGGCGCTTATCGCCAGCAGTACTAAGTGCGTTTCCAACGCTTCGGTCCTGACCAACAAGTCGAACGAAGGCTCGGTGAGCCGGCAGAACAACTCCTCGGCCAACTCGGCTGCGGCGAAGCCGGCCAACTTGGCCCAGTTGCTTATCGGATGGCCTTGTCGTAAAGCACCAAACGGCTAGTTGAGGCCGGCGGCGGCGGGGTGTCGTCTCGCCGCCGGCCCCGCCGGCTGTTTGTGTCTCAGGTTCGGCCCATCACAGATAAGTTTGCTATCGGTAAGCGGCTCTGCAAAACTTGCCCGCAATGACCGCAACCGGCCGCCTCGTACTTATCACCTAGCGCACAACGCCAATAGCGTTGTTGCGCCTGCGACCTCCCCAAAGGGGAGGTCGTTTCGTTTTCCGGCACCGGCGTAGCGGTGCTCGGGCACGACGATTGATACGAGGACTCACGACCACGACAGACCCGACGAGACGAGAGGAAGCACCGATGGAGCTCACCGGAGCGCAAGCGCTTGTGAAGAGCCTCGAAATGCAGGAAGTCGAAGTCATCTTCGGCCTACCCGGTGGGGCAATCCTTCCCGTATACGACCCCATCATCGACTCGCCGATCCGCCATATCCTCGTTCGTCACGAACAGGGCGCCGGTCACATGGCCGAGGGCTACGCCCACGCGACCGGCAGACCGGGAGTGGCTATGGTCACAAGCGGTCCCGGCGCGACCAACATCGTCACGGCACTGGCCGACGCCTACATGGACTCGATCCCGCTCGTGTGTGTGACGGGCCAGGTGGCTACGAGCTCCATCGGGACCGATGCCTTCCAAGAGAGCGACACAACCGGCATTACCCTCGGCGTGACCAAGCACAACTGGCTGGTGACCGACGCTGCCGACATCCCCCGAATCGTTCGCGAGGCGTTCCATATAGCGACCACCGGCCGCCCGGGCCCTGTGCTCATAGACATCCCAAAGGACGTTGCTACCTCCACGATGGACTGGTACTGGCCTGATGGCGTCGATTTGCCCGGCTACCATCCCCCCTCGCAGCCTGATCCGGCGGCGATCCACGCTGCCGCGGAGCTCCTGTTAGCGGCGGAGAGGCCGGTCATCTACGCCGGCGGTGGCATCTTGAAGTCCCGTGCCTCCAAGACCTTGCGCGACCTGGTGGACCTGACAGGTATTCCGGTGGTGACGACCCTTATGGCCCGTGGCGCTTTTCCTGACAGCCACCCGCTTTGCTTGGGCATGCCGGGCATGCACGGCAACTACACCGCAGTGACCGCCATGCAACAGGCCGATCTGCTTGTGGCGCTCGGCAGCCGCTTCGACGATCGAGTGACGGGCAAGGTTTCCGCCTTCGCTCCTAGGGCCAAAGTGATTCACGTCGACATCGACAAGGCCGAGATCGGCAAGGTCCGCCGTCCTGAGGTTGCGATCCTCGCCGACTGTCGCCTTGCGATCGAGGCGCTCGTCGAGTCGCTTTCTGCGAGTGGACCGCTCGACAAGGGCCGCCTCGAGCCTTGGATCGCGACGCTTTCCAAGTGGCAGGCGGAGTATCCCTATACCTACGACCGCTCTGAGCCCGAGCAGGCCGAGGTCACGGCGAACGGGACGGGCAGACGCCCGACGCTCAAGCCTCAGTTTGTGATCGAGCGCCTCAGGGCACTTACTCCGCCTGACACGATCCTCGTTTCCGGCGTGGGCCAACACCAAATGTGGGCTTCCCAGCACTGGGCCTTTGAGTACCCGAACACTTGGATCAACTCAGGCGGCCTAGGGACGATGGGGTTCGCTGTTCCTGCGGCCATCGGGGCAAAGGTTGGCCGCCCGGATCGCATGGTTTGGGCCGTCGATGGTGACGGCTGCTTCCAGATGACGGCTCAGGAGCTCGCCACGGCGACCGCGGAAAAGATCCCGGTCAAGATCGCCATCTTGAACAACGCCTACCTCGGCATGGTGAGGCAGTGGCAGCACATGTTCTATGAGGAGCGTTACTCAGAGGTCTACTTGTCACCGGACCTTCCCGACTACGTTGGGTGGGCCGAGGCGATGGGATGCGTCGGGCTGCGCGTGGAAACCAAGGACGAGGTGGGGCCGGCAATCGAGAAGGCGAACGGGATCGATGACAAGCCAGTCGTGATCGATTTCAGGACCGACTCGATGGAGCACGTTTTTCCGATGGTGCCCGCCGGAGCGTCCAACGACGACATCGTCGTTCACCCCTCACAGCGTCTTCGCGAATCGGAGGTGTCGCAATGACCCAGGACTACAGGCCGGGCGGTCCTCGGCACCGCCTGCTTTCGGTGCTCGTCGAGAATAAGTCCGGCGTGCTTGCTCGAGTGGCAGGGTTGTTCTCTCGCCGCGGCTACAACATCTTTTCCTTGGCGGTCGCACCGACCGATGACGAGCGTTTCTCCCGCATCTCCATCGTTGTAGACGTCGAGTCATCGCCGCTCGAGCAAGTAGTGGCGCAGCTGGACAAGCTCATCAACATCGTCGAGATCGTCGAGCTTCATCCCGACGAGGCCAGAGAGGCCGAGCTTTTGCTCGTGAGTGTGACGACGGACGCGAGCCAACGCTCCCAGGTGATCCAGCTCGTCGGCGTCTTCGCCGGCCGAATCGTCGACGTTGGTCAAGACGCCATCACGGTAATGGTCGCCGGCGCACCCGACTTGCTCGATGACTTCGAAAGCTTGATGAGACCCTATGGGATAGCCGGGATCCAACGCACGGGCAGGATTGCCCTTCCTAAGTTGGACACCTCGGCCTCAACGGCGACTGCCAACATCGCCTAGAAACTCCGGTGCTAACGGGCTTTGAGCCCGAGAATTGTTCGCCCACAGACCCGCTTTTTACGATCGAAACGACAGGAGTGTCATGGCCACGCTGTACTACGAGAAGGATGCGAACCCCTCCCTAATCCACGCCCGCAAGGTGGCGATAATCGGCTATGGATCCCAGGGCCACGCCCACGCCCTGAACTTGCATGACTCGGGGGTCGACGTGAGGGTAGGGCTCAGGCCCGAGTCGTCTTCGCGTGCCAAGGCCGAGGCGGCCGGCTTGGCAGTGCTGAGTGTCGCCGAGGCTTCGGCCGAGGCCGACCTCATAATGATTCTCCTGCCAGACACCGAGCAGGCGGCCGTTTACGAGTCTGAAATCGCGCCCCAGCTCAAAGATGGCGATGCGGTCTTCTTCGCGCACGGCTTCAACATCCGTTTCGGCCTCATATCGCCACCTTCAGGTGTAGACGTAGCCATGGTCGCGCCGAAGGGTCCCGGCCACCTCGTGCGGCGTACCTACACCGAGGGGGGAGGCGTTCCATCGCTCATCGCGGTGTTCGCCGACGCCTCCGGCAAAGCGATGGAACTGGCCCTTTCTTATGCGGATGCCCTGGGTGCCACGCGGGCCGGAGTGCTCGAGACGACCTTCGCGGAAGAAACCGAGACTGACCTGTTCGGCGAGCAGGTCGTCCTCTGTGGCGGACTTACGGCGCTCGTCATGGCGGGCTTCGAGACGCTCGTCGAGGCCGGCTATCAGCCCGAGTCCGCCTACTTCGAGTGTCTCCACGAGCTGAAGCTCATCGTCGACCTCATGTACGAGCAGGGCATCGCTGGCATGCGCTTCTCGGTGTCTGACACGGCCGAGTTCGGTGATCTCACCCGCGGGCCTCGCATCATCGACGATCGTGTCCGCGCCGAAATGCGGCGGATCCTCGGGGAGATAAAGGACGGAACCTTCGCGGCGGAATGGGTGGCGGAGGACCGAGCCGGCAGACCCCGTTTCAACGAGCTGAGAGCTGCCGGAAGGGCGCATCCAGTTGAGTCGGTCGGCGCCGAACTGCGGGCGATGATGCCTTTTGTCACAGCCGGCCGCCAGCGTCTTGAAGACATCTCGGGCGGTTAGGGTCTCCGCCCACGACCCGGCCAAAGAGCCGGGAGCTGTCCTGCAAGCCGGCCCGCCGGCTTTTGCGCCAGGCGGGTTGGGGCGCGCCCGTTTCCCAATCCTCGAGTTCGACCCGGACCCGACCGCTCTCATAGAGCCCTCAGTGCACTTGTGTGCGCCGTCTCGCGAAGAGGTCGAGCTTCCTCGCCGGGCGGTGGCCTGCTTCTTCGGGGACGTTGTAGCCCGTATCGCTCGCGAGCGAGGGGCTCGGCAGGCGGCCGAGCTCTACTCCGAGCATGGCGTTCACCCGATTTTCGAGCTTGACCACCTGGGCGAGCGCGTGGCCTTCTTCCAGCCTGGGGTAGGGGCACCGCTGGCATCGCTGTTTTTGGAGGAGGCGATCGACTATGGCTGCCGGACGATCGTTGCCTGCGGCGGTGCTGGCGCACTCGATGTCGATCTTGGCCTAGGGCATCTGGTCGTGGTCTCGGCGGCAGTTCGCGACGAGGGGACGTCGTACCACTACCTTGCTCCGAGCCGGCTTATCGAGGTTCCCCCGGAAATCGTCTCGGCGATACAGACCGTGCTCGTGCGGGCAGGAGTGCCTTTCACCACTGGGACCACGTGGACGACCGATGCCATATATCGCGAGACGCGCGACAAGGTGTCGCTGAGGCGCTCCGAGGACTGCATCACTGTCGAGATGGAGGCCGCCGCCCTGCTGGCGGTGGCTCGATTTCGAGGCGTCATGCTCGGCCAGCTCCTCTACGCGGGTGATTCACTTGCCCAAGAGGCCTGGGACGGCCGCGACTGGGCGCACGCCCACAACGCACGCGAGTCTCTGTTCTGGCTCGCGATGGACGCGGCGGTCGAGATGCCACTCGCGCTCTGACGAGACGGCGCGTCAAAGCCGCCTGAGCGCGACCACGGTCGGTGGTGGCGTAGTGTCGCGTCGTGCGCGAGCTTTCACGTGCGTTTGTGAGTGGCTTAGGAACTTGACGCCAGCCAAAAGGACTATCGCCCTTGCGACGATTCTTGTCGTCGTCTCCGCCTTGGGGTGCGCTAGCGCCTTCGCCTCGGCCAAAGCCAGCATCACGGTGGGCAGCCCCCAGCCCGAGCTTGCTGCATACAGCGTCGGGGGCATTGGCGGCACCAAGGGCTCAGGCGCGGTCTTGCCGGACGGAACCGTCGTGCTGGCCTCGCTCGCGGCGAGCCGCACGACAGCGACGGTTTGCGTGCTGCCACCGGGCGGCCGCGCTTGTGGCTCGACAGCCACCTTGAGCGCCTACGCCGTGCCAGGCAAGCAGGACACCTTCTCGGGAGCGCCCGAAGTGATCGCCACCAAGGGCGCCGATGTGGCGGTCGTGCTGGAGGACTGCTGTCACGTGCCGGAGTTCTCCGGTCTCGGCGGCGCGGTTGTCTTCATGAGCACCAACGACGGCAAGTCTTTTTCGAGCGAGACTCCCGCCGGCAGCATCCGGGGTGTCGATGCGGCCACGTTTGCGGACGGCCAGATAGTGCTCGCTTCGTCTGAGACGTCAAGCCTGAACGTGCAAGCCCTCTTGGCGTCCCCCTCCGTAGCGTTGTCGGGGCCGGCACATCCGAATTCGAGAGCCGACGGCGACACATCGCTTTCTACCTACGATGGCGGTCTTCTTGTTGCCAGTGACGACGCTCATGGCAACACGCTGGTTGAGTTCGCTCCGGACAAGAGCAATTTCAACCTCACGAGCTCGTATGGCTCGCCGGTTGGCATCTTCGACGGCGAGGACCTGGCCGGTGTCTCGGCCAACGCCTTGCTCACCTACTCGAGCACGTCCACACCCGGGGCCTACTTGAGGTTCTTCAACGGGAAGTCCTTTGGTCCCCGCTTCGCGGTGCCCGAACCACTCGGAGCACAAGAGAGCTACTGGAGCCTCGAGTCGATCGCAGGCGTCGTGCATGTCTTCTTCCTTGACCGCAGCCAGGGATCGGAGATCTATTCGGAGACGACCTCTGAGGGGACAAAGTGGTCCCAGCTCGTCGCTTACAACTCGGCTCCCACCGCCGGTGGACTCGTGCCGGTGCTCGGCGGGTCGGGGGTAGGGCTCGTCTATGAGACGAACGTCCCGGCCGGGCCACTTTTAGCCCAGCCGATCCTCAATGACCAGACCGTCACCATCACCCTTGCGCGCCTTCGAGCCCCCGCAGGCAAACGCACAACCTTGAACGGTGAGGTGGCCCCGGTTCTCGCCGGTCAGGTCGTCACCCTTGAGCGGTGGATCTCGCCGAATGACTGGGCCAATATCTCTGCTGTTCGCGAGTCTTCAGCCGGCGAGTTCTCCTTCACCGTGCCGGGGGTGACCGACACCTACAGGGTCATGGTCGCCGATGAGCCCGGTCTTTATTTATTCGGCTACTCGAACTCCGTCGTCTTGACGGCGATCGTGCCTTCGACGGTCGCCTCGAGCCGTTGAAGGCGATCTCGCGGAGCGAAGAGCGCGACTGGCGAGCGGTGAACTTCCGACCACTGAGCCGGTCTTACGGAGTGCTGCTGCTAATCTATGGATTTTATAGAATCTGCTGACTTAGCCACTGGCCCGTCCGCGCAACTCGAACAGGGGGAAATCAATGTTTCGCCGTCCTATCGTTCTCACCTTCGCCGTAGGGCTTGGGCTGCTAGGAACCGCCTTTGCCTCGACCGGGTCGATCGCTGATGCGGCGACTTCCGGCCATGGCGCACTGCACGCCACGACACCGGGAGGACCGCTCGGTCCCTCCCATGACACCAAGACGTCGTCGTCAGTGACACTGTCTGGCGCTGGGGCCAACTCGATCAACCCGTTCTTCGAGGAGGTTTTCTACGAGTACCACCTGAAGAACTCGAAGTCGACGGTCACCTACTCGCCTGCCGGGAGCAGTGTCGGCATAAGCGACATCGAGCAGGGCACCGTCGACTTCGGCGATACCGAGATCCCCATGGCGGCAAAGGACCTCGCGAAGGCCTCGCGCACCGTGTTACAGGTGCCGGTTGACCTCGGCGGGGTGGCTATCAGCTACAACCTTCCCGGTGTGACAAGCGGCCTGAAGCTCGACGGGGCGACGTTGGCGGGCATCTTCAACGGCACGATCACCAACTGGGACAGCCCCCTGATCGCCAAGGCCTCAGGTGACAGCAGCCTCCCGAATCTGGCAATCGTCCCTGTGCACCGCGCAGACTCCTCGGGGCCTGGCTGGGACCTTGACGACTACCTCATAAAGACTGCGCCCGCCTGGGCCAAAGCAGTCGGCACGAAGGCCTCCAAGACCTGGCCGCTGCCGAAGGTGGGCATCGGCGAGCAGCTCAACAGCGGTGTCGCCACCTACATCAGCCAGACCCATGGGGCCATCGGCTTCGTCGAGTACGGCTATGCTCTCGAGGCCAAGTTCACCAACGCCGCCCTTAAGAACAAGGCCGGAGCGTTCGTGGCTCCCTCACTCCATTCGATCTCGCTGGCGGGTTCGGAGGCGAGCGACCTGAGCTCAACTAAATACTCGATCATCGACGGTCCCGGTGCGGGCACCTACCCGCTCGCCAACTTCAGCTGGACCCTGCTCTACAAGAAGGATCCCAACGAGGCCAAAGCCATCGCCCTCGGCAAGCTCTTCGACTGGGTCGTGACGACGGGACAGCAGTACTCGAGCTCGCTCGGTTACGCGCCTTTGCCGGCCGACGTCGTGGCGCTTTCCACCGCGACGCTCGAGGAGCTCGAGACGCCTCAAGGTGGGCCTTTGTTCACGAAATGACGGTTCTTTCCGGCGCGAGCGACCTCGCCTCGGTCAAGGCCGCGGTCCGACATAGGCACGCTCGGCGTGGCGGGCGCGCCTATGTCGTTTTGCGGTGGGCGGCGGCAGGGATTTTCGCTGCCATCCTGACGGGACTGGTGGTGAGCATCGCCATCGACTCGAGCCAGGCGATAGCGCACTCGGGTATCGGCTTTTTGTGGTCGGGGACCTGGAACCCGACTGCCAACCAGTTCGGTGCCGGCATCCTTGTCGTGGGGACGGTCGTGACGACTCTTGTCGCCATGGTCATCGTCGTTCCCATCGGGCTCGGCACCGCCGCGTTCCTTTCCGAACTGGCGCCTCGATGGCTTGCTAGCCCCCTCTCGACGGCGATCGACCTCCTCGCGGCGGTGCCGAGCATCGTCGTCGGCCTGTGGGCCCTCCTCGTGCTTTCCCCGATGTTCGCCAACCACCTAGAGCCTTTCTTAAAGTCCGTGCCCGTATTGGAGTGGTTCTTCCACGGCCCGGCTTACGGCCCGAGCATCCTTCTCGCCTCGGTCGTCCTCTCGGTCATGACCTTGCCGACAGTCGTCGCCCTGAGCCGCACGGCGCTGTCGGGAGTGGCTCTAGCCGATCGTGAAGCGGCGATGGCTCTTGGTGCCACTCACTGGCAGGTTGTCCGCGAGGTCGTGTTCCCGGGAGCACGCTCTGGGATCGCCGCCTCGCTGACTCTGGCCGTTGGTCGGGCGCTCGGTGAGAGCATCGCCGTCGCCATGGTCATCGGCAACAGCCCCTCTGTGCCCCATTCGCTCCTCTCACCTGGCGCTACCTTGGGTTCGGCGATCGTCAACCAGTTCGCCGAGGCTGAGCCGGGTATCGGCACGAGCTCGGTGATAGCCCTTGCTGGGGTGCTGCTCGTGTTGACGCTTCTCGTCAATGCAGGCGGCCAGGCACTCTTGCGGGGCATGGGTCCAGGCCGCCTGCGCCGCCGCGAGCGGCACAGCATCACACAGGTGGTGGCATGATCGGCGCGGCGCCAGCGCAGTGGCGGGGCGAGGAAGCTGCGTCGAGTGGAGACTGGGAGGCCCGGGAGCGGAGGCGCCCGGTCATCCAGGCGTCGGCCCGCCGCAGCTTGGGTCGACGGCGCCGAGCGGGAAGGTTCGTTCAGGTCCTGTGCGTTCTGGCGACGGCGATCGGCCTCGCACCGATCGTCGCGCTCGTCTATTACACAGCCGAGCGCGGACTGGGCGGTCTTTCTTGGAGCTTTCTCACCCATGCGCCGGTGCCGGAGGGGATTCCCGGCGGAGGGATCTCGACGGCGATCGTGGGAACCGGTGAGATAGTCGGCCTTGCCCTGTTGATGGCGGTGCCGGTCGGGCTGATGACGGCTCTGTTCCTCCATGAGCGGCGTGGCCGCCTGGCGGCTGCCATCCGCTTTGGTGCCGATCTTCTAACCGGCGTGCCCTCAATAGTCATCGGCATATTCGCCTACGCCTTGCTCGTTCGCCCGCTCCATCATTTTTCGGACCTGGCGGCGGCCTTTGCCCTCGCAGTGCTCATGGTGCCGATAATGATCCGGGCGGACGAGGAGGCCATGGGCGCCGTGGCCGTGGATCTTTGGGAGGCCGGTGTCGCCCTCGGAGCCCGGCGTTGGCGCGTGGCCCGATCTGTCGTGCTGCGGGGTGCTTTTCCTGGCCTTGTCACCGGCAATCTGCTGGCGGTGTCGCGCGGAGTGGGCGAGACTGCGCCCCTTTTGTTTACCGTCGCTGCGCCGAGCTTCGCTATGACCCTGCTCATATACACCGAAGGGACCCAACCTTTCCCCTCCGAGCAGCAGACAGCCTGGTCGACTGCGCTCTTGCTCCTTTTGTTCGTGCTCGTGTTGAGTGGCATCGCCCGCCTTGTTGCCTGGCGCCTTACTCGTCGGGCCCGGTGAGCCATGCGCGAACAAACAGAGCCCCGTGTGAAAGTGTTTCCCATGAGCGAGGACACGCCCACAGGTTTGGCCGGGGGGGCTGCAGCCGCTCGGGAGGAGCCTTCGGGCCGTTACTCAAGCACGCGCACACCTGCATCGGTGGCGCTCGAGGCGGCCGGGCGCGCTCATAGGCCAAAAGAGGACGCCGAGCGACCCGCGGTCACCCTCGACAACGTGAAGGTGTCCTTCGCCGGCCATGTCGCTGTCCGCAACGTGACTCTCGCCCTCCCGGCGCGAAAGGTGACGGCCCTCGTCGGTCCTTCAGGCTGCGGTAAAACGACAGTTTTACGGGCCATAAACCGCCTTCACGACCACACGGGCGGTCGCGTAGAAGGCACTATCAGGCTCGGCGATGTCGACGTCTACGCGCCCGACACTGATCCCGAACTGGTTAGGGCTCGTATCGGGATGGTGTTCCAGAGGCCCAACCCCTTTCCAACGATGAGCATCTTGGACAACGTCACCTCGGGGCTCCGCTTCAACGGGATCCGCAATCGCGCTCTTTTGCGAGAGGCGGCTGAGTCGGCCTTACGTCATGCTGCCCTTTGGGACATCGTCAAGGACCGGCTGCACCAGTCGGCGCTCCGGTTGTCAGGGGGCCAGCAGCAGCGTTTGTGCATCGCTCGGGCGCTTGCCATCGAGCCGGACGTCATGTTGATGGACGAGCCCTGCTCGGCCCTCGACCCGGTCGCCACGGAGAAGATCGAGAACCTGATCACAAATCTCGCCCGCGAAGTCACGATTGTCCTAGTCACCCACAACATGTTCCAAGCAGCTCGGGTGTCGGACAACGCGGCCGTCTTTCTTCTCGACGAGGACCGTGTCGGTGAGCTGGTCGAGGTCGGGCCGACTGTCGAGATCTTCGACTCGCCGCGCGACGAGAGGACCAAGCAGTACGTCACCGGCCATGTCGGTTGACTGGTAGGCAAACCTCGCGCGTAAGGCGCTGGGTGCCAGCATGCCAGGATTAGGCGCGTGCGACCCGAGGGTGAGCTCGAGCTGACGGTCGTCGTCCCTTACTACAACCCTGGCCCAAGCCTGGTCGGTCACGTCGCCCAGGTCATCGATCTTTTGAGGGATCGCAAGGTCGCCTTCGAGGTGATCGCCGTCTCGGACGGCTCGAACGACGGGAACGACGCCGGTCTCGAGCACCTCGGCCCCGAGGTGCAGGTCGTCTACCTGGGTGTCAACCAGGGCAAGGGCCATGCGCTTCGCGTGGGTCTCGGGCTTGGTCAAGGCCGCTACCTCGGTTTTATCGACGGGGACGGCGATATCCCTGCCTCGGTACTCGGCGAGTTCGTCGACTACATCGCGCAAGCGACGCCGGACTTCGCCATCGGCTCCAAGCGTCACCCGGACTCGGTTGTCACATACCCGTGGCTCCGGCGTTTTTACTCCTTCGGGTACCAAGAGCTCACCGCCTTGCTGTTCGGCCTTCACGTGACCGACACCCAAAGCGGGGTCAAACTGGTGCGCCGAGAGATCGTCACCGAGCTGCTGCCGGTACTCGAAGAGGACGGCTTCATCTTCGACCTCGAGCTGCTTGCCGTCGCCCGGCGCCGCGGCTACACCGATGTTGTCGAGCTTCCTGTAGAGATCCGCGAGCGCTTTTCGAGCACCATCTCTCCCCGGGCCGTGCTCGACATGCTGCTTGACACCGTCCGGCTGACTTGGCGCCTGCGCGTCGCCCGCAGCTATGACAAGAGCGCGCCCATCAGATGACGCTTCGAAGGCGCCTCGGCGCAGCCTTAGGCCGAGAGCCTCTCCACGATCCAGTCGACACAGGCGGTGAGGGCCTCGACGTCGTCGGGCTCGATCGCCGGGAACAAGGCAATGCGCAGTTGGTTACGTCCCAGCTTGCGATAGGGCTCTGTGTCCACGACGCCGTTGGCGCGAAGCGTCGCCGCAACGGCCAGGGCATCGACCGATTCGTCGAGGTCGACGGTGGCTGTCACGTGGCTGCGCGAGACGGGATCGGTGACAAAGGGGTGGGCGAATCTCGACGCCTCGGCCCAGTCATAGACGATCTTGGCCGAACGGTCGGCACGCGACGCCGCCCATTCGAGGCCTCCGTTTTCGAGGAGCCAGTCAACCTGCTCGGCCAATAGCCACAAGGTTGCGAGCGCCGGGGTGTTGTAGGTCTGCTGTAGGCGCGAGTTGGAGATGGCGATCTTCAAGTCCAAAAAGGCTGGCACGTAGCGTCCGCTCGCCGAGAGACGGTCCACCCGCTCGATTGCCGCCGGTGACAGCAACGCCAGCCAGAGGCCGCCTTCTGACCCGAAGCACTTCTGCGGAGCGAAGTAGTAGGCGTCGAACTCACCAGCCGCTACGCGAAGTCCCCCGGCAGCCGACGTGCCGTCAACTAGGACGAGGCCGTCGGCCACCGTCCCACCGGGGCTGCGCGGCCTTTGAACGGGTGCCTGCACCCCGGTCGAGGTCTCGTTGTGGGTGAGGCAGTAAGCGTCGATGCCAGCGGTGGCGACTGCCTGCGGGCATGTCCCGGGCTCGGAGACCAATACCTCTGGGTCCTCCAAAAACGGAGCCGATCGCGTGCACTCGGCGAACTTGGCGGAGAACTCGCCGAAGGAAAGGTGCTGGCTTTTGGTCTCTATGAGGCAGAACGTGGCCGCGTCCCAAAATGCCGTCGCCCCGCCATTTCCCAAGGCCACCTCATAGCCTTCGGGCAGGCTGAACAGCTCCGCCAGTCCAAAGCGGACGCGGCCAACGACCTCGCGCACCCGGCCTTGGCGGTGGCTCGTGCCTAGATAGCTCGGCGCCTCGGCCACAAGGGCGTGCACGGCCTCGGTCCTCACCTTGGAGGGGCCGGATCCAAAGCGCCCGTCCCTCGGCAGCAGCTGTGCAGGGATCGCTAGCTCGGTCAAAGTAAACCTCCCCGTAAGGGCAGCGGGCCGACCGGCCTTGTAGACGGGTCGGCACGCTCACCAGCCGCATGGGTCGTCGAACGCGGATGCGCCTTAG
>Ga0302320_10017133_pt1 | contig 14734 bp, 14 predicted proteins | sample Bog_T0_3_FD_202130 | JGI IMG/M metagenome (GOLD analysis project Ga0302320, IMG submission 202130) | Peat permafrost microbial communities from Stordalen Mire near Abisko, Sweden - Bog_T0_3 | ecosystem: Environmental > Terrestrial > Soil > Wetlands > Peat | place: Sweden: Abisko, Stordalen Mire...
TCCACTGCGCATACATGTGAGTCACATTGCCGAGCACACCCTGATCCACCATGCTCTTCACGGCTTGATAGAACTCGCTGTAGCGGCGTTGCAGACCCACCTGCAGCACCTGCTTCGGACGCGACCCGGCGACCGCCCGCAGTTCCGTTATCTCGTGCGGCCTGAAGACCAGGCTCTTCTCGCAGAACACGTGTTTCCCCGCCAGCAATGCGTCCCGTGTAATGGCGAAATGCGTAAAAAGCGGCGTCGCAATCAACACCGCATCCACGTCATTGCGATTCAGCAGTTGGCTATAGTCCTTGTATTTACCGGGGTTCGTCCCGATCGTCGCCGCGGAACGGTCCAGATGCTCCTGGTCGATATCGCAGAGCGCCACACAGCGGCCATTCTCGATGCCGCGCAGATGCTTGAGCAGATAATCGCCGCGGCTGCCCGTGCCGATCAGCCCGAAACGCACCTGATCTCCGGCCGCCCTCACGATGGCCGGAGCCCCCAACTGCGTCGCCGCGACAGCCGCCGTAACCGCCCCCGCAATCTTCACGGCATCGCGGCGGGAGAGATCGTTCGAAAGCTCCATGATTCGTTATCAGTCTATAATCATCTTCACGTGCCCAACGAGCATCCCGCCGAATTTCTTCGCGCACTTCTCGATGCCTCGCCGTTCGGGATCGTCGCCGTGGATCTGAGCGGCCGCGTAAAGCTCTGGAGCCGGGGCGCGCAGAACATTCTCGGCTGGAGCGAGGAAGAAGTAATCGGACGCTCCCTCCCAGCCGGGATGGATTCACTCCCGCATTCCGCCCACGACACTCAAGTGCGGCTCGCGAGGCACGATGGCGCGGCCGTCGAGGTCGAGACCTGGACAGCCGCCTGGCGGGAAGGAACCGTCACCATCCTCGCCGACAACAGCCGCCAGCGCCGCTCGGAACGGGAAATCCAGGGCCTCATGGAACAGGCCGAGCAAGCCCTCACCCAGGCGCGCGCCGACCGCCGTTTCCGCGCCCTCCTCGAAGCCGCCCCCGATGCCATCATCGAGGCCGATGGCGACGGCCGCATCCTCACTCTGAACGCCGTCACCGAACAGTTGTTCGGCTTCACGCGCGAAGAACTGCTCGGCCAACCCGTCGAAACGCTGGTGCCCGATCACGCCCGCGCGCGGCACTCCGGGCATCGCGCCGGCTATGAGGCGCATCCCGTCACACGCCCCATGGGAGTCGGCATCGAACTCCACGGACGCCGCAAAGACGGGTCCACCTTCCCTGTCGAGATCAGCCTCAGCCCCGTAAAGTCGGAGGAGGGCTTTCGCGTCACCGCCGTGATCCGCGACGTCACCGAGCGCAAACGTTCCGAAGAGCGCCTGCGCGCCGTGCAGACCAAATACACTCGCGAGCTTGAATCCCGCAATCGCGAAATCGAACGTGCCAACCATCATAAAAGCGAGTTCCTCGCCAATATGAGCCATGAATTGCGCACGCCTCTGCATACCGTGATCGGGTTCTCCGAGCTCCTTGCGGAAGAAACCAAAGGGCCCCTGAACGACGATCAGAAGCGCTTTGTCGCCCACATCCTCAAGGACTCCCGGCACCTGCTGGCGCTCATCAACGGCATTCTCGATCTCAGCAAAATCGAGTCGGGGAAACTCGAATTGATTCGGGAAGACCTCGATTTCCACGTCCTGCTTAAGGACGCGCTTTCTTCCATCCATTCCCAGTGCCAAAAAAAGTCGATTGAGATCGAAACCCATGTCGCCGGACCCGTGCTCGTCGATGCGGATCGCCTGCGAATAACCCAGATCCTTTATAATTTATTAAGCAATGCAGTCAAATTTACGCCGAAGGGCGGGCGCATCCGGATCGATGCCGGAATTGCCGATGGAATGGCGCGCATCACGGTCGGCGACACAGGCATCGGCATCCCGCCGCAAGAGCACGCCGCGATCTTCGAATCGTTCCACCAGGTGGGCGCGACTGCCGGAAGCGGTGTGCGGGAAGGCACGGGCCTCGGGCTGCCTATCACCCGAAGGCTTGTCGAAGAACACGGGGGCAGCATCTGGCTCGAAAGCGAGCCCGGCAAGGGAAGCCGTTTCACCTTCACTCTCCCGTTAAAGACTGCACATGAAGAAAGTTCTCGTAGCGGACGATAAAGCCACCAGCCGGGAACTGATCCGAACCGTGCTCGAAAGCCGCGGCTATACCGTGAGTGAAGCCGCCGACGGCCTCGAGGCAGTGCGCCATGCCCGCGAGTCGGCCCCCGATCTCATCATTCTGGATCTGCATATGCCCGGCCTCGACGGCTTCGGCGTACTCCAGGAACTGCGCCGCGACGAGAAATTCGCCACCACACCGATCATGGCCCTGACCGCCAGCGCCATGCAGGGCGATCGCGCGCGAGCCCTGGCCGCCGGCTTCGACAGTTACGTCAGCAAGCCGATCCCACTGCCCGCCCTGCGCGAAGAAGTAGAACGCCTCCTCACCCGCGCTTGACCTGGGACAGTCTTACAGCAACCCATGCTTGCGCATCTTATAGCGCAAAGCGTCCCGCCCGATGCGAAGCTCCCGCGCCGCCTGAGACTGGTTCCCCCCCGCCTTTTCCAAAGCCTCCGCCAGCAACCGCTTCTCGTGAGCCTCGAACGTTTCCTCCCCCGTCGAAGGAGCCCCCACACCCGCCGAAGCCGCATGCCGCAAAGGAAAGCGCAGGTATTCGGGCAGATCCTGCACATCGATGGTTTCCGCCACCGCCATAATGCACGCGTGGCCTAATACGTTCTCCAGTTCCCGCACATTGCCCGGCCAATCGTGCCGTGCCAGTACAACCTGGGCGCGCTGCGTAAGACCACGCAGATCCTTATGGAACTGGCGCGAGTACTTCTCGACGAAATGCCGTGTCAGCAGCGGCAGGTCTTCCTTGCGCTCCACCAGCGGCGGCAAACGTACTTCGATCATCGACAGCCGGTAATAAAGATCTTCTCTGAATTGCTTCTCCGCGATAGCCGCATGCAGATCGCGATGCGTCGCCGCAATCACATGCACATCCACATGGCGCGGCGTGAGCGACCCCACGCGCAGCACTTCCTGGTTCTGCAGCGTGCGCAGCAGCTTGGCCTGCGTGCTGACCGGCATGTCCCCGATTTCGTCCAGAAAGATGGTGCCTTTATCGGCGAATTCGAACAGCCCCGCTTTATCCTGCGTGGCCCCGGTAAATGACCCGCGAACATGCCCGAACAATTCGCTTTCAAACAAGGTCTCAACCACCGCCGAGCAGTTCAGCACTACAAACCTGCCGTTCGCCACCGGGCTCAGATTGTGCAGCGCCCGCGCCGCGAGCTCCTTGCCGGTTCCCGTCTCACCCGTAATCAGCACGCTGCGGTAATGCGGAGCGATCCGGCGTATGCGCGAGAAGGCCTCCCACATGGCCGCACTGCCTCCGATCATGCCCTCGAACTGCGCATTCTTAAGCAATTCATCGCCCAGCGCGGTGGCGCGCCTGCGCTGTCTTGCGGCGTCCACCAGCTTCGCGATCCGCTCCCGCAGCGCCGTGATAGAAACCGGCTTGTTCAGGTAATCCGAGGCGCCTTTCTTGATCGCCTCCACCGCCGATTCGCTGGTGTAATGAGCGGTCATCAGAATCACGTCGATGGCCGGGTCGAACTCGGCGACGCGTTCCAGAACTTCCATTCCGGTAATGCCCGGCATAACCAGGTCGGTCAGCACGATATCGGGGTGCTCGCGATAAACCGCGTCGAGACCTTCTTCGGGATCCTGCGCGGTGAAAATCCGCAGGCCCTCGCTGGCCAGCGCGGTGGAAAGTAATTCCAGGCTGCCCGCATTATCGTCGATAATGACCAGCCGAATAATCGGTTCGTCGTCCGTCGCGGTAGCCTTATGTGGCTGAAGTGTCATCTTGGTCGGATAGAATCCTGTTCAATCCTACCGAAACGCTCCGGTGCGTGGCGGCGCAATGCGCGCAGCAGAGCCTCTTTGCCCACCGGTTTTTGCAGATATTCGGTGGCGCCGCGGCGGAATGCCGAGGGATCCTTATCGAGCACGGATACCACGAAGATGGGCACCCTGCTCATTGCCGGAGTAGCTCGCAGATCTTCGAGAACGCGCCATCCGTTGCGATCCGGCAACTGCAGATCGAGTGTAATAGCGTCCGGACCGATGCGGTGCGCCATAGCCAGGCCGGCTTCCGCCGTAGCCGCGAACTCGATGTGGATTCCCAGTGGCTGCAGATAACTGGCCATCAGTTCCCGCCCCGAAGGCTCGTCCTCGATTACCAATACCACCGGCTGCTCGCGCGATCGGGCCGGATCCGTGGGAACGGTAAACGTGAACACGCTGCCCCGCCCCGGCGCGCTCTCGACGGTTATGGCGCCGCCGTGCATTTCCACCAGCCGCTTCACAATCGCCAGGCCCAGCCCCGTGCCCTCGCGCACACCACTGGTGGCCGATCCCACCTGGCGGAACCTGTCGAAAATAGCCTCCTGATCTGCCGCCGCGATGCCGATACCGGTATCCGAAACAGAGAATGCCGCCACGTCGGGCGCGGTCGGGGAATGATCGATCCAGACGCTCCCCCCTTTGGGCGTAAACTTGACGGCGTTACTCAGCAGATTGACCACGATCTCACGGAACCGAACGCGGTCCGCGAGGACAAACACGGGCCTTCTGATCCGGTCTTCGATGGTGATATCTTTCGCCTGCGCCGCCGGCATCATGCCCTGCAATGCGTCCCGCAATACTTCGCGCGCATCGAAGCTCTCGATCCTCAGTTCCATGCGGTTGGCTTCAATCTTGCTCAGGTCCAGGATGTCGTTAATCAGTTCCAGCAGATGTACCGAATCGCGATGGACATGCCCGACGAAGCGTCTCTGTGCGTCGTTCAACGGACCCTGAATCTCTTCTTCGAGCAGTTCGGTGAAGCCGATAATCGTATGTAGCGGCGTGCGCAGCTCATGGCTCATGCTGGCCAGAAACTCGCTCTTCAGCTGATTGGCCCGCTCCACTTCGCGGTTGCGCGCCTCCAGTTCCTGATTGGCTCGGCGAATCTGTTCCTCGAACGCTTTGCGCTCGGTAACGTCGCGCACGATAGCCAGCACGCTGAAGCTGTCGCCGGTCCGGATTGGGCTCAGGCCGATCTCGACGGGGAACTCCGAGCCATCCCGCCGCCGCGCCGCCAGCGTAAGCCCCTGGCCCATGGGCCGCGTAGTAGCGTTGCCCGCGTAGCCGTCGCGATGTCCGGCGTGCCTGCCGCGAAACGATTCGGGCAGCAGATTCTCGATCAATGTCCCGAGCAGTTCTCCGCGGTTATACCCGAACAGCTTTTCGGTGGCCCGATTCAACAACAGGATGCGGCCATCCCGATCCACTTCGAGGATGGCGTCGGGAGCGGCCTCCAGCAACTCGCGAAGCCGTGCTTCCGCCTTGGTGCGGGCGCCCGCTTCGGCCACCAGCAACATCCCACCCGAAGTCCGTTGGGCCAGATGGAATTCCACGTCCACCGGCGATCCGTCCTTCGTGCGCACCGGAGAAGCGCATTCGAAATGTCCGTCGCGCGCGAACCCCAGGGAAACAGGCGCCGCCTTGCCCAGTACCGCTTCCTCACTCCAACCGAAGGTGGAAGCTGCGCCGGGGCTCCATAGATCGATCAACCCCTGCGCGTCGATGCCGACGATCGCCTCAGGCAGCAGGGCGGCAAGTGTTTCGAGTGCCTCTGTCACGCGTTCCGGAGTCATGCTTTTCACCCCAGCCCGCGCGGCGCGAACTGCCGTAGGGAATATTAGCAGGTTCGCCAAGACATCTTCCTTGCCGCTCAAACGCTGAGCACCGGACAGGGCATGTCACGTACGATGGCATAGGCATGGGAGCGCAGCCGGCCCGCGAAGTGCGGCAGAGCGCCACGGCCAATCAGAACAAGGTCCGCGCGCTGGTTCTCGGCCACGCGCCGGACCGTCTCCGGAATATTGCCCGCTTCAATAAGAACTTCGAAGTTTGTTCCCGCCTCCTTCTGCATACCGGCGACGGCCTCCCGCGCCTGATCTTTTAGAAACGCCGCAAATTCCAGATCGAGGTATTTCTCCACCCCCGCTTCTGAAACGGGCACGGCATGCGCCAGCTGTATAGTGGCGCCGGACTCCGCCAATTGAGCCGCGTAACGGATCAACCGCGCCCCTTCCGGAACTGTATCGATGGCGCAGACAATTTTCCGCCAATCCGTATGTTGCTTGCCTGCTCCATCGCAATGGGACGCGGTCCACACGGCGCAGCTCGCGTCATGCAGGATTTTGGCCGTCACGGAACCGAGCAGCGCAGCGCGAAACCGGCCCTGGCCGCGCGTGGGGAGCATGATGAGATCGTTTTCCCAGATGCGCGCCAACTCCGCGATGCAGGAACCTGGGTCGCCCTCATCCACCACCGTTCTTACCGGCATGCCGGGGAACTCCGATTCCGCCAGGTCGTGCAGCCTTTTTTCCGCGCTTTCCTTCATCTCCTCGAGAGGAAATTCGAATACTACCGGCGCTTCCGGCGTCCCATACGCCATAGCGGGGACTTCCACCAGATGCAGGAGCGTGAGAGAAGCCCGGAATCGGGCGCACGCCGCTTTCACATGCGGAGCCACCACGCGGCTGCGTTCCGAAAAATCGACAGGGAAGAGAATGTTCGTAAAAGGCATGTGTTTTCCCCCTTGTTCTTATTGCAACCGTTTAGCCGTGGCGCAAGGAATCGCAACAATAGCCGTATGTTTATGTTTTATATGGGCTTAAGGCGTTCTTGAGGCAACGCCGGGTGCTGCTTGCCGGATGCTGCCTGCGCCAAAAAACTCAGCTTGACGCAGGTCTTTTCCCGGAATGCTGCGAGAGGCGCTATCGCCGGCAAATTCCAAATCTCGGTCCCGCCGTGGACGTGAGATAATCGGGTGGTCCGGAAAACACGATCTTTATGGGTTTGAAACCAGTTGTCATTCTCACTCTCGGCCTCTTCGCCGCATCCGCCGGATGGGCGCAGGATGCTCCGCGCCAATTGACTGTCATCGACCCAACCAACCTGCCGGCGCAGAAAATCGGCAAAGAAGATCTCCTCGGTGTGACGGTTTACGATTCGCCCGAATTGACTCATACCTATCGCGTGATGGCCGACGGCCACATCCGGCTGCCCATGCTGAAGAATACAATTCTGGTGGAAGGGCTCTTACCCGACGATGTGTCGATTCTGATTGCCGACGAATTGAAGCGGGAACAGTTACTGGTCGATCCTTTCGTTACGGTGACCGTGGCCGAGTACCACAGTCGCCCGATCAGCGTTACCGGCGCCGTCAGAGCGCCCGTTATCTTCCAGGCGATCGGCACGGTACATCTGCTCGACGCCATTGCCAAAGCCGGAGGCCCCGACCCCATCGCCGGACCTGGCGGAGAGATTATCGTGACGCGACCAAACGGCGACGGCGGCGCCCAATCCATTCAGCGCATCCCGCTGCGAGCGCTTTATAACGGCGCCGATGAAAGTCTCAACATTAAACTTACCGGGGGCGAAGAGATTCGCATACCTCCTGCGGACACTATTGTCGTAACCGGGAACGTCAAGACGCCCGGAGTATATCCGGTGCGCGAATCGGGGACGTCCACGGTTCTGACGGCTATCGGACAAGCCCAGGGTTGGGGCATGTATATACCAACCAGGGCCTACATCTACCGTTACGACCAACAGGGCCAGCGACACGAGATTGAAGTTCCCCTGAAGGCCATCAGAAAGCGCAAGCAGCCGGATGTGGTCCTGCAGGCTAAAGACATCCTCTACCTGCCGGAGAACCCGACTGCCAAGAATGTCGATACTGCGATTTCGGCGATGACCGGGTTGAGCGTCACGGCCGCCGCCGCCCTGATCTATACCAGAAAGCAATAGCGGCCCAATCCTGATGACGGTCGCCATAAAAGCTATTCTCCTGGCCACGTTCGGCCTGATCGCCGCTGATTCTATCGAGAAGAATGGCGATGTCGCGGATGGTGATGACAGCAAATTTGAAGCTCCTGACCCTCGATGATTTGGTCGCTCTCAGGCAGTCATGGAAAGCACAGGGCAAAACCGTCGTGTGGACTAACGGATGCTTCGACCTGCTCCACGCCGGCCATGTTCGCAGCTTTCGCGAGGCGAAGGCGCTGGGCGATATTCTGGTGGTGGGGCTTAACAGCGATTCGAGCGTGAAGGCAATCAAAGGTGATTTGCGGCCTGTAGTTCATGAGGAAGATCGCGCCGAGATCGTAGCGGCGCTTGAGGCCGTCGACTATGTGACCATCTTCGACGATCCCGACCCCGTCAATGTGCTCTCCCGCCTGCGCCCCGACATCCACTGCAAAGGAGCCGAATACGCTTCCGGAGACCGGTCCGTACCGGAGCGCGACGTGGTGCTGAGCTACGGCGGCGAAATCCGCTTTCTTCCCCTCTATAGTGGCCGTTCGACAACAGGCCTGATCGAACGCATTTGCGCGGCCGCGGCGCGGGACGCATGCCCGAAATAAACGAAGCGATCACGCGCTTCCTCGATCGGGCGCCTTCCATCACGGTGCTGGTAGTGGGCGATTGCATGCTCGACGCATACGTCTCGGGCGCGGCCTTCCGAATTTCACCGGAAGCCCCGGTGCCGATCGTCAACGTGTCGCGGCGGCGCTACCTGCCCGGCGGCGCGGCCAATGTGGCAGCCAACGCGCGGGCGATGGGCGCACAGGTGGCCATAGCCGGTGTCACCGGAGTTGACGAATCCGGCGTGCGGCTCAGACAGGAACTGGAACGCAGAGACATCGGCATGGAGGCGTTGGTGGAAGATGCCACGCGCGCCACCATCACTAAAACGCGCATCACCGCGGCGGGCCAGCAGATCGTCCGCTTTGACGATGAGGATCTCGCGCCGTTTGCCCAGCCCTTGCTGGCTGAGCTCAAATCCCGCTGCGCGACGGCGCTCGGTTCGGCGCATGTCTGCGTGATTTCCGATTACGCCAAGGGTGTCGCGAGCGACGCTTTCTGCCGCTGGCTGATCGATGAAGCGGCGCGGCTCAAGGTTCCGGTCGTGGTCGATCCCAAATCGCGCGATCTCTCACGCTATCGGGGTGCGAGCGTGATAACGCCTAACCTGAAAGAGGCGATGGAGGCCGCGGCAGCCTTACCTGGTTCGGCCCCCGATCCCTGCGCCGATCTCGATCCTCTGGCCCGTTTATTATTGCCGCGGATCGCCCCTTCGGCGCTTCTCGTCACGCGCGGCGAAGCGGGCATGTCACTCTTTGAGAATGGGAAACAGGAGATCCACTTGCCCGCTCTGGTGAATGAGGTGGCGGATGTCACCGGCGCGGGCGATACGGTTGTGAGCGCGCTCGCCATCGCGCTGGGCGTTGGTCTGAATCTGCATCGGGCGGCGCAAATCGCCAACATCGCGGCAGCCGTGGCGGTTGGCCACCATGGCACCTGGGCGGTCCGCGCGGACGAACTTAAGGATGCCGCGGCGCGTCTGGCGGAAGCGGCGCGTGCATGCTGAAACGCGCCCTGTTCCTTGATCGCGACGGCACCATCATCGCCGAACGCGGTTATCTGAAGGACCCGAGCGGGATCGAAGTTCTGCCCGGCGCCGTGGACGCGCTGCGCAAACTGGCGCGCGAAGGCTGGAAGCTGATCGTCATCAGCAACCAGTCGGGTGTGGGCAGAGGATTGATGACGGTCGATGAAATGAACGCGGTGCAGACGAAATTTCTGCGCACTCTGCGCGCTCAGGGGGTGGAAATCACCGCGTCCTATTTCTGCACGCACACGCCGGAAGACAACTGCGAGTGCCGGAAACCGTCGACGCTCTCGGTAGAGAAGGCGGTACGCGAGCATGCCATCAGCGCCCAGCAATCGTGGATGATCGGCGATCGCGAAGGTGACATCCTTTGCGGCCGCAATGCCGGCTGTTCCACCATCTGGCTGCGCAACCAGCAGTTCCCCGTAGCGGCCGAACTGCCCGACTTTATCGCCGCCGACTGGGGCGAAGTCTACGAACGGATCAGTTCCGATACCGACGCGTAAGCTAACGTTCCCGCCGGCGGTCCACCCGATATTCCTTGAACGCTTTGAAGCTCGAATTGTACATGCGAAGGGCCCGCCGTTCCATGCGGCCGAGGTTTTCGAGGCGTTCCGTTCTCTCGGTCAGGCTTTGATAACGCGCCGGCGCTCCGTCGCGGTCGGAGGCCTCCCGCAGGTGAGCGGCCGCTTCGCGCATGCGAGTCTGGCGCCAGCGCGCCATGGCCATGTTTTCGACGAAAATTTGCTCCATGATGCCAATCGGCTGGAGTTCCTGGTCGAGCGCGGACAGAATCGCGGCAAGGCGCCCCGTCGATTCGTTAGGAACGACTGTTTTGTTAAAAAGCGCATGCGGCGCGGGTTTTGTTTTCGCAGTAATGGTATCCATGCCCCGACTATGCGTGAGAAGCTTTCGCATTCAGGCAGGGTGCCGAGAGCGTGGTGTGTGTTTTCAGCGCGTTGCGCGGAGAAATAAGTTGAAAATAGTTGTCACCGCGATTTTGGGAACGTCGCCGCCGAACCGGAACGTCGTGCACTTGCTATCATCGGCAACGTATGGGGAACATGACGTTCACCGCTGTATATCTGAAGGTTCCAGAAGGCTATATTGCGTTCGTCGAAGAATTGCCCGGCACAAATACGCAGGGAGGTACCCTCGACGAGGCGCGCGCCAATCTGAAAGAAGCCGTCGGCATGGTCCTCGAAGCAAATCGCTGTCTGGCCGAGGAATCGTTGGAAGGTGTGAACGTGACACGGGAAAGCCTGATCCTGTCAGCCGCGTGAAGCGCGCCGACCTCATCCGCCATCTGGAGCAATCAGGATGCTAGCTTCATCGTGAGGGCGGCAATCACAGCATCTACGTCAATCGGAAAGTGCGGCGGTCCTCTGCGATCCCTCGGCATCGGGAAATCAACGATTTCCTTGCGCGCAAGATTTGCGACGACCTGCAGATTCCGCACCCGTCGAAATCCTGAGTAGTTTTTCAGAGTTTAACGGCGCCGGGCCCCCTGAAGTCATGCGATTGCGGCGTATTCAGGATCAACCTGACGAAACGTCCCACAGGAGGACTTCGCGATAATCATCGGATCACATCCGCGCGATGCGCGTTATGCGGGCATGTGACGGACTGCCAACGACCTGAATGTTCACATTGCCATCGAACCCGAGTGATGTTACCGGAGGGTGCTGACCGACTTGCGGAAGTAGCCTCCATGACTGCGTTGCGGTCGTCGCCGACTCCGGCTGACCAAAGAGCTTGCGCCCCCGGCCGAAGTTGGAGCTATTCCATCGATCTTATCGGCGTCGGAACAGCCTTGGTCGCTAGTATTTCCCCGCGAGTGGAATAATCGAGGTGGAATGCTCACTCGTGTCTATATCGACAATTTTCGAAGTTTTCAGAACTTTGAATACCTCCCGGAAGGGAAGCAACTGCTGTTGGGAGCCAACGGCAGCGGCAAGACTTCGCTTCTTGAGGTCCTGCGCCGCTTGAAGAGTTTTGTAAAAGGTGGCTCGAATCTGTTTACGCAGTCGACCCGCACCCGCTGGGGCAATAGTTCAATACAGGTATTCGAGCTTGGGGCGAGGCTTAGCGGCAAGAAGTTCGAGTATCGCCTGGAGCTTCGCTACGCCGAGGTGACCAAGGAGCAGGAGGTCGCCCTCGAGAGGCTCATCGTCAACGGCCGCACCGTTTTCGAGCTGGCTGAGGGCAAGATTCGTTTCTTCCCGAGCGCGGGCGAATCGGTTGCCGTTCCCCTTCAGACTAATCGTTCCGCCCTCCCGCTCTCCGTTTTAAGCAATGATGATGTTCGGCATTTCGTCGAGTGGCTTAGCGATCATGTCCACTGCTTCGATATCGACCCCTACCCTGGCCAGATGGACGAAGCAGCGGACAATGAGGAACGCGAACCGGACTTTGAACTCAACAATCTGGCCGGTTGGTATCGGTCTCTCGTCACAACATACCCGGACCAGAACGTTCGGTTTCTCGATTCCCTCAAACGGTGCATGGATGGTTTTCTAACGCTCAAGTTCTCGTCGCAGGAGGATGACGTGCGAAAGCTGCGAGCGGAGTTCACCTCGCCCACGAAGAAGAGAGTGAGCTACTCAATTTCAGAACTGTCCGAAGGCCAACGCTGTCTCATCTCTCTCTACATGATCCTGCACTTTCCCATCGAACAGGGAGACACCGTCTTTGTTGATGAGCCGGACAATTTTATCGCTCTCCGCGAAATTCAACCTTGGCTTCTATCGGCCGAAGAGGCCGTCGAGGAACACAACGGGCAGTTGATCCTCGTCTCACATCATCCGGAGACGTTGAATCAGTGGGCTCGGCTCTACGGGCTTCGGTTCTTCAGGGAGCAGAATGGCCACGTGCGTGTGGCAAAGTTTTCGCCCGATGAGAACAATCTCCAGCCATCGGAAGCCATCGCGAGGGGATGGGAGTAGGTGGCCAGGCCATCGCAGGTGATTGTCCTCGTTGAGGACAATCGCCATCAACAATTCGTGCGGCGATACCTTCGCCGCTGCGGCCTTGAGCTGCACGCGATTCGGTTTGTACCGTATCCAGCGGGTGCAGGAAGTGGTGAACAGTGGGTCCGCGAGCGATTTGCTATGGAAGTTGACGCCTGTCGACGGCGGCGCGCACACGCCGATACAGCTCTGATCGTTCTGATTGATGCCGATCACCTCTTAGTGCAGGAGCGATTAGCGCAGCTCGACCGCAGCCTCGATGGAGCTCAAGTCGATCGTGTCCGTCAGGATGCGGAGCAAATCGCGAGGCTGGTCCCGAAGCGAAACATCGAAACGTGGATACTCTGTCTGAACGATGCGGCGGTAGACGAGGAGACCGATTACAAGAGAACCAGGAACGACTGGACGACACTGATTCGCTCCGGGATTGAAAAACTATACGATTGGACGCGTCCGAACGCACAACTTCCCGCCAGTTCAATATCATCGCTGCGACTTGGGATTGCTGAACTCAAAAGACTCCATTTCCGAAGTCGCTAGCCGCCGATCCGAAGATTACTCCCGATAACGCTTGGGTCCGCCGATTCACCTTGACGTATTGTCGGCGTCTCGTTGAAGTGCCCGCGTCACAATCTCAGGAAACGGCGCTGTGGGAGATCACTCCTCCGAAACCGGCGTCGTATAAGTCGAGATGTGTGGCTATCCAGAAAGGAGCACGGAGTGCCCGTTAATGGCTGATTGAAGCACCGCTCGCGCTCTTAATCCAGGTGCCGTTTCAGATCGTCGGCGCGGTAGCAGTGGGCGAAGGCGGTTTCCTTCGAAATCCGTCCGGCGCGCACCAGTTCGGCCAGCGACTGCTCCATCGTAATCATGCCCTCCGCCCGTCCGATCGAAAGTTGCAGGCGCAGTTGATGATCTTCACCCCGGCGGATCAGATTGCGTACCGCGTCGTTTGCCACCATGATCTCGACGGCAGGATACCGGCTGACTCCATCTGTACCGGGCAGTAGCTGCTGCGCCACGACCGCGGCGAGGGCCAGCGACATCTGCTGGCGGATCTGCGCCTGATTGCCGGCGGGAAACGAATCGAGAATTCGCGAGACGGCCTGGATGGTGTCGTTGGTGTGGAGCGTGGAGAAAACCAGGTGGCCGGTCTCCGCCGCCGTCAGCACGGTTGCCATGGTTTCGGCATCTCGCATCTCGCCGACCAAGATCACGTCCGGGCTTTGACGCAGGATGCTGCGCAGGCAGTAGCCGAAATCCAGAGTGTCGCGGCCCACTTCGATCTGCTCGACAACAGATTGCGAGTTGGCGTAGTGGTATTCGACGGGGTCTTCGATGGTGACGATGTGATAGCGGCTGCGTTTGTTGATGAGGTCGATGAGCGCGGCGAGCGTGGAAGTTTTGCCGCAGCCGGTGGGGCCGGTGACGAGCACCAGTCCCTGGCGCCGTTCGGTGAAGCGGGCGAGAACAGCGGGCAGGTTGAGCGACTCGAGCGACGGTGTGCGCGCCGGAAGCAGGCGGATGCAGGCTGCCATGGTGCCGCGCTGATAGTGGATATTGGCGCGGCAGCGTTTGCCGTTGGGGCGTACAAAGCTGAAATCGAGAGAGCGCTTCTGCTGGAGGTCGCGGCGCTGCTCCGGGGTGAACATGGGGGCGAGCAGATTCTGCACATCGTCGGGAGAGAGCGGCGCGGGGCTGCCGGGGGCGATGCTTCCGTTGATGCGGAAAATGACCGGGGATTCGGCTACCAGGATCAGGTCCGAGGCGCGGCGATCGGAGGCAAATCCGAGGAGTTGCTCCAGTGATGAGCCTGTGGGGACCGGGCGCGATGCGACTGTCGACTCGGGAGCTCCGCCAGGCGCCACGCGGTTCAACTCGCCGACGATGCGTTCCAGTTCGTTATCGAATCCCGGCATCCTGATTACTCAATAGGGCCTTAATGGCATCGACGCAAAGGACGGCCGCGTGTTTCGATTCATTGGAAAGTCCGCCGACGGCCTGTTCGATATCTTCCTTGCGCAGCGCCGCGAGGGCGGTACGGTCGAGGCCCTGGATCAACTCCGTTAGAGCGGAACCGGCGGCGATGGATGCGGCGCAGCCTCGCACCTTGTAGCGCGTTTCCACAATGCGGCCTTCATCCTCGCGCGCGCTTAGCCGGAGGATGTCGCCGCAGATGGGATTCGAAACTTCAATCACGCGCGCGGGGGCGTCGAGTTCGCCCACAT
>Ga0302320_10017135_pt1 | contig 14734 bp, 9 predicted proteins | sample Bog_T0_3_FD_202130 | JGI IMG/M metagenome (GOLD analysis project Ga0302320, IMG submission 202130) | Peat permafrost microbial communities from Stordalen Mire near Abisko, Sweden - Bog_T0_3 | ecosystem: Environmental > Terrestrial > Soil > Wetlands > Peat | place: Sweden: Abisko, Stordalen Mire...
AACCTACAACATCTCCGCGCCTGCCGGTAGCTACCAACTCCAGGTCGAAGCGCAGGGCTTTGAACCCCTCTCCCAGTTGCTCGATCTGTCCGCAGGCAGCGCAAAGCAGGACTTCACATTGAAGGTCGGACAGGTGGCCAGCATCGTTTCCGTCACCGCCACCGGCAGCTTTGTTGCGACCGCGTCCACAACCTCCACCAAGACCGATACTCCGCTCATTGAGACTCCACAGTCCGTCTCCGTAGTCACCGAAGAGCAGATGACCTCGCGCGGCGTACAGACCATAAACCAGGCGATTGAGTACACGCCGGGCGTCGGGGTGAACACCTTTGGCACGGACAGCCGCTTCGACTACGTCAATATCCGCGGCTTTGACGAGTCCACCTACGGCATCTATCGCGACAACTCTCGCTGGCAGAGCGGCCAGGTTTCCGGTGAGATTGATCCCTACATGATCCAGGAAGTGGACGTAATCAAGGGACCCAGTTCCGTGCTCTATGGACAGAACACCCCGGGCGGCCTCATCAACCTGGTTACCAAGCGTCCGCCCTTGGAAACCTCGAACGAAGTGGTTGCCAGCTTTGGCGCCTTCGACCGCAAGCAAATCCAGGAAGACCTGGGTGGTCCTATTGCCGGCAACTCGACCGTGCATTACCGTTTCACCAGTCTCTATCGCAACAGCGATACCCAGGTAAACTATGTTCCCGATGACCGCTGGTTCCTCGCTCCGGCCCTTACCTGGACCCCGGACCACAACACCACCTGGACGATTCTCTCCGACTATCAGCACGACAACACCGGTTGGGGACAGTTTCTGCCCTCGCAGGGAACTTTAACCGCCAATCCCAACGGTCCCGTCAGTACCAGCTTCTTCGCCGGCGAACCCGGCTATGACTTCTTCCATCGCAACCAGTGGTCGGTCGGCAGTCTCTTCGAACATCATTTCGGGGAGCGCTTCACCCTGCGCAACACCTACCGGCATTCAAGTGTCGCTTACAACGGTAACGACGTCTTCGGTGACGGGCTCGAAGCCAATCTTCGTACCCTGGACCGCTTTGCCTTTGGCACCTCGTTGCACCTGGGCGTTGACACCACGGATACCCAGTTGTTCGTGCAAGTCAAGACCGGAATCATTGAGCACTCCATTCTCGTCGGCCTCGACTATTCCCACTCAGACTCTCTGATTGTCAGTGGCTTTGCGAGCGCGCCGAGCATTGATCTCTACCAACCTGTATACGGTGCGACCATACCCTCGCTTTTCACCTACTACAACGTGAAACAGCCCATCGGCCAGACCGGCTTGTACTTCCAGGATCACGTCAAGATCGCCAGGCGCATTGTCGCCACGCTCAGCGGCCGTCAGGATTGGACGACCCTGACAACGGACAACCAACTTGCTGCCACCACTTCCAAACAGACTCCCGATAAGTTCACCGGGCGCGCTGGGATCACCTATCTGGCTGAAAATGGAATTGCTCCATACTTCAGCTACTCCACTTCGTTCCTGCCCACTGCGGGCGTGACTTACACCGGAACGCCGTTTGCACCGACCGAAGGCCGCCAGTTCGAAGCCGGCGTCAAGCTTCAGCCCAGGCGCTCCCACAGCTTTATCACCGCCTCCTGGTTCCAGATCGATGAAACCAACGTGCTGACGCCCGATACCGCCCATCCCAACAACTCCGTTCAGACCGGTGCCGTACGTTCGCGCGGTGTCGAATTCGAAGGCGTGGCCAGCGTTGCGCAGGGCCTCAATCTTCATGCTTCCTACTCCTACCTGGATGAGTCCATCACCAAGGCCAACGACGGCACAGTTGGCAAGCGTCCAACCCAGATTCCCGATCAGTTGTTCGGTATCACCTCGGACTACACATTCTCCCGTGGTCCCGTCAAAGGCCTGGGCGCTGGCCTTGGTGTGCGCTTCGTGGGAACCTCCGCTGGCAACGCTGACAACTCCATCATCGTGCCCACCTATACGCTGGTGGATGCCACTCTGCGCTATATCTGGAAGTCCACGGAGCTTCAAGTCAATGCCACCAACCTCGGCGACACGACCTACGTCGCCGTCTGCCAATCGGTCAACTATTGCAACTACGGCAACCGCCGCAACATAATAGGCTCGCTACGCTATCACTGGAGCGACTGGTCCAGGATGCGCTAGGAGTTCGCAGCGAAAGGGTTAGACAACAACATGTCCGTCCAGATCGATCTCGCAATTGTGAACGGAGCGATCTGGACGGAAAACCCCAACCAGCCACACGCCGAGGCGCTGGCAATCTCAGGCTCCCGCATCTCTGCTGTTGGCGACAGCAAAACCATCCTCCACATGGCCGGCCCCCGCACCCGCGTCATCGACGTGCAGGGCCGGCGCATCGTTCCTGGCTTTAATGACGCTCACCTCCACTTCTACATCGGTGGCGATACTCTCACCAGCGTCGATCTTCATGAAGCCAACAGCCACGCAGAGCTTCGCGAGCGCATCGCTGCCTTTGCCCGCACCGCGCCTCGCGGTGAGTGGATTCTCAATGGCAGTTGGGACCAGGAACGCTGGACACCCTCAGTCCTCCCTACCCATGAGCTGATTGATTCCGCTACTCCCGATCATCCCGTCTGGGTCAATCGCACCGATGGCCACATGATGCTGGCCAACGCCGTGGCCATGAAGCTTGCCGGAGTGGACCGCAATACCCCCGATGTTCCTGGCGGCGAGATCGTCCGCGACCACGCGGGCAACCCAACCGGTGTGTTCAAGGATGCGGCCAAGCGCCTTGTGGACCGGGTGATTCCTCTCCCGTCCCGCGGCCACATTCTCTCGGCCATTGCCGCCGCCCAGCAGCACAGCGCGCGCAACGGCATCACCAGCGTGCAGGATATGGGCGTGCTCGGCAGCCGCGGCGGCGAGGTCATGATCAATGTCATCCGCGCCTATTCGGAGATGCAAGGCCGGGGTGAACTCAAAGTGCGCATCTCCGCACGGATACCGCTAAGGCAGTGGAGAGACCTCTACGACCCAGCTTTGGCCGCTTGTTTCGGTTCCGACAAGTTGCACCTCGGCGGCGTCAAGAGCTTTTCGGATGGCTCCCTCGGCTCTACCACCGCATGGTTCTTCGAGCCTTACAGTGACGCCCCCTGTTCCTGCGGACTTCCCAGCGACGAATTTCTCGACCCCGAGCAGGCCTACGCCAACCTGCGCGACGCCGATGCGCACGGCCTGCAAGTTGCCATCCACGCCATCGGCGACCGCGCCAACAGTGTGGTCCTCGACATGTGGGAGCGGTTGGCCGCTGAGAATGGGCAGCGCGACCGCCGTGCCCGCATCGAGCACGCCCAACACCTCCGCCCTTCCGAGTTCGCACGCTTCGCCCAACTGAACGTCATCGCCTCCGTCCAGCCTTACCACTGCATCGACGACGCCCGCTGGGCTTACAAGCGGATCGGCCACCAGCGCGCCCGCGGCGCCTATGCCTTTCGATCTTTGTTGGACGCCGGCGTTCGCCTGGCCTTTGGATCGGATTGGTGGGTGGCTCCGCTCAATCCGCTGATGGGCATCTACGCCGCTGTCACCCGCCGCTCGCTCGACGGACAGTTTCCCGCCGGATGGGAGCCCGAACAGAAGATCTCCGTTTCCGAAGCCGTGCATGCGTACACATACCAGGCCGCGTACGCTTCTCACGAGGAGGACATAAAGGGATCGCTCGAGCCCGGAAAGCTCGCCGACCTTGTCGTCCTCTCCGACGACATTTTCTCGATCGATCCCGTCTCCATTCAGGACGTCAAGGTGGACATGACTATCTTCGGTGGCGAAGTCATCTTTGAACGTGAGCCGCCCTGCACATCGTGAGGCGCCGGCACATTCCTCCTGGGGAAGAGCGCTGTACTGTTGAGAGGCGATTCGCGCTGCCTGCTCCCCGCACTCGTTCAAGGCAACACCGGAATACATGAGAAGAAGTTGGCAGCACCCACGGGCGCACGGATCGGCACGCAGGAATTGATCCAACCGGAACAGACCTGCGCCGCACATAACTATCGTCCGCTCGATGTACTCATCGAGAGCGCGGCGATCATTTGGCTCTCCGACATAGACGGACGCAGCAAAGCCATCTTCACGCCGCGAAGCGAAGTATCTCCGGCCGGCTGGATGAGCGAGGACTCGGCCTCGAGCAAACCAACGCCTTTTAGCGCGCCTTCCACTTCGCAGAAAGCAGGGTACGCTTCTGCTCGACCGAGAGCTGCGGCTTTTCCGGTTGTGCTGCCGGAGGCATGTGCCCGTGCGTCTTCCGTGGTGTGTCCAGCAGTGCCTTGATGGAGAGCGCGATTCGCCTGGTCTTCGCATCCGCGCTCAGCACTTTCACCTTCACGATCTGGCCCACCTTTACCGCTTCACCCGGATCCTTGACGTAGCGGTTGGAAAGCTCGCTGATGTGAACCAATCCGTCCTGGTGTACGCCGATGTCCACAAAGGCGCCAAACTTGGTCACGTTGGTTACAACGCCTTCCAGAATCATTCCCGGACGTGCATCGGTGATTTCGCGGATACCGTCGGCGAAGTTGGGTGCCACGAATTTGTCGCGCGGATCGCGGCCCGGTTTCTTCAGCTCTTCGAGAATGTCGTTGAGCGTGAACGCGCCGGCGGCGAGTTGCGCGCGGTCCACCTTCTCCAGCAACTCGGGACGTTGGATCAGTTCGCGCACCGGAGTGCCGAGCGACGCGGCAATCTGCTCCACGACCGCATAGGACTCGGGGTGGACGGCCGTCATGTCGAGCGGATTCTCGCCATCGCGAATGCGCAGGAATCCTGCAGCTTGCTCAAACGTCTTGGGACCGACGCCGGGAACCTTCGTCAGTTGCGCGCGCGAATGGAAGCGGCCATTCTCGTCCCGATACTTCACGATGCTGGCCGCGGTGCGTTGGGTGACGCCTGCCACGTAGCGCAGCAGCGTCCACGAAGAGGTATTCAGATCCACTCCCACGCGGTTGACGCAGCTCTCGATCACGGTTTCGAGCGATTGCTGCAGGTTGCGCTGATCGACGTCATGCTGGTACTGCCCCACTCCGATGGATTTTGGATCGACCTTCACCAACTCGGAGAGCGGGTCCTGCAGCCGGCGCGCAATACTGATGGCCCCGCGCACGGTGAGGTCGAGATCGGGAAACTCCTGGCGGGCGACTTCCGAGGCGGAGTACACGCTGGCGCCGCTCTCACTGACGCTAACCGCGAAAATCCGGTCGAGCTTGCGCTCGCGCAGAAACTCGCGCACGAACTGATCCGTTTCGCGTCCGGCGGTTCCGTTTCCAATGGCGATGGCGCGCAGGTCGTGTTGCGCCATCAACCTTTCCATGACCTTGGCCGACTGTTCCAACCCGCTCTTCGAGGTGAAGGGATACATCACGTCGTGGGCCACGAACTTGCCCGTCTCGTCCACAATCGCGAGTTTGCATCCGGTGCGCAGGCCGGGGTCGATGCCAAGCACGGAGATGGGGCCGGCAGGCGGAGAGAGCAGCAGGTTGTGCAGATTGTCGCGAAACACGGCGATGGCGTCGGCATCGGACCGCCTCTTGAGTTCCATCCGAATCTCGCCCTGAAGCGATGGATTCAACAGGCGCTGCCAGGCATCTTCCATTGCCATGACGAGCTGCGGAGTCCAGTCTCCCTGGGCGCGCAGGATGCGTGCGCGCAAAATCTCAATCGCATGCAGAGCATCAACTTCGAGGAGGAAGTACAAAACGTTTTCGGCTTCGCCTCGGCGGATGGCCAACATGCGATGCGACGGGATGGTCTTCGCCGGCTCGCGATAGTCGTAGTACATCTTGAATTTTTCCTGCTCATCCGCGGCGTCCGCGGCCTTGCGGCTCGTGACCAGTCCGGTGTCGAAGAGGAACTGCCGCAGCGCCTGGCGCACATTGGCGTCCTCGCTCATGGTCTCGGCGACGATGTGGCGCGCGCCTTCCAGGGCCTGCTCGACGTTGCCAACGCCTTTCTCCTCGCTGACGAACGTCGCGGCGAACTCGGCCAGAGACAGTGCGGCAGGTTGCTGTCGCCAGAGGTATTCTGCCAGCGGCTCCAGCCCCTTCCCGCGCGCGATGGTGGCCTTGGTGCGGCGCTTCGGCCTGTACGGCAGGTAGAGATCTTCCAGTTCGCTTTTATCGAGGCACTTTTCGATGCGCGATTTCAACTCATCGGTCAGCTTGCCCTGTTCCTCGACGGAGCGCAGGATGGCTTCACGGCGAGAGACCAGGTCGCGGAAATAGGCCGCTTGCTCCTCGATCTCGCGGATCTTTACTTCGTCGAGATTGCCGGTGGCCTCCTTCCGGTAGCGCGCAAGGAAAGGCACGGTGCCCCCGCCTTCAAGCAACTCGATGACCGCAGCGAGGCCGCGCAAGGGAACTTCAATCGTCTGCGCAATGTGCAGCAGAATTTCCGGAGACAGACTTCTCAACTCAGACATGGCTTCTGCTAATTCTAACTGCGCGGCCGATTGATCTCCAGTTCACAATGACAAACGGGAATCGAGCCATCGAATTCCTCCAATCCGGCCCATCCGTCCGTAAACTTCGGCTAACCATTTCGGCCCATCCCCATTACTATGATGGTTGGCGTCAAAGGTCGCGAGTCCATGCCCAGCCACGAGAGACAGCTTGTACCGAGCCACGCGATGCGAGCGGGGAGCAGCTTTCCTATCGGCGCCACGCCGAGCGAGCCCGGCGTGAACTTCAGCATCTTCTCTCGCCATGCTTCCAGCGTGGAGTTACTCCTGTTCGACCACGAAGTGGACGCGCAACCCTCGCGTGTCGTTCGCTTCGATCCCGTAACCAACCGTACCTATCACTACTGGCACGTGTTCGTGCCTGATGTGCGTCCTGGTCAGATCTATGCCTACCGCGTCGAAGGTCCCTTCGATCCATCGAAAGGACTGCGCTTCGATCCCGGCAGAGTCCTCCTCGATCCCTACGGGCGCGACGTCGTGGTGCCTGCAAGTTACGACCGTGAGTCCGCATGCCGGCGAATCGATACCGCGGCAACCGCCATGAAGAGCGTCGTCGCCGAGCCGAACTCATACGACTGGCAAGGGGATGCGCCGCTCCGCCGGCCCTCTGCACAGACCATCATCTATGAACTGCATGTGCGTGGTTTCACCCGGCATCCGAGCTCCGGAATTCCCGAGCACCTGCGCGGAACCTATGCCGGTGTAATCGAGAAGATCCCCTACCTACAGGAACTCGGCATCACCGCCGTCGAACTTCTACCCGTGTTCCAGTTCGATGCGCAGGAGTGTCCGCCGGGGCTGTTGAATTACTGGGGCTACGCGCCCGTCTCCTTTTTCGCGCCCCACCGGGCGTACAGTTCCTGCCAGGACCGGCTTGGCCCCCTGAACGAGTTTCGGGACATGGTCAAAGCGCTCCATCGCGCCGGCATCGAGGTCATACTCGACGTAGTTTTCAACCACACGGCAGAGGGCGACGAGCATGGCCCCTGCTGTTGTTTCAAAGGGGTGGATAACAGCACCTACTACACCCTCGAAGAGGATCGCGCAAAGTACGCGAACTACAGCGGAACCGGAAACACCATTCGAGCCAACAATCCCATTGTCCGCCGCATGATTGTCGACAGCCTCGTCTACTGGGTCCAGGAAATGCATGTGGACGGATTTCGATTTGATCTGGCTTCCATCCTCACGCGAACCTCATCGGGCCGCCAGATGTCCAATCCGCCGATACTCTGGGACATCGAATCGGACCCTCGACTGGTGGGCACCAAGTTCATCGCCGAGGCATGGGATGCAGCCGGCCTCTACCAGGTGGGAAGCTTTGTCGGAGACACATGGAAGGAGTGGAATGGACATTTTCGCGATGACATCCGCGACTTCTTCCGCGGCAGGAATGGCACCGTGCGGCGTCTTGCCGATCGCCTGCTCGGCAGCCCGGAGATTTACGGCCACAAGCAGCGCGAAGCAGAGCAGAGCGTCAATTTCATTACCTGCCACGACGGCTTCACCCTCAACGATCTTGTCTCTTACGCGCACAAGCACAATGAGTCCAATGGCGAGAACAATCGCGATGGCGCCGATGACAACCGCAGTTGCAACTGGGGGCACGAGGGTCCGTGCCAGGATGAGGTTGTCGAAAAGCTGCGTAACCGCCAGGCCAAGAACTTTCTGGCCGTGACCATGCTCGCGCTGGGCGTGCCGATGATTCTCATGGGTGACGAAGTCCGGCGGACGCAACTGGGCAATAACAACGCGTACTGTCAGGATAGCCCGATCAGTTGGTTCGACTGGACACGGCTCGATTCCCACGCCGACTTATTCCGTTTCGTCCGCTTGCTCATCGAACGCCGCTTGTTGCGCGATGTGGCCCCGGAGCAGGAACGCATCACCCTGAATCAGTTGCTCGCCGTGTCCAACAAAGCATGGCATGGCGTCAAGCTGAATCGGCCCGACTGGAGCGACGACTCGCACAGCCTGGCCATCAGCGCCGACCTTGCCAATGGCAGACGGTACTTCTATGCAATCCTCAACGCTTACTGGGACCCATTGGAGTTCGAACTCCCCGTGCTCGCCAACGGCGCCGGAAATCAATGGCGCCGATGGATCGATACCTCCCTCGACTCACCGCACGACATCGAGGAATGGCAGACTTCCCCAGTCGTTTCGGCAGGCACCTACCGGGCTGGACCGCGGTCCGTGGTCTTGCTCGTGGCGCGCCCGCAGCAACCCGACTGAGTCGGCCGAACTCGCGCGAACGGCGTCTGAGCCGCTTTGACCATACAGGCTCGCCCTGGGTTGTTACGATTCACTTACTCAGGGGTAGGAATATCGCCTGTGACTGGCTAGCACCAAGCAGTAATGGAGGCTTCAAGTATGGTAAAGAAAATGGTATTGGCAGTGTTCGGTCTGCTTATCGCTATCGGTCTGGCGATGCCGCAGAAGGCCGAGGCTCAGGTCGCAGTCGGAGTCCAGGTCGGAGCGCCGGCAGTTGTGTTTACCAGTGGCTATCACGAAGGCTACTACTACGAAAATGGTTATCGCTATCAGAGAGACGACCGCGGCTACCGGCACTATGACCATTCCTACGGCGGACACACCGACTGGAAAACCGATAGTAATCACCGCGACGGAAACCATCATGACGAGCACCACCCAGATGGCGATCATCGCGACTGGAAAAAGTAACTGGGATCGCAATCACGTCCACGGCAACTAGCAAGTCTGTTTAAGCCTGTCCTCTCGATTGACCGATTCTGTGACGGCACAGATCGGCCATTCGAGGGACAGAACCTTCTCCGCCTTACGCTCGTGCGAAATCAATATATCCGCGCTGTACATCCGTGCTCAGCAGTTTGACCCGCACCCTGTCCCCAACGTCCGCCCCTTGTTGCCCGTGCGCTAACAATCCCTCTACAAGTGGCTGCAACACCCGAACAAAGGTGCCGTGCGGCGTCACGCCCGTAACGATTGCATCGAACGTTTCGCCGATTCTGCCGCTCATTGCCACCGCCGCGATCCGCTTCGACATCTCGCGCTCCACCTTGCGCGCCGCATCTTCTTTCGCCGTGCAGTTCGCTGCGATCGCCGCCAGCTCTTCGTCGGAATACGGCGCAGGCTGTTTCGCGAGGACGGCTTTCACCAGCCGCTGCGAGACCAGGTCGGAGAAGCGCCGGTTGGGAGCCGTCGAGTGGGTGTAGTCCTCCACTGCGAGTCCGAAGTGTCCTTGCTCCGGGTCGCCGCGGCGCTCCAGGACATACTCACCGGGCCCCATCAACTTGATCACAGCCAGCGACAGATCCGCAAAGTGGTCCGGGTCCGCAGCCTTGCGCTTCATCAGGAATTGGTTCAGCGCACCGGAGTCCGCTACGGCCGGCAGTGCCTCCCCAAACCGTGCCGCAAGCTCCACGATTCGGTGCCAACGCTCGGGAGTTTTCACCACGCGCCGGATCGAAGACACTTGCAGTAACAGGCGCGCCACGGTCCCATTCGCCGCAATCATGAAATCTTCGATCAACTCCGTCGCCCGGTTCTTCTCCTGTTTCGCCACGCCCACCACCTGCTGGTTGAGCATGATCGGGCGCGTCTCGATGGTCTCGATATTCAGCGCGCCGCGCCGGTACCGCTCATTCATCAGGGCCTGCGCCACCTCATCCTGCAGGCGTAGTTGGGATTGCAACTCGGGTGAGGCTGCCACTTTATCCGGAGCGGCGCCTCTGCCCTCCAGCCACGCCCCCACGGCGTCATAGGTGAGCTGCGCTTTATTGCGCACAATGGCGCGATAGGCCGCGTCCGCGCTCACCCGCCCATCCGCGCCAACCACGAACTCAATCACCACGCTGAGCTTGTCCGCTCCCTCCAGCAGCGAACTCAGGCCGTTCGAAAGCTGCTCCGGCAGCATCGCGAAATTTCGCACCCCGGTATAAACCGTCGTGGTTTCCTTCGCCGCATGTTGATCGATGGCCGAGTCCTTCGGCACAAAGGCATCGACATCCGCGATGCCCACCCGAACCCGCGTCCCACCTGCAGGCAACCGCTCTGCGACCTCGATCTGGTCGAGGTCGCGCGAGGTGTCGTTGTCGATCGAAGTCCATGGCAGATCGCGCAAGTCGCGAACCGCCGCGCTGGTCGCCACCTGCGGTGGGTGCGCTGCCAATTGCGCAAGCTGCTGCGCCGCCGCCGAAGGAAATTCCGGCTCGAAGCCGTGCTCCAGCATGGTCTGCCGGGCTGCCGCCTGTAGATCGAAGTGGGACTCAGGAATCGTGATCTTGCCTCCGCGAAACGTATCGCCTGCTCACAGCCAGCGGCTGAAGTCCCTGCCGTTTTCCGCCAGTTCAAACACTCCCACCCGCGACAACTCACCCACAATCCGATGCGTCTCCGGATCGCGCGCCGCCCTTGTGATCCAGTGATTAACCACGTCGTAGGTCTCGCCGGTGATCCAGTTCTGCGGCAGAACCTCCACCAGTCCTGCCTGCGGATACACCACGAAGAGGGCGAATGCGGGATCGCTCTTCTGCATCGCCTTGTAGCTTGTGGGAGACAGCAACTCGTCCACCCCGCGGAAGCACTCCGGCACCTCCAGCGCGTGCATCCCCGCCTCCACTTCCGTACTCACGGCGAACTCCGCCAGCGGGGCCGTGGCGGCGTACATGCGTTCGCTCGAAGCGGAAAACCATACCGCGATCTCCTCGAAGCTGAAGGCCTGCATCCGGTCCGGCTCAAAGCACGCAAAGCGCAGCACGCGCCCTTCCGGGCACCACACGCCGATCCTGTCTTCGTCGATGGAAAACGGCCGGCAGTAGGTATTCAGCGCCAGCCGGGGACGTTCCGGTTCGCCCTCTCCATGCAGCGTCACCAGGAAGTTCAAACCCTCTTCCTGGCCATGGAAGCGCCACCGGTAACGCCTGGAACCGCCGCCGCGCACTTCGGGAAAAGTCTCCCAGAACCACGGCGCCGGTCCCGTCGTCGATTGCACCAGCTTGTTCAACTGCTCGGGGAGAGACATCGTGCTCTCTCCTACGCGGGTACTCCGCGCGGTTTTACGTTTTCGCGGATGAACTTCACAATATCGTCCATCGGTGTGCCGGGCTGGAAGACGCCCTTCACCCCTACGGCCTTCAATGCCGGAATGTCCTGGTCGGGAATAATCCCGCCGACCAGCACCAGCACGTCGTCCATCTTCTGCTCTTTCAGCAGCTCCGCAACCCGCGGCACTATCGCGTTGTGCGCCCCGGAGAGAATGGACAATCCAATCACGTCCACGTCCTCCTGCAGCGCCGCGTTCACAACCATCTCCGGCGTTTGCCGCAGTCCTGTATAGATCACTTCCATGCCCGCATCGCGCAACGCGCGGGCAATCACTTTAGCGCCCCGGTCGTGTCCATCCAGGCCGGGTTTAGCCACCAGTACGCGAATTCTACCTTCGTTTGCCATATAAGTGCGTTATGTCCAGAAAAGTAACTCGATGCTCTATTCCATGATACCGCGCCCCACCCGGTTGCGGAAATGCAAAACGCCGCTCCGGTTGTCAAGCCGGAACCCCGCATTCACTTAACCCTGCATTCATTCAACCATGGCCAAACGCCGCCCGGCCCCTAGAACACTCCCCGCGACGCGATTGCCAGCTTCGCCGTCGTTACCACCTGTCCCACATGCCGCGACGTATGATCGGCCACATGCACCAGCAATCCGCCCACGGTCGTCGGCAGCGCCTTGCGCCCTAGCGCCCGCGCGGTCTCCAGGTCGCTTCCCGCAAAGGCGCGAATCCGCGCCTCGGCCTTCGTCAGCGCCGCCTCGAACTCCGCCAGAACCTCGCTCCCTTTGGCGCCATGCTCCAACTCGGTTTTCATCAACTCCAGTTGGCCGCCGGAGAGCTGTTCGCCCTCCGCATACGTCAGCAGCCGATCGATGCTGCGCGCCATGTGCCGCACGTGAAACGCCGCCGGAGTCAGTTCATGCGGGTGCAGGTTCCACTCCTCGTCGGTCAGGTGGACGCACCAGCGTTCCACATCCTCGCGCGCCAGCTCCAGCGCATGAATCACCGCCCGCAGCACCGCCGGGACCTCTTCGTGCGTGCCGCGCATCCACGGCTCAACCGCCGCTCGGTTCTCCGCCATTGCCTCTCCTTCTTGTCGAATCGTCATCACCGTAACGCAGAATGCCCGGCTCTGCGCCGGGCGTTCGAACGCTAAGTATCCCGTCTGCCGGTACGCCTTGGTCAGCGCGCCTTCGATCTGCCAAAATACAGCCAGAAGCGCACTCCAACATACACGCTCAGCAGCGTTGCCATTCCCACCATCGCCCAGGCCCACTTCGGTTGTGTGCCTTCGGTCAGGCAGATCACGGCCACGGCCCACATCACTACCACGATCAGCATCTGCGGCTGTGGGGCACTCGTTCGTTTCGTAAAATGATCGCTAATCATGCTGCCAGTGTACAGACTCCGCGGCCCCACGCAAATCGCTTTCTACGTAAACGACGATTCCTCGTAGCTCCCATAGACCTCGCGCAGCGCCTGGCAAATCTCTCCCACCGTTGCATACGCCCGCACCGCATCCAGAATCCACGGCATCGTGTTCGCCTCGGAGATCTTCCCGTCGCGCCCGGCATCGGGAATCATCGCCGCCGCCCGCTTCAGTCCGTCCAGCGCCCGCTGCACCGCCTCGTTATCGCGCCGCGCGCGCAGCGCCACCAGCTTTTCCCTCTGCCGCTCGCCCACGCCCTCGCCAATGTAGAGAGTTTTCGGCGACTCTTCCTCGATCACGAAATCATTGGCGCCCACCGTGATCTTCTCGCGCGCCTCCATCGCTTTCTGGAACTGGTAGCTGGCCTCGGCGATTTCCTTCTGCGGAAAGCCGTGCTCGATGGCCTTCACCATTCCGCCCAGCGCGTCCAGCTTCTCGAAATACGCAAACGCGCCGTTCTCCATGTCCAGGGTCAGCCGCTCCAGGAAATACGAGCCCGCCAGCGGATCGATCGTATTCGCCACTCCGCTTTCGTAAGCGATCACTTGCTGCGTGCGCAGCGCAATCCGCGCCGCCTCCGCCGTCGGCAGCGCCAGCGCCTCGTCGTAGCTGTCCGTGTGCAGGCTCTGGGTGCCGCCCAGCACTGCCGCCAGTCCCTGCAGCGCCACCCGCGCAATGTTGTTCAGCGGCTGCTGCGCGGTCAGCGAAACCCCCGCCGTCTGCGTATGGAAGCGCATCAGCCAGGTGCGCTCGTTCTTGGCCCCAAAGCGATCCTTCATCAGCCGGTACCATATCTTGCGCGCCGCCCGGAACTTCGCAATCTCCTCAAAGAAGTCGTTGTGCGCATTGAAGAAGAAGCTCAGCCGCGGCCCGAACTCATCCACGTCCAGCCCCCGCCGCTGCGCCCACTCCACGTACTCCACCCCGTCGTAGATGGTGAACGCCAACTCCTGCAGCGCGGTCGAGCCCGCCTCCCGAATGTGGTATCCCGAAATCGAAATCGTGTTGAACCGCGGTACGTACTTCGAGCCAAACTCAAACGTGTCGATCACCAGACGCATCGACTCTGCCGGAGGATAGATGTACTCCTTCTGCGCAATGTATTCCTTCAGAATGTCGTTCTGCAGCGTTCCGGAAATCTTCTTCCAGTCCGCGCCCTGCTTCTCGGCCACCACCAGGTACATCGCCCACAGCGCGCTGGCCGGCGAGTTGATCGTCATCGACACCGTCGTCTTTTCCAGGTCGATGCCGCGGAACAGAATCTCCATGTCCTCCAGCGAATCGATCGCCACCCCGCACTTGCCCACCTCGCCCTCGGCAAACGGATGGTCGCTGTCGTAGCCCATCAGCGTCGCCAGGTCAAAGGCCACCGACAGCCCGTGGCTGCCATTCTTCAGCAGGTACAGGTAGCGTTCGTTGGTCTCTTCCGGCGAGGCAAATCCCGAAAACTGCCGCATCGTCCAGAGCTTGCCGCGGTATCCCGTGGCGTGTACGCCGCGGGTGTACGGAGCCTCGCCCGGATACCCCAGGTACTTTTGCTCCGACCAGTCCTCCGGCAGATCCGCCTCGGTGTACAGCCGCCGCACCGGCCTGCCTGAGATCGTGCTGAACCGCGCCGCCCCATCCTCGTCCAGGTTCGTTCCCCGGGCCGCGCCGATCGGCTTCTCCGGCTGCTGTCCGAGCGCCCGGGTCAGCGTAGTCTCGGCCCAGCGCCGTTCGCTCGCACTCGGGCGCCGTCCCCGCAGCACTTCCTCCAACGGACTCAACGCAGCTTTCTTTTCCGCCATC
>Ga0302320_10017136_pt1 | contig 14733 bp, 13 predicted proteins | sample Bog_T0_3_FD_202130 | JGI IMG/M metagenome (GOLD analysis project Ga0302320, IMG submission 202130) | Peat permafrost microbial communities from Stordalen Mire near Abisko, Sweden - Bog_T0_3 | ecosystem: Environmental > Terrestrial > Soil > Wetlands > Peat | place: Sweden: Abisko, Stordalen Mire...
TTATGCTGCGTTTTGGATTAATCGTGTAGTTCCATTCACCGTGGAATTCGTGGCAGCGGAGGTTGATGGCGGCGAGACTCGCCGCAGATATTTTCACTCCTTTCGGATATTTGTGCTCATCCAATTCGGCCCGAACCCTCAGACCGGTATCCGTGGTGGTTGCCGCGATAAGCTGGACGATGGTTCTGAAGCTGCGCAAGGGCTTGCCTCGCCAATTGATGGTAATAAAGGAAAAGAGGCGATGTTCGATTTTATTCCATTTACTGGTGCCGGGTGGCAAGTGACATACCGTAATGGGAATCCGCAGGGAATTGGCCAGGGTTTGCAGTTCGATTTTCCATAACCGCACCCGATAACCGTTGCTGCCGCCACCATCGGCGGTGATCAGCAAGCGTGCGGCCTTTGGATAACGGGATCTTCCCATAGTCCGCCACCAGCGCTTAATCGCATGGACGGCAAAACTGGCGGTGTCATGATCGGTGCCCACACTCACCCAGCCTTTGTTGTCGGCAAGGTCATAAACGCCATACGGGACGGCGCGTCCTAACTTGGGGTCAATGAAATCATGAACCTGAACCGCTTCAGGTGTGCCTTTGGGGCGCCATTCGCGGCCCTGGTTCTTGAAATCCCCCACTAATTCCTTTTTTTTGGTATCCACCGAGATGACCGGGTCGCCCGCAGTCAGGAAATTAATGGCTTGATCATTGATGTAGTGAAACTGGGCGTCTCGGTCCATGTGATGGCTGCCTTCCCGGGTTTTGCGGTTGGCCTGCAGACTGTAGCCCAGTGCACGCAAGCAGTCAGCAATTACATGCGGACACACCGAATGACCCCGGGCTTTGAGGGTCTGCGCCAAATGCCGCAGACTCTTGGATGTCCAGCGTAGCGGGCGCATCGGATCGCCCCGAGTGTCCGGCGCCACCAGCCGCTCAAGGTCCGGCAGCAGGGTGCGATCGTCAAAGCACTTTGCCTTACGACCGCCGCCAGCTTGGCGGATCCGTCCCGAACCCACCTGGACCTTCTCCTTGATCTCCCGGACGCCGCGAACAATCGTGCTGCGAGCAATTCCCGTGATCCGGGAGACCACGCGAACGCCGCCATGGCCGTAGGCGCGCGCCTCCGACGCCGCAAACAAACGCCGCCCCCGCTCGTCGAGGGCCTTGCTCAGTTCTTGGTAACGTCGGCGAATGCCTGTTCGCAATCCGGCCATCCCCATTTCATACTCCGCCGATACCCAAATGTGAAGCGTTTATTTATGCACACGCCCTTACCCAAAGCTGGAACAATTTGCCGCCGCCTCCTTGCGCGAAGGCACGGCGGAATCGCTTGACCCGTCCAAGCTGTGATTTCCCAAGTCCGGCCTTCATTCTGGCGTGCTTACGAGCGGCTTGCCCCTTCCGTCAAAGCCCGCGCCCGGCTGGCGTATCAACTCTTTGCCGACAACCTGGATCATCCGTCATTACGCTTCAAGAAACTTCAGGGCGGTGGCGAAATCTGGTCGGTCCGCATCAGCGAACATGCGCCTATTATTTTATTGAACGCCCGTTGAACAAATTTAGAAACCGAATTAAGCTTAGATAGGCAAAAAACAGTCCGCCATTGATTTTGCCGGAGTCGAGGTGACTCACCATTTTAATTCCGAACTGGAAATGAGCCTCCTAACGTCGTCTCCTATAATAAATGGAATAAAAAAGCGGCCTCCGTTACCGGAGGCCGCGTTGAATCCACGGTAGGGCGGTGCTGCTGCGCCGCCCTGAATTATTTTGTGCTGACCGGCAGGTCAGCCCTACCAATTTTATCTCACGCCTGCACGGCGATGCTGACGGACTGGGATCAAAACGGCCAGTTGATGCCGAGGGAGATGTTGATCTGGCCGCCGAGGTTTAATTTACCCTCGCGCCCGGCGCCGTTGAAGGAGACCGAGCCCAAGGGCATGTATTGCGCGCCCAGGAAAAAATCGGCGTCGTTGATGATGTGATACAAAATCATGCCGTTGGCGTAGCCGCCGAAGGTCAGGTCGGTCGCGCCGAATTGACCGCTGTTGGGGGAGCTGACGCCGCCGCCGGAAATGATTTCGTTGTATTTGTAATTGCCGGAAACGAGGCCGACGGCGGGACCGGCTCCCAGGGAAAACCCGAAATAATCATTGATGTCCCAATAAAACGAGGGGCCGAACCGCAAGGTGTAGAGCATCACGTCCAGCTGCCGCGTGCCGGTGACGGAGCCGTTGGAAATTGCCCGGGTGGAAATGGTGGGGGTGTCGGAAATGATCGGTTCGCCCTGCCCGCTCGGGCCGCCTTGGTAGGGATCTTGCGGAGTAGCGATGGGAAGAGCAATGCCGCCGGTGCCGAAAGTGTAGGTGGTTTGATTGACGGTCGCCGACATGGGGCTGTGATCCTTGATGGTGACGGGCATAAAACCAAAGCCCAGTTCCCAGCCGACGCGGGCGTGTTTCCAATACCAGAGGTTGTCGCCATACGCCATGTCGAGTCCCGGAAACGGCCCGCCATCATCTTTGGAACTGCCCGCTGCGTTAAATGAAGTGGAACTGTGCATGGCGAGCGTCCCCTGCCCGGCCGGATTGTATTGGCTGGCGTTGTCGTAGCCCCAATAACCCGTGGCACCGCCAGCGTCGCCGGTTTGATCCGGATGCACATAACCGTCGTCATAAACCCCGGCGGCGGCATTGTTGCCGGAGATGTTGAACTGTCCGCTCATCTTGAAATTGGCGCTGATGTTCATCCCCACCATCGCGCCGAGATGGAAATGGCGCGTCCAATCATCCGTGTCCGAGGGAATCCATAGAACGGAATACTTGCTCGGATCACCGCCAAAGGTGTCCGCTGAATCGGACTGGGCCGATGCGGCCAGGGCCAAACCCACGAGGCAGCACGACAGCAGCGCCGCATGGCTGCGGGCGTCGCGATAAAATGATTGCGGCGGCAAAATCATTGGTTCAGATACACGCGGTAGAACCGTTTCGGGAAATTGGTCGGCGCACTGGTCGTCGTGGGCGGCCCATAATCAATCCATTGCACCCGGTTGGCCGGGGCGACGATGGACGGCGGCGCGATTGCAGCATTGGAAAATGAAACATTGTCGCTATAAACCACCGTATAGGTCTGGCCCAAGGCGGACGGAAATTCGATCAACATGCTGCCGTTCGCCAGCGGGAGAATGCGGCTGATGTTGAGGCTGGCGCTGGTGGATGTGGCGGCGGGAGGTGTCAAATTTAATACCGGCACGGCGAACGCCTGCAACTGGGAATTGGCCAGCGGGAAGGAACCGCGCGGCGCAAATTGCAGCAGCAGGTTCACGCTCTGACCGACCGGCAGCGTGGTGTTGAGCACGACGTAAGGATTGCCGTTGTTGGTGCCGATGGCATTGAATAATTGCCTGGTCAAATTGGTCACCACGACACGCACGGCCGCGACGTCCGCACTGGTGTTGTTCGACACGATGATGGACTGTTCCGTCAGGCCGTTTTGAAAATTGAGAGTTTGCGCAGAATTGGTGACGACGTAGAGCGGGCCGGAAAGATAATTAATGACGGTGACGTTGTTGCTGGCTGAGTCATTGGCGGTGTTGGTGTCGAGCACACCGGCGGCACTGATGAATGCGGAAAAAGTCAGGAGGCCTGCATTGGTGGGCTGAACCGTGAACTGCAAATTGGTGAAGCCGCCGCTAACGAGCGTGCCCAGATTGAAAACGCCCGCCGGCACGGCATTGCTCAAAATCACGTTTGGCGCGTCGCTTGGCCCGGCATTCGTGGCAATCACACTGTAGGTAATCAAGTCGTTGACAATGTTGGTCTGCTGGGCGGGGCCGACCAGCGTCACGCCGAGATCCGCCTGCGGCAAAATCGCATTGGTCACCTGCGTCACAATGTTGGTTGAAACGGATTGATACAAACCATTGGTATCGGCAACCGTGACCGTATTTGTGATGAATCCGACTGAAGTTGGTTGAACGGTCAAAGACATTTGGACAATCCCGCCGTCACCGAGCGGGCCAAGATCAAACACGGTAACACTGCCATAATTCGTGTAGGAACCTTGAGCCGGCAATGCATTCACAAACTGGACAGAAGCTGGCAGCGCGTTGGAGACCACCATGTCCGGGAGTAAAAATCCGGTCAGATTGGTCACATTGATGGTGTAGGTCAATGAATTGCTCACCTGAATGGAGCTGGCCGAACTCGTGACACCCAGACCAAAAAAGCCTTGAGCTTCCGCCCGCGCACCCGCGACCAGTGACGCCACCAGGAACACAAGGAACATTCGGAGGTTGAGAAAAGACTTCATCAAAATAAAAGGAACCCAGAATTAAACGCCGCAAGCGTGCAAAAGTTTCGCACCTTTGGCAATCACCCTGTTCAAGGACATTTCACACAACGAACCGCTTCAATTGACGCCGCTGGATTACAACGGTAGCTTTTCCCCATGATCGCTGTTGCCGACAATGAACCGATGGATGTGAAGCAGTTGAAACTTCGCCAGCCGATGACACGCGAACGCTTCACGCCGCTCGCCGCGGACATTTTCACGCTCAAGAAGCAGCTTAACACCGTCATTCTCGCCCACAACTACCAGGTGCCGGAAATCCAGGACGTGGCGGATTTTGTGGGCGATTCGCTGGGACTCGCGCAACAGGCGGCCAAGACAGATGCAGATGTGATCGTGTTCTGCGGCGTGCATTTCATGGCGGAGACGGCGAAGATTTTGAATCCCGAAAAAATTGTCGTGCTGCCGGACAAGGACGCGGGCTGTTCGTTGGAAGAAAGCTGTCCGGCCCCCGCCCTCGCGAAGCTGCAGGCAACGAATCCAAATTTCTGGACGATTGCCTACATCAATTGCAGCGCAGCGGTGAAGGCGTTGTGCGACGTGATTGTGACGAGCGGCAATGCGGAACGCATCGTCAATGCCGCGCCGAAGGACAAGGACATCCTGTTTGTGCCGGATGAAAATCTCGGCCAATGGGTGATGGAGCAGACCGGCCGCCCGATGACGTTGTGGAAAGGGAATTGTTATGCGCACGTCGAGTTTCAGCGCGAGCAGGTACTGGCGGCAAAGCGGCAGTTTCCCGATGCAAAAATTGTGGTTCACCCGGAAAGCCTGCGCGAGGTGCGCGAGCTGGCGGACGCGGTCTGCTCGACCGAAAAAATGATTTCCTACTGCAAAACGGATCCGGCGCGGCGGTTCGTCATCGTGACGGAGTCGGGCATCATCCACCGGATGCAGAAGGAATGTCCGGACAAAGAGTTTTTCTGCGCACCGGCGTTCGACGCGATGCGCGTGCCGGCGGACCACTGCCGTTGCAGCGAGTGCAAATTCATGAAGTTGAACACGCTGGAGAAAGTGCGCGACTGCATGAAAAATCTTTCACCCCGCGTGGAACTGCCGCCGGAAATCATCCGGCGCGCCCGGCTGCCGATTGAGCGAATGCTGGAGATTTCGGCCCGACCGATTGAAAATGCGGGCTGATTATTTTTTATGAAGTTTTGACTCGTCTCGCCACGGCCATGCTTCCGCTCCCTTCATCCGCGACTGAAAACCGGGAATATGTCATCCTGCTGCACGGTTTGTGCCGCACTGGCCGGTCCATGATTCCAATGGGACAGGCTTTGGCGCAGGCTGGCTTCAAGGTTTTGAACATGGACTATCCGTCGCGCGCGGCCTCGATTGAAAAATTAAGCGACGACGTGATCCGGCGGGCCGTGGTTGACTGCAAACGAACGGGCGCGGTGAAAATACATTTTGTCACGCACTCGCTTGGCGGCATTCTTGTTCGCAGCTACCTGACGCGGCACACCATTCCCAATTTGGGCCGCGTGGTAATGTTGGGGCCGCCCAATCAAGGCAGTGAAGTCGTGGACAAACTGGGATCGCTCTGGCTGTTCAAAAAAATTAACGGCCCGGCGGGGAACGAGTTGGGCACAAACAAAGATTCCACGCCCAACCAACTCGGCCCGGCGAATTTTTGCTTCGGGGTGATTGCCGGCGACCGTTCGATCAATTGGATCAACAGCCTGCTGATTTCCGGTCGCGACGATGGCAAGGTGTCAGTTGAGCGCACCCAGCTGGCCGGGATTACCGACCACATTGTCATTCACGCGACGCATCCTTTTCTGATGTGCAACCGGACCGCGATCCGGCAGACCCTTCACTTTTTGCGCACAGGCCGGTTCGAACAAACCCAGACCGTTACTGTCGGGCCGGCGCGAAGCGCAGTTTAAATTTTTGTTCGACCGCCCGCCATTTGCCTCATTGTCGTCAATCAAAAGCTTTGTCACACAATCGTAACAATAGCGACGCACAGCCGTAACCTGATTGTTTCATTCTGGCATCGCCCTTTTAATCAACAATCATGAAAAAAATCAAAAAACAGAACACAAACACCAGAGTTGCCCTGTTTGCCGGGGCGACGGCCTTGATGGCACTTGCCAACCAGTCGGCCGCGCAGTCTTCCGACGCGCTGATTGACAAGCTTGTGGACAAGGGAATTCTCACCTCCAAGGAAGCGCAGGAGCTGCGCGATGAATCAGACCAGGATTTCACGACGGCGTTCCAGGCCAAAACGGGAATGCCAGACTGGGTGACCGCCTATAAATTCAGCGGCAGTTTCCGCGGGCGGTTTGAACAGTTCACGAGCAGCAATCCGAATTTTGCGGAGCGGAACCGCCTGCGCTACCGGCTGCTGGCGGGCGTGGTGGTCTCAATGAAGGGAAATCTGGAGACGGGGTTCCAACTGGGTTCGGGCGACACCTACTCGGGCGGCACCACGGGCAACCCACTTGGTAACAACAGCACATTTCAAGACAACGGTTCCAAAAAGCCGCTTTGGGTGAACCAAGCATATGGCAAATGGACGCCAGTGAACAGCGACGGCTGGCTGCTCTCCACGACCATCGGCAAAATGGAGAATCCATTCCAGTTCACGCCGATGGTGTTCGACCCGGACCTGACGCCGGAAGGCGCGGCGTTGCAGGGCGGCTATGCTTTCAACGACCAGCAATCGCTGATGCTCACCGGCGCGGCGTTTGTGTTGGACGAAGAAAAAACGTCGCAGCAGGATCCGGCGGTGTTCGGCGGGCAATTGATTTGGAATGCGAACTGGACCCAACGAATCAGCAGTTCGCTCGGCCTTGGGGGATTTGCCATTACCTCGCCTCTTAACCTCACCGCTGCCAACGTGCCTTACGTTAATCAAGGCAATACCCGCATCTTCAACCCGAATGTCAATGCCGGTGCCGGTGCTTTTGTGCTGGCAAACAATTACACACCCATCATTGTGGATGCCAGCACGACTTACAAGCTGGACGTATTTCCGTTTTATGCGGGTGCCTTTCCCATCAAGCTGGCCGGCGAATACATCGTCAATCCCGGCGTGGTTCAGAAGGACAATCAGAATCAGGGAATTTGGGGCGGCATTACGTTCGGCAAGGCCGGCACCAAGGGAACCTGGGATGTTTCCTACCGCTACGAATATCTCGAGGCCGATGCCTGGTATGACCAGCTGGTGGACGATGACAACGGTGCCTACTATCAGAACGCTCCCGTTGGGGCACCAAGCGGAAGCACCGGCTATTTCGGCGGCACAAATGTGAAGGGTCACTTGATCAAGGCCGACTACTCGTTTACTGACTCATTGACCTTCAGCTTCACCTGTTTTATCAACCAGTTGATCTATCCCAACCTGAACACCGTTTCCGGTTCCGGCGGTGAGCCGAAAAGCAACGCCCTCCATGTGATGGCCGACATGTCGTGGAAATTTTAAACGTAACCAAAACGTAACTAACACTTGCCCAAAAAATCAGTCAAAATTTGAAATGAAAAACATGAAACGCATCACCCAACTGTTCAGCATCGTAATCCTCGTCGCTGGCATGACGGTTTCCGCCCTGGCCGGCAGCATCACCGTCAAAGGCTCGGACACGCTGCTGATTCTCGCCCAAAAATGGGCCGAGACCTACATGGGCCAGCATTCAGACGTGAAAATCCAGGTCAGCGGCGGCGGCTCCGGCATCGGCTTCGCCGCCCTGCAAAACCAGACCACGGACTTGTGCGACGCCTCGCGGAAGGCCAAGTCGGCGGAAATCGCCAATTGCATCAAGGCGTTTGGCAAACGCCCGACCGAATACAAGGTCGCGCTTGACGGATTGTCGGTCTATGTCAACGGCGAGAATCCAATCAATCAACTAACCATTGATCAGTTGGGCGGGATTTTCACCGGTAAAATCAAGAACTGGAAGGAAGTCGGCGGCCCGGACGCGCCCATCACCATTTACAGCCGCGAAAACAGCTCCGGCACCTATGAATTTTTCAAGGAGCACATTTTGCAGGGCCAGGACTTTGCGGCCAGCGCGCAGACCATGCCCGGTACGGCGGCCATTTTGCAGGCGGTCAGCAAGGACAAGGGCGGCATCGGCTACGGCGGGGCCGGCTACGGCACGGGTGCCAAGCATCTTTCCGTCAAAAAAGATGACTCCTCCCCGGCCATCGAGCCGACCGAGGAAAACGTGGAAAACCAGACCTATCCCATCTGGCGCTATCTGTATGTCTATGTGAATCCGGCCTTGGACAAGGGTGACATCAGCGCCTACCTGAACTGGATCCGCAGCGACGACGGCCAGAAAATTGTGAAGGATGTGGGCTATTATCCGTTGCCGAAAAATTTGCGCGAATGATTTGAGCGCCGGTTCCTCCGGTATGCCGGCGGGCGGACGTGGATTGCGAATTGTGATTCCCGTGCCGCCCGCTTATTTTTGAACTTGTGAGCCGCAAAGAAAACGAGAACCGCACGCCGGGCTGGATGGGCATCCAGCGTGGGCACAACGCGCGTCCCCTAGAATGGCTCGCGGAGAAGTTCATTTTTCTCGTCTCGCTCTCGGCCATTCTGATGGTGTTCCTGATTTTCATGTTCGTCGCGCGCGAAGCCCTGCCCATTTTTCTGGAGCAGACTGACACCGCGCTGGTGCAAAAAGTGATTTCACCCGATGAAATGGACAAGCTTTCGCCCGCTAAACTCCAGCAATATCTCGAATTGACGCCGCAGCAATTCGCTTCAATGGACAAAGACACGCTCAAGTCGCTCATGGAGGTGAAGCAGGAGGCGCTGGATGAAATCCCTGCCAATTTCCGCAACGACCCCGACGCACGCGTCAACACGACGGACTGGCGTTACCTCCTGCAGCCGCATCAATGGAGCGGTTACGACAAGCCGGAATTCATCTGGCAGCCGGTCGGCGAGATCCAGAAATACAACATCATCCCGCTGCTGGTCGGCACGTTGAAAGTCACCTTGATCGGCCTTTTCTTCGCCGTCCCGCTCGCCGTCGGCGCGGCGATTTACGTCTCGCAACTCGCGCGACCGAATGTCCGCGAACTTGTAAAGCCGACCATTGAGCTGTTATCGGGGATTCCTTCGGTCGTTGTCGGTTTTTTCGCACTGCTCGTCATGGCGACCGTGCTGCAAAAAATCTTCGGCTACCAGACCCGGCTGAATGCGTTCGTCGCCGGCATCGCGCTCGGCTTCGCCGTCATCCCGGTGATTTTTTCCATCGCCGAGGATGCGCTGACCAGCGTGCCGCGCAGCTATACGCAGGCCGCGCTCGCACTCGGCGCCTCGCGCTGGCAGACCGCGTGGCAGATCGTCCTGCCCGCCGCGCTGCCCGGCGTTTTTGCCGCCACCGTCCTGGGTTTTGGCCGGGCAATTGGTGAGACCATGATCGTGCTGATGGTCTGTTCCGCCAGCGTGATGTCGTGGAGCATTTTTGACTCGGCGCGCAGCATCACCACCACCATTGCCGCCGAAATGGCCGAGGCGGTCTCCGGCGGCCCGCACTATCAAATTCTCTTCATGCTCGGCGCGCTGCTCTTCGCCGCAACCTTTGTTTCCAACATGATCGGGGAAGTGGTCATCAACCGGTTCAAATTGAAACTGGAGGGCAAACGATGAACACCATCACGCCGGCGCAGTATTTGCCGGAAAAACCGGCGCGCCGTCATTTCCGCACGGAGAAATTTGACTTTGCGTCGCTCTTTTTCTCCGGCCTGACCGGCCTCGCCACGCTGTTCATTCTCGGCCTGCTCGCCGTGATTCTGCTGAACATTCTGATCAATGGCTGGTCCGGCCTCTCCTGGCATTTCGTCTCGACGATTCCCAAAAAAGACTTCTTCGACGTGAAAACCACCGGCGTGCTGCCGATGATTGTCGGCACAACCATCCGCGTTTTTGTGATGACAATTTTTGTCCTGCCCGTCGGGGTCATCACGGCGATTTATCTCACCGAATACGCGCCCAACACCTCGATTGTCACCCGCATCATCCGCGCCGCCGTCAACAACCTCGCCGGCGTGCCGTCCATCGTCTTTGGTTTGTTCGGCCTGGGTTTTTTCATCAATTTCGTCGGGAAGAATCTCGATGTTCTTTTGCACAATTCCGACGCCGTCTGGGGCCAGCCGGCGCTGATCTGGGCGTCGCTCACGCTGGCGGTGATGACCATGCCGGTCGTGATTGTGGCTACGGAGGAATCGTTGAAGGCCATTCCACCCGGACTGCGTGAAGCCAGCCTCGCGCTCGGCGCGACGAAACTGGAAACCATTTTGAAAATTGTGCTGCCACAGGCGTTGCCCGGCATCATGACCGGCGGCATCCTCGCCGTCAGCCGCGCGGCAGGCGAGGTCGCGCCGATTCTTTTTACCGGCGTCGCGTATTACATGGCCTCGCTGCCGCACCATGTCACCGATCCATTCATGGACCTGGGCTACCATGTCTTCGTGCTGTCCACGCAGTCGCCGAACATCGAGCAGACGCGGCCGATCCTTTATGCCACGGTGCTCGTGCTGCTGATGCTGACATTTGCCCTGAACATCGTGGCCATTGTCATTCGCGCCCGAGTCCGCAAAAAACTCCGCGCCCTCGGCTGAAATTTTATGGCTGAACCCATCCTGACCAAGATTAATCTGCCGACGGCGAAAGGCGGTTCGCCCGCCGCTGGCGAGCCGCTGATCGGCATCGAGCAGCTCTCGCTCCATTATGGCACCTCCAAGGCGCTCAAAAACATCTCACTCACGCTAGGCGAAAAGGTTGTCACCGCGTTCATCGGGCCGTCCGGCTGCGGCAAGTCCACCCTGCTCCGCTGCCTCAACCGCATGAACGACCTAATTGACAATGTCCGTATCGAAGGTTCATGCAAGATTGGCGGGCATGATATTTACAGCCCGGAAGTGGACGTGATCGAACTTCGCAAGCGCGTTGGCATGGTTTTTCAGAAATCAAATCCGTTCCCGAAATCCATTTACGAGAATGTCGCCTACGGCCTGCGGCTGCACGGGGTTAAAAGCAAATCCGAACTCGACGTCGCCGTCGAGCGCAGCCTGCATCAATCCGCGTTGTGGGACGAGGTGAAGGACCGTCTGCACGCCAGCGCGCTCGGGCTTTCCGGTGGCCAGCAGCAGCGCCTGTGCATCGCCCGCGCCATCGCCATCCGCCCGGAAATCATCCTGATGGATGAGCCCGCCTCCGCGCTCGACCCCATCGCCACCACCCGCGTCGAGGAGCTAATCCTGGAGTTGAAGAAAGATTTCACCATCGTCATCGTCACGCACAACATGCAGCAGGCGGCGCGCATCTCGGATTTCACCGCGTTTTTTTACATCGGCGAACTGATTGAGTATAATAACACAGCAAAAATATTTACAAACCCGGCCAAAAAGCAAACCGAAGATTATGTGACAGGCCGGTTCGGTTGAGTTAGTTTCCCACGACCAAATTATGGAAAATCATTTTGAAATGGGATTGGACGCGCTGCGGCAAAAAATTTTGCTCATGGCGAGCCGCGCCGAAACCGCCGTCAACCAGTCCGTGCAGGCCCTCGTCCAGCGCGACTATGATCTTGCCGTGCAGGTGCGGCTGGACGACGAAATCATTGACCGTTTCGAGGTTGAGATTGACGAGATGGCCATCGTGCTGCTGACCAAAGCTCCGCTCGCCAGCAACCTCCGGCTCATCACCGTGGCCATGAAGGTTTCGCAGAACCTTGAACGCATCGGCGACGAGGCGACCAAGATCGCCAAGCGCGCCCGGGACCTCGCGCAGGAACCGGCCGTGAAGATCAACTTCGACATCAACCGCATGGCCAGCCTGGCCCTTGACATGGTCAAGAACGCGCTGGATGCATTCGTCCATCGCGATCCCATTGCCGCCCGCACCCTCATCCCGCGCGACAAGGAGGTGGACGCGCTCAACAAGGAGATCCACCAGCAGCTCGCGCAGCACATGACCGAAAACCCGGACACCATCGGGCGCTGCCTGCACTGGATCGTCGCCGCGAAGAGCCTCGAACGCATCGCCGACCACGCCAAGAACATCGCCGAAGAAGTCGTCTTTCTCTGCGAGGCGCAGGACATCCGGCACACGCTGAAGAACTGATTTTGCGTGCGCCGCGGAGGTTTTTTGATAAAACTTTGCGCGCATGTTTTCCATCCAGCAACTCTTCAGCAAAGGCGACCGTTTCCAGGAACTGCTTGAGGCGGCCGCTAGGGAATCCCATGAAAGCGTCCGGCTCGTCATTGAGCTGATGAAATCGCCGCACCACACCCAGAATCTTGACGATCTTGTCCTCGCCCGCCGCAAGGAAAAGAAAATCTCCGAACAGATCAGCAGCGAACTGGTGAAGACCTTCATCACCGGCATCGAACGCGAGGATATCGAGGCGCTGGCGCGCGGCCTATTCCGCATCCCCAAGACTTCCGAGAAGCTGGCCGACCGCATCGTGATGGCCGGACATCATCTGGACGGAATTGATTTCTCCAGGCAGGCCGACATGATGACCAAGGCCACCGATGCGATTCTGGGCATGGTCCAGCAGCTGCGCGACATGGAAGACATGGAAAAAATCAAGACCTTCAACGACCGGCTCCAGCTCGTCGAAGTCGAGGCCGACAAATACATGAACGAGCAGCTCCGCGATCTTTACGGCGGCAAGTATGACGCCATCCGCGCCATTGTCATCCGCGACGTTTATGAGCTGATGGAAAAAGTCGTTGACCGCTGCCACGACGCCGGCAACGTGGTCATGCAAATCGTGCTGAAAAATTCCTGACGCGCGATGCTCCTCATCCTGCTCGTCATTTTCGTCGCGTTGGTTTTCACCTATATCAACGGCTTCCACGACACGGCCAACTCCATCGCCACCGTGGTTTCGACCAAGGTGCTCACACCACGCCAAGCCATTGTGCTGGCGGCCGTCTCGAACCTGATCGGCGCTTTTTTCGGCACGGCGGTGGCAACCACCATCGCGTCCGGCATCGTGGACGCCCAAGTGGCCACCATGCCGGTGCTGTGTTGCGCCCTGGTGGCGGCGATTGTCTGGAGCCTGTTGACGTGGGGGTTCGGCCTGCCTTCTAGCTCGTCGCATGCACTGGTCGGCGGATTGTGCGGCGCGGTGCTCGCCGCCTCCGGCAACCGCTGGTCTGCCATTGTCTGGTCCGTTCCCAGCAAGGTGCATTGGTGGCTCGGCAAAGGAATTCTCTGGAAGGTCATTGTGCCGATGGTCAGTTCGCCCTTGGTCGGCTTCGTGGTCGGCTTCATCCTCATGACCTCGCTGTATTTTCTCCTGCGCAACTGGCGGCCCGTCTCCGTCAACCGTGTGTTCGGAAAACTCCAGCTGGTCAGCGCCGGTTACATGGGGTTCGCCCACGGCACGAATGACGCGCAAAAAACCATGGGCATCATCGCCCTGGCCCTCGTCGCCGGCACCGCTTCCGGCAGTTTCGACGCCCTGCCCAATTGGCTTTCATTCTTAAAGACGCCAGTGCCGGCGACCGGTGAGGCGCTGCACATTGCGACCTGGATAAAAATCCTTTGCGCCCTGACCATGTGCGCCGGCACCGCCGCCGGCGGCTGGCGCATCATCAAAACGCTCGGGCAGAAAATGGTGAAGATCCATCCCGTCCAGGGCTTCGCGGCGGAAGCCACCGGCGCCAGCGTGCTGTTCACCGCCGCGCATTTCGGGATGCCCGTCTCCACCACGCACGCCATCACCACCTCCATCATGGGCGTCGGCTGCGCGAAAGGTTTCAACGCGCTCAAGCTGAACGTCGTCGAGCGCATCCTCTGGGCCTGGCTGCTGACGCTGCCCGCCAGCGCCGCCGTCGCCTATGCACTGGTCAAGCTCGCCCGCGCCTTCGGCTGGTTGTAACCCGGGCTTCTCCAAATAAACCTTGCCACAACGCGGTCGGCGTGCGATTGTTGTTTCGTCATTTGACGAAATATACACCAATGCGCGACTTCATGGCCATCACCAAGGCGTTGGCGGACCCGAATCGGGTGCGGATCCTCCTCGCGCTCCGGGGTGGCGAGCTGTGCGTCTGCCAGATCACGGAACTGTTCGGCTTCGCCCCGTCCACCGTGTCCAAACACCTTTCCATTTTGCACCATGCCCATTTGATTTTGTCGCGCAAATCAGAACGTTGGGTTTATTACCGGCTGCCGGACAAATCCGCGCCCGTCGCCGTGCGCGAAGCCTTGACCTGGGTCCACAAATCGCTCGCCGAGACAGATGAAACCCGGGCCGATGCGAAAAAATTGAAGCAGATTATGCAGACCGACCTCGCCGTCATCTGCCGCCGGCAACAATGTTGATTTTATTTTATACACTGGAAACAGCAGCGGAGGGCGACCGCAGTCCCAAACCTGAAGGAATGCGACGGTCTGGTTATGCACGCCGGC